>Ga0070666_10000680_pt1 | contig 20578 bp, 20 predicted proteins | sample KBSS23metaG_FD_64677 | JGI IMG/M metagenome (GOLD analysis project Ga0070666, IMG submission 64677) | Switchgrass rhizosphere microbial communities from Kellogg Biological Station, Michigan, USA - KBS S2-3 metaG | ecosystem: Host-associated > Plants > Roots > Rhizosphere > Soil ... | reverse complement strand
TCGCGGCTGGGCGCGGCCTATGTCGCGACCGAGATGGTGGCGTGCGAGCTGTTCGCGCAGGGACGCCCGGATGTCGTGCGGCGCGCGGCGGTGGGCGGCGGGCTCCCGCTGACGGTGATCCAATTGGTGGGACGGCGGGCGGAGTGGATGGCGCGGGGTGCGCGCATGGCGGAGGCGGCCGGGGCGGACATTGTCGACATCAACATGGGCTGTCCGGCGAAAGAGGTGACGGGCGGCCTGTCGGGCTCGGCGCTGATGCGCGATCTCGATCTTGCCGAGCGGCTGATCGATGCGACGGTGACCGCCACGACGCGCCCGGTGACGCTGAAGATGCGGCTGGGCTGGGACGATGCATCCAAGAATGCGCCGGAACTGGCAGCGCGAGCCGAGGCGCTGGGCGTGAAGGCATTCACGGTGCATGGGCGGACGCGGCAACAATTCTACAAAGGCGCGGTGAACTGGCGCGCGGTCGCCGACGTGAAGGCCGCGGTGACCGTGCCGGTGATCGTGAACGGCGACATCGTCGACGCGGCGAGTGCGCGCGATGCCTTGGCGCAGTCGGGTGCGGACGCGGTGATGATCGGGCGCGGGGCGTATGGCCGGCCGTGGATTACGCGGGCGATCGACGCGGCGCTGCGCGACGGCGGCGCGGCGCGGGAGCCGGGGCTGGACGAGCGGCTGGCGATTGCGCTGGAGCATTTGGCGGACTCGGTGAAATTCTACGGCGAGCGCAACGGCGTGAAGATCTTCCGCAAGCACCTGGGCTGGTACGTCGAGGGCGCGGCATTGCCCGAGAGGGCGGCCGCACGGCGCGAGGCCAAGGCGCGGCTGTGCACGATGACCGATCCGCGGGCGATTGAGGCGGCACTGACGGCGCTGTGGCGGGACGCACTGCCGCTCGCGGCCTGATGGCGGCGTTCGTTTACGTCCTGCTCAGTAAGAAAAACCCGAAGCGGACCTATGTGGGCTGGACGCTCGACATCGACCGGCGGGTGGCGCAGCACAACACCGGCACGGGCGCGAAGTTCACGCGCGGCGGGGGATGGGTGCTGATCTACGCCGAACGGCACCGCACCCGGAACGGCGCGATGCGGCGCGAGGTTTTCCTGAAACGGGACAAGGCGTTTCGAGCGGCGCTGCGCGGCGGATAGATCGTGCGTGCTTCGAGGCTCCGCTACGCGGAGCACCTCAGCATGACGAGATTTGATATGCCGCACGAAAAAGCGCGTCACCCTGAGGTGCGAGCGTAGCGAGCCTCGAAGGGTGCCGCACCTAGCCCCTCCCCACGAACGGCATCTTCGTCGCCATCACTGTCATGAAGAGAACGTTGGTGTCGAGCGGCAGGCCGGCCATGTAGAGGACGGCGTTTGAGACCGCCGAAATGTCCATCACGGGCTCCGGCGCGAGGGTGCCGTTGGGTTGGGGGACGCCATCCTTCATGCGGGCGGTCATCGGCGTCTCGGCATTGCCGATGTCGATCTGGCCGACCGCGATGTCGAACGGGCGGCCGTCGAGGGCGGCGGCCCTGGTCAGGCCGGTGATCGCGTGCTTGGTCGCGGTGTAGGGCGCGGAGTTGGGCCGTGGGGCATGGGCGCTGATCGAGCCGTTGTTGATGATGCGGCCGCCGCGCGGGTCCTGTGCCTTCATCATACGGAACGCGTGCTGGGTGCAGAGGAACGGGCCGGTCAGGTTCACGTCGACCACCGCCTGCCACTGCGCGGGCGTGAGCTTCTCCAGCGGGACGGGTGGCGCGCCGGTGCCGGCGTTGTTGAACAGCAGGTCGAGGCGGCCGAAGCGCTGCTGCACGATGTCGAACAGGGCCGCGACGTCCGCGGGCTTTCCAACGTCGGCTGACACCGGCAGCATTTTCGCGTCCGCCGCCAGCGCCGCGGTGTGCTCCAGCGCCGCCATCCGCCGCCCGGCCAGCACCACCGCGTAGCCCGCGCCCGCCAATGCCAGCGCCACCGCCCGGCCAATGCCGCTGCCTGCGCCGGTAACCAAGGCTATCTTTTCCATGGGAACCTTCCTGTCTCGAAGCGGGATTCTGCCACAAAGGCGGGCTACAGTGTGGGGTCTGCGCGGGGAGAGTGTTTGTGTTTGGTCTGGGATTGTTGTGGTGGGCCCTCCCCATCGCCGTTGCCGTGTTCGGCCTGCTCTTCGTGCTGTCGGGCTTTGGCCACGCGTTCAACGGCCATCACGGCCGCGCCGGACGCCGCTTCGTGGGCGGCACCACCGCAGCGGCCATCGGCTTTGCGCTGGCGCTGGTGGGATTGAACACACAGCTCTTCACGCGCCTGACGCATGAAGGCGCCGTCGCGGACGTCACGGTGAAAGTCGTGAGCGCCAAGGACAATCTCTACAAGGTCACGGTGAAGCGGCTGGACGGCAACATTCCGCCGCAGAGCTGCACGATCCAGGGCGACGAGTGGCTGATCGGCGGACGGGTCCAGAAATGGAAGCCGTGGGCCAATGTGCTCGGCCTCGATGCGACCTATACGCTGGACCAGGTGAGCAACAAGTACTTCACCGCGGCGCGCGGCAACGGCCGGACGATCACCGCGTGCGACCTGCATGGGCAGCCGGAAGTGAACTCGTACGTGCCGGGCTCGTGGACGCAGTGGATGCTGGCGAATTTCTACACCGAGGACCGGCGCTTCGGATCCGCGAACTACATGCCGCTGGCGGACGGCGCGGTGTATCGCATCCTGATCACGCAGTCCGGCTTCAATGCCGAGCCGAAGAATGCCATCGCCAAGGCGGTGAACAGCGCGCCGCGCCCGGATGGCACGACGTACTAAGCCGCGATCAGCGGGGCTCGGTCTCGGCGGCAAGCACGATGTGCGCCTGCGCGATCGGCACGGCTGCGCGCAGGTGGGCCGCATCGAACTCCGCATCGCGCGCATCCAGCGCGGCGCGCACACCCGCGTGACGCTTGGCATCGAGCTTCCAGCCGATGAAACAGGCGCCGCCCAGCATCACGAACACGATGGGACCAAGGACAAAAGCAAGCTTCAGGCCGTGAATGGCGGCCACGGTGTTGTGGGCGCCTTCGGCCGCGTCGTAGCCGAGCCGCGCGAGCAGCTGATAGCTCAGCAGGATCGCGAACATGGCCGCGATTTTCGAGGCGAGCGTGATCAGCGCGTAAAGAAGGCTGATGCGTTCCTTGCCCTGGTGCAACCGGATCTCATCGCCGACGTCCGCCATCATCGCTCCGACCATCAGGTCGAAGCCTGCCGCCATGAATCCGCACCACGCCATCATCGGCACACCAACGGCGAAGCTCCCCTTCGGAAAGACGAAAATGGAGCAGAGACCGATGGAATACAGGGTGGTCGTCACCATCAGGGCGCGATGCTTGCTCCACTGCGTGGCGAAGCGCGCGGTGAGCGGGGCACCGGCCACGCCGGCGAAAACATACACCAGCAACAACATCGTGGCCTGCGAACTCGTAAAGCCCAGCACGTCGCGGAAGGTGAAAATGTACATCGCGCTCATCCAGCCCGGCCCCAGGGTCAGCGCCACCTGCGACAGCACGAGCCGGATCATCTCCGGCTTTTTCACGATGTCCCAATAGTCCCAGAGCGGAAAGCGATCACTCTTGATGTCGGTTGTGATCCATTCGGGCGTAAGCCACACGGCAATGCCCACCGCGAAGGGCGCGATGGCGATCACCATCCAGCCCATGCCCTGAATGCCTTGCGCACTCGAAAGCCCGAGCGAACCGGCGGCGAGCGGCGGGACCAGCGCCGACACGGCCGCAAGCACACCAACCGCCGTCACGATGCCGAACACGCGCGAACGCTCGTCATAGGCTGTGGCAAGCGTCGCCCGCCATGCGGAATGGCTGAGCGACATGACGGAGTTGCCGATATAGAGAACGAAGAGCCAGACGCCGAGATACCAGGCGCTGATGCCAACCGGCGCCATGAACAGCATGTAGACCGCCGCCATCAGGATTGGCGCGCCGGCGGCCAGCCAGACCTTGTAGCGGCCGAACGGCGTGCGCGTGCGGTCCATCAGGACACCAATCAACGGATCGATACCCAGATCGACAGCACGAACGGTCGCCCAGACACCGCTGATCGCCACGAGGCCCAGTCCGAGATGGCTGGCGAGATACGGCGGCAGATAGACAGAGAGCCCGATGCCGAGCATCGACACCGGCAGCGTGCCGAGCGCGTAGACGATGATGCGCGACAGGGAGAGCCGCCCGGCCGGTTTGGTCGCTATGTCCATATATTCAGAGCCGTCCCAAAATCCCGGCCGCGAACCCCGACAGCGTGTCGTCGCGTGCGCCCATCACTATGATGCGGTCACCCGGGCGGCCGGTTGCAACAAGCCAGTCGCCGCAGGCGGCACGATCAGCAAAGACGTGGGCATTGCGACCCCTGGCTTCAACGCCGCGAACGATGTCGATCGACGAGACGCTGCGGTCCGTCGTGCCGCCGAAATAGACGGGTTCGGGCATCAGGAGTTCGTCTTCCGGCGCCAGATGGCGGGCGAATGTGTCGATGAACTGGTCTTTCATCAGGCGCAGTGGTCCGAAGCCATGCGGCTGGAACATAACCAGCAGCCGGCCGGGGAAGTCATGCAAAGTAGCGAGCGTCGCGGTGATCTTGTCCGGGTTGTGCGCGAAGTCGTCGATGACGGTGATGCCATTGGCGGTGCCGATGACGTCGAGGCGGCGGGAGATGCCCTCGAACGTCGCAAGCGCTTCGGCAGCTTTCGCAAGCGAGAAGCCGGCGGCGCGGGCGGCGCCGATGGCGGCGAGTGCGTTTGAGACATTGTGACGGCCGGGGACTTTGAGGCGAACGCTGATCGGCGCGGCGGCGTTGCGCTCGCTGACCGTGAAGGCGATGCCGTCGGACAAGGGTTCGATGTCGCGGGCCTGGAGGTCGGCCTTCGCGCCGCCGATGGAATAGGTGAGCTTGCGCTCCCGTGGCAGTTCGGCGGCGAGCGCAGCGGTTTCCTCGTTGTCGAGGTTCAGGATCGCGATCTCGGCCTTGTTGACGAAGGCGCGGAAGAGCGCGCGCAGCTCGTCCATCGACTTGTGGTCGAGCGCGATGTTGTTCAGCACCGCCACGCGGGGATGGAAACGCGCGATGGAACCGTCGCTCTCGTCCACCTCGCTGACGAAGATGTCGCCCTGCCCGACCAGTGCCGAGGCGAAGGGCGCGTCGGGTGTGGCGAAGTTCTTCATCACGGCGCCGTTCATCACCGTCGGATCAGCGCCCAGCGCATATAGCACCCAACCGATCATGCCGGTGGTGGTCGACTTGCCCGATGTGCCGGCGACACCGATGGCGTTGGGGGACTCGTTAAACAGCTCGGCGAGCAACTCGGCGCGCAGCTGGTGCTTGGCCCCGGCGCGGCGCGCCGCCTGGACGTCGGGGATGGTTTCTTCCACCGCGGCCGAGGTGACGAGGATGGCGTCCTTCGAGGTGATGCCGCTGCCGTCTTGCGGAAACAGCGTGACGCCGGCCTGGCGCAAATAGTCGAACTTGGCGGCGAGACGGCCCTGGTCCAGAGCCCGGTCGCTTCCGGATACCGTGGCGCCGCGCGATTTGACGATCAGGGCAAGCGGGAGCATGCCGCTGCCGCCCACGCCGCAGAAGAAATAGGGCCTGTCTGGAGTCATGGCCGGACGCTATAAGCGAAAGGTGCGGCGAACAAGCGAGGGCTTGAACAGCTTGGGTAAAGTTAAGATAGGCGTTGTCGCACCGGCGGCGCGGCTTCATCCCGAGACGGCTGAGCGCGTCACCCAACTGGCGGCGACGGCGTTCCAGGGCCGCGCCGAGATCGTGTTCCATCCGCAGTGCTTCCTCTCCGCGGGTCATTTCGCAGGGGACGATGAAACGCGGGCCGCGGCGTTCCTTGAATTCGCGAACGACCCAAGCTTCGCGCATGTGTGGTTCGCACGCGGCGGCTACGGCTCGGGCAGGATTCTGCCGCGCGTGCTGAACGGCTTGGGCGGCGCGGCGAAGGACAAGAGCTATCTCGGCTACAGCGATGGCGGATTCCTGCTGGCTGCGCTCTATCGGAGCGGCCACCGCGTGGCGCACAGCCCGTTCCCGCACGAGATCCGGCGCAGCGGCGGCGATGCCGCGGTGACCCGCGCGCTGGCGTGGATGGTCGACCAGTCGCGCGATGCGCTGGAGCCGTCGATCGACGGCAAGCATCCGGTCGCCGCCTTCAACCTGACGATCCTGAGCAAGCTGATCGGTACGCCGTGGATGCCGGACCTGGCGGGGCATGTTGTGATGATCGAAGAGGTGTCCGAACACCTCTACGCGATAGACCGGCTGATGGTTCACATCACGTCGAACGAGGGGATGCGCAAAATCGCGGGCCTGCGCATGGGCCGGATGAGCGATGTTCCCGAAAACGATCCGCCGTTCGGCCAGACGCCGGAGGAGATCGTGCGGCACTGGTGCGCCGCGTCGGGAATTGCGTTCCTTGGGCCCGCCGATATCGGTCACGACGCGGCGAACACCGTCGTGCCGTTCGGCGTTCCTTGAACCGCCGTTCGGCCGCTAGCCCATCCGCACGAATTCGAGCGCGATGCCTTCGTCGAAGTGACGCGTGACGCGGCCCGGCGTGGCGCCGATCATCACGATCTCGCCGATCGGTGGGCGGGCCGTCGTGTTGAGCGAGGCGCCGGTCAGCGAGATGTCGCGGACCTGGAAGCGCACGACCTCGCCGTCGGCACGGGTGAAGCTGCGCGGCGCCGCCATCGCGACGCGTGCCTCGGCCCGCACCTGCGTGTCGTCGCGCAGCGCACCGGCCAGGTGCAGCATGATCTTCTCGGCAGTGCGTTCGCGCTTGGCTTCGGAGCAATCGAAGCGCATGCCTGCCTCTTCGGCATTGCAGTGCACGATCTTGCCGGAGAAGCGGTCGAACCCCGGAAGATAGAGCACCAGGTCGGTACCGACGGCCGGCTGCGCATCGCATTGCAGAGTCGCGCCGCCAAGTGAGATGTCGGTCACGATGACGCTCTGTTCGGCATCGGTCGATGCCACGAAGATCTTGCCGGCGATTGCGGTGGGCACGCGCTTGTGGACGCGCTTTTCGGCAGGCGACGACTTCCTTGCCAACTTACCCATGCCCAAGCCCCGGCTCTTGTTGATTATCGCAATGAAGTTTCAAAATCGCCGTAAAATATCGGGCTCGGTGCGCTAACATCGCATGAAAGAAACTGGTTGCCGGACGCTTAAGGGGAACGGATGGCGCTTACCATGTTGCTGGCGCAGAACGCAGCCATTGTCGTGCTGTGCTTTGCCGCATTGTGGGGGTTCTCGATCGCCATCCGCGATGTGAGCTTCATCGACTCGTGGTGGGCACTGGGAATGGTCGTACTGGCATGGGCCAGCGTCCTCGCCACCGGTCCGGTGACAGATCGCAAGGTGGTGCTGTTGGCGCTGTGCACGTCGTGGGGCGTGCGACTTGGCGTGTACCTGCTATGGCGCTGGCGCAGGAACGGGCCGGACCGCCGCTACCAGACCATGGCGGGCAAGGCGCAGAGCGAGCGCGGCGTCGGCTTTGCGCGCTGGTCGCTGACGGCGGTGTTCGCGTTGCAGGGGCCGCTGCAGTTCGCCGTGGCGCTGCCGGTGCAGCTTGGCATGCTGGGCGACCGGCCGCTGGGCTTGCTGGCGGCGGCCGGGATCGTGCTGGCGGCGATCGGCATCGTGTTCGAGAGCGTCGGCGATGCGCAGCTCACCGCGTTCAAGGCAAATCCGGAGAACCGTGAGCGCGTGCTGGACACCGGATTGTGGCGGTACACGCGGCATCCCAACTATTTCGGCGACGCGTGCGTGTGGTGGGGACTATGGCTGATCGCAGCGGAGAGTGGATGGACCGGCGCGGCGTCCGTGGTGGGACCCGTGCTGCTGACGTTCCTGCTGACGCGCTGGAGCGGCGTGCCGACGACCGAGGGCCGCATGCGACGCAGGAAGCCCGGATACGAAGACTACGTCGCGCGAACGCCGGCGTTCGTGCCGTGGCTGCCTAAAGCGCGCCGTCCCGGATGAACTTGCGGTCGGCCCAGACCGAATGCGTGCCGCTGCACAGCTTGTGCGGAAGCGCGATGCGGCAGACCGGGCCGTCCTGGATGCGGCGGGCATCGAGCAGGACGCATTCCGAAGTGCCGGTGTTCTCGTCGGTGACGAAGCTCACCAAGTAGCCGTCGTCTTCTTCCGTCGCGCCGAGGCGCGGGGCGAAGGGGGCCTCGCTGCCATAGCGGCCCTCGCCAAGCTGGTAGGTCCAGCTCTCGCCGGTCTGAAGATCGTGCTTCACGAAGCCGTTGAACAGGAACCAGCCTGGGACGGACGTCGTGGAATAGCCGTAGCGATAGGGGCGGCCAGCGTAACGCGCATTGATCATGCCGAATTCCAGCACGCGGTCGTCGAGATGGCCTTCGCTGGTCTTGCCGGTCTTCAGGTTGAAGCGCCAGCGGTGGAGTTTCGATTTGAAGCTGTGCTCGTCCAGGTAGCCCATCATGTGTTCGTAGCCGGGCGGCGCGTCTTTCTTCGGGCCGGGCGTGGGCACTTCCTGGAAGTAGCCGTCGAGCACGATCTCGTCGCCGTCTTCGTACGCATTCAACCAGTGCAGGACGTAGGTCGGATCGGCTTCGAACCAGCGCACATCTTCCGTGCGGCCGTGGCGCGGGATGATGGCGAAGCGGGACGGCAGGCCCTTGTGCTCGCGCACGGCGTGCACATTCTTCTTGAGCAGCTCGGCATCCCAGAACACCGGCATGTCGTTCAAGATCGAGTAGTGCTCGGTGAACGCCATGTCGTGCGGCAAGCGCGGGCCGGCGAGCGGGATCGGCACATAGCTTTGCAGGCGATTGTGCTTGTCGACCACGCCGTAATGCAGATAGGGCGCGTGCTTGGAGTAGTTGAAGAACATCAGCTCGCCGGTGCGCTCGTCCACCTTGGGATGGGCGCTGATGCCGTCGATCGGGACCCAGGGCTCGACGCCCGTCTGTTCCAGCGTTTCGGGATCGAGACGATAGCCTTCGCCGCACTGGTAGAAGGTCGAGAGCGCCTTGCCGGCGTGGACGACGATGTCGGTGGAGGACGAATCCTTCAGCGAACCGTGGGCGCCGAATCCGGGGCGCTTCGCAAGATGCACCGGATCGGCGAGGCCGCCCCAGAGCGAGCTGTTGGCTTCCTGCTCGGCATCGAAGCAGCGGGTGCGTACGAAGCGGTTGCGGTATTGCGCCCTGCCGCCGTGGAAATCGATCTGGTGGATCATCCCGTCGCCGTCGAAGGGATGGAAACGGCCAAGCGGCTGGTGAATCTGGTTCTCGGTGTTGCGCAGATAGACGCCGTCGATGCCGGCGGGGATCGTGCCCTCGATCACGTCGAGGTCGAAGGCGTTCACCTCCTCATGCAGCGGCGTCCATGCGCCGTTGAGGTAGGGATGGTTGGACGGCTTGAGGGTGGTCTTTATTGCGGAACGTTTCTCGACGCGCATATCCAACCCTCACATGTCATGGCCCGCGAATGCGGGCCGCCCAGGTATCACCTGCTCCAGCTTCTCAGAATTCTGAAATTCGCCAAGCCTCGCAACACCAACAAGACGTCAACTGGGTGGCCCGCATTCGCGGGCCATGACAGATGGGTTAGTTCCCCGAAACCGAATCGACCTGGCCGAACAGTTCTTCCAGCTTCGCCAGCGATTTGGACGGCAGTACGCCGCGGTTGATGGACTCAACGTTCTGTTTCAAATGCTCGATGTTTCCGGTGCCGGTGAGCACGATGTCGATGCCGGGTTCATGACGGCAGAAGCGGTAGGCGGCATCGACCACGCCTTCGGTTCCCTCCTTCAGGAAGCCGAGCGGATCGGCGGCGTCGAGTTTCGAGCGATCGAGCTGTCCCGCCCTGTCGATCTGGTCGAGCGCTTCCTTCAGACCTTCGGCATTCGACAGCGCGCGGCGCACGGCGAACATGTCCTGGGTGCCGACATTGTGTGCCTGGGTCAGGCGCAGCACGTTGCGGCGCGCCGACGGGTTCAGGAGGTTGAAGCCGGCCATCACCACGTCCCACGCATTGGTGGGCACCGCCGCAGAGAGCATCTTGTGGTTTGTGTCGTTTCCGAAATGCTCCGTGATGCCGAGGAAGCGGATCTTGCCCTGCTCCCGCGCCTTGATCAGGGCGGGAACGATCTCCGCATTCACATAGGGCAGCTGTTCGTGAACGATGCCGTGCAGGTTGTAGAGGTCGATGTAGTCGGTGCCGAGACGGCTGAGGTTCTTCTCAAGCTGTTCGAGGATTTCAACGCCGCTGTACGGCTTTGCGCTGGGCTGGCCCCAGGGGAAAATCGCCGTCTTGGTCGAGACCATGATGCGGTCGCGGCGGCCTTTCACCGCCTCGCCGACAATCTTCTCGGTGCCGTAAGCTGCCGCTGTGTCGATCCAGTTGATGCCGAGGTCCATCGCCGCATGCACGACCGCGATGCTCTGCTCGACGGTGTTGCCGTATGTCTGGCCGAGGCGGCTGTGACCGCCGCAGCCCAGACCGGCGACGCTGACGCTTAAGCCGGTGCGGCCGAGTGTTTTGTAGTGCATGCGCCGTCACTCCCTGGCCGGGAGCTTAGCGCGCGATGCCGGGTCGATCTATGCCGCGCCGCAGCCTTCGCCGCACTGGCCGGTACCGCCTATCGCCATGCAGCCGCAGCCGCCATATTCGCGCTTCAGCCGGTCGATGTGCAGATCGACCGCCACACGCAGCATCTGCTGGCGCGTGATACCCTTCTTCACCGCGGCGATGCCAAGCTTCTCATAGTCGCCATGGCTCAGCGTCACCATCATCTTGTGCGGGCGCGGACCCTCCGGCGGGACCATGGGCGGTACGACGCCGGCCGGCGCCGGTTCGTGATCGGGGCCGTGAAATTCATGCGCGATTTCGGACACGTGCGCCGCGCGCAACGGCTCGGCCGTGACCATGCGCAGATCTCGTGCCGCTTCGGGCGATGTCATACGCAGGTCGCGTGACGTCTCTGCCAGCGGCGGGCGGCGCCAGAACAGCGATGGCTTTCCGGACATGGTCGACGGCATCGCATCGCCCTTGCGGGCGAGCAGGTCGGAGGTGATCGGCGTGAAGCGCGGATTGCTCATCGTTCAAGCTCCCGCAGGACGATCGATGGTGCGGCGGCCAAATACATGCACGCGGCGCTCCGGCCCGTTGAACGGCGTGCTGGCGACGCGGCGCTCGGGATGGAAGCGGCGCTCGGGCGGCAACAATGGCGGCAGCGCGGGCATCAGCAGCGGGCCGTCATCCATGAACACCGGATCGGGTTCGGCTGCGACGGCCGCCATGGGACGATCGTCCAGCGACGAAAGTGCGTCCGTGGCGAAATGCGAGAGCTTGACCTCCGGCAGCAGCTTCACGTCGCCCGTGAGGCGCGACATGCGCTCCTGGATGTAGAGCCACAGATCGCGCACCTCCCTCGCCGAGGCGGATTTGTTGACCACTTCGCCCACGGTGCGGCCGTCGACCATGCTGGCGGCGAAATCGACGCGGTGATGCAGCGTGACCGGCGCGACGGTACCGTGCTGCGACAGCGCCACCGCGGCCTCGCCGGTGATGCGGGCGCGCGGCGTAGCGCCGTTCACGACGAAGATCACCGGCTTGTGGTTGCGCTCCGCGATGTCGACGGTAGCGCCGACGGCGCGCAGATCGTGCGGGCTGGGGCGCGTCGGGATCACGACCAGGTCGGCATGCGCCACGACCTGCGATATCGAAGACGTGATCGCAGGTGGCGTGTCGATGACGGCCAGCTTGACGCCAGCTTGCTTCAGGCCGATCAGAGCGTCACCCAGTTCGAGCAACCCGACCTTGGCGAAGTGCGGCGTCGAGGATTTGCGCGAATTCCACCAGTGCGAGAGCGAACCCTGCGGATCGGTATCGATCAGCGCCACCGGGCCGATGCCGGCATTGTCCGCTTCCACGGCCAGATGGCCCGAGAGAGTCGTCTTGCCCGAGCCACCCTTCTGGGAAGCCAATACCAGAACGTGCATGCGAACCCCTTCGCCTTCCGTGCTAGCGTGCGTTGTAGAGCCGGGCGCGTTACGGGTGCTTGAAAAGCTTTCGCAGCAATTGGCTTTGTTTCGCCGCATATTTTGTTCGAACTGTATGGATCGCCCGATGCATCGACTGACGCCGCCTGCCTTCGCGTTCGCCGCCGCGCTGCTTGCAATGGGCGCGGCACCCGCGCCCGTGGCACCGCCCTCGGCGCCGGTGCAGGACTGGACCAATGTCGAAGTCGTGGTTGTGACACCCGACCATGCCGGTCCCGCGATGTGGCACATCGTGAAGGGACAGTCGGAAGTCTGGATCGTTCCGACCGTGTCGCCGGTGCCGAAAGATCTGCAGTGGGACTCGACGTATATCCAATCGCTCCTGAAGACCGCCAAAGGCGTGATCCTGCCGCCGCGCGCCAGCCTGGGGCTATTCGAGGGCATGTGGTTCTGGATCACCGGCGGCCTCGACGTCCTGAAGCAGCCGGATGGCGTGAAGCTGGAGACCACCCTTCCCGCGCCGCTGAAGGCGCGGTTTGTGGCGGCGTATACGCGACTTGGCCAGGACGCCGATCATTACGAGGACTGGCTGGGCGGCGTCGCGGCGTTGCAGCTCGAAGGCGACTACTACAAGGCCGCGAACTTCACGCCGAACGGGCCCGAGAAGACCATCAAATCGCTGGCGTCACGAGCCGGCGTCGCGGCGCACGCAACGGCGAACTACGCAGCGATGGATATCGTCAAGGACGTGCCGAAGATGAGCGCGGCGGCGCATCTGGCTTGCCTGAACTGGGCGCTGGAGGATATCGACGCGTTCTCGGCGCACGCTGCTGCGGCGGCGAATGCCTGGGCAAAAGGCGATGTCGCGGCCATGAAGGCGCACTATTCCGAAACGAAACTGGATGCGTGTCTGGCGCAGAACGCGGCCTACACGCGGCTGCGCGAGACGGCCAATCGCGACATGACCAACGCGATCCTGTCCGTGCTGAACCGGCCGGGCATGACCCTGGCGGTGATGCCGATGGGATTCTTCCTGCGCAAGGGCGGCGTGCTCGAGCGGCTGGAAGCCGCCGGCGTGACGGTGACCGGACCGGGCGGCTGATCAGACCAGTGCCGCCAGGGTTTTCGCCTTGATCTCTTCCCCGGTCACGCCAGGTGCCAACTCCTTGAGCTTCAGGCCGCCTTTCACGACATCGAAGACGCCGAGATTGGTGATGATCATGTGGACGCAACCCTTGCCGGTGAGCGGCAGGGTGCAGGCCTTGAGCACCTTGGAATGGCCCGCCTTGTCGGTGTGATCCATCGTCACGACGCAGCGCTTGACGCCGGCGACGAGGTCCATCGCGCCGCCCATGCCCTTGACCAGCTTGCCGGGCACCATCCAGTTGGCGAGGTCGCCTTCTTCCGACACCTCCATGCCGCCCAGCACCGACAGGTCGATGTGGCCGCCGCGGATCATCGCGAAGCTGTCGGCGGAGGAGAAGTACGAGGTGCGGTCGAGTTCGGTGATGGTCTGCTTGCCGGCGTTGATGAGATCGGGGTCGACCTCGTTCTGCGTCGGGAACGGGCCCATGCCGAGCATGCCGTTCTCCGATTGCAGCGTGACGTCCATCCCGGCGGGAATGTGGTTCGCCACCAGGGTCGGGATGCCGATGCCGAGATTCACATAGAAGCCGTCGCGCAGTTCCTGCGCCGCGCGCTTGGCCATGTCGTCGCGTGTCCAGGGCATCTAAGCCTCCGCCAAAGAGAGTTTCAGAAGTGGGCGTTCCCACGTGACGCCTTCGATCGGCGCCGAGACGCCGCAAACCACCGCGCCCATGCGCTGGTAAAAGCCGACTGCCGGCGGATGGGCACCGATCTCAACGCTGTCATAGCCATTCGCGCGCGCCAGCGCCTTCATGTGATCGAACAGAGCGCGGCCGACGCCGAGCCTCTGCGCCACATCGGCGACAAACATCAGGTCAAGGTCGGCATGGTCGTCAAGAATCAAACTGTAGAAGCCGAGCGTCTCGGCAGCACGGACGCAGACGAAAACCTTGCTGCCCGCGAGATAGGTTCCCGACAGGCGGACGTTCTCGATGATGCGATAGTACGCACCATGATACGCCGACGATGCGTGCATCAGCGCGTTCATGGCATCTAAATCGGGCGGCCCGGCTTCGCGGATCGTTAGCTGATCGAGCACGTCACGCGGTCCGCACGGTGCGTTGTTCGATGCGCTTTTCGTAGTTCGTGCCGTGAAAGATGCGCTTCACGAAGATGCCGGGGGTGTGGATCTGGTCAGCGCCGATGGCGCCGACGGGCACCAGCTCTTCGACCTCGGCGACCGTCACCTTCCCCGCGGTGGCCATCATCGGGTTGAAGTTGCGCGAGGTTTTGCGGAAGACGAGGTTGCCCTGCGCGTCGCCCTTCCACGCCTTCACGATCGCGAGGTCGGCTTTCAGGCCGCGCTCCAGGATGTAAGTCTGGCCGTCGAATTCCTTGTGCTCCTTGCCCTCGGCGATCAGCGTGCCGACGCCGGTCTTGGTGTAGAAGCCGGGAATGCCGGCGCCGCCAGCACGGATGCGCTCGGCCAAGGTGCCCTGCGGGTTGAATTCGAGTTCGAGCTCGCCGCCAAGATATTGCTTCTCGAAGGTTTTGTTCTCGCCAACATAGGACGAGATCATCTTCTTGATCTGGCGGGTTTGCAGCAGCAGACCGAGGCCGAAGTCGTCGACGCCGGCGTTGTTCGAGATCACCGTCAGGCTCCTGGTGCCGGCCTTCACCAGCGCGGCGATGAGCTTTTCCGGAATGCCGCAGAGGCCGAAGCCGCCCGACATGATGGTCATGCCGTCGAACAAGAGGCCATCGAGCGCGGCATCGGCGTCGGGATAGGTTTTCTTCATGGGAAACCTGTGTGAGGAGCAACCGACTATAGCGCGGCGCGCCGGGCGATGATGCGCGTCATTCCGCCCACGAAACTCCGATGCGCAGGACGCGGGGCGATGCGTAGTTTGTTACAAAATCCGCGCTCTCCGTGGTCGCAACGCGCGCGTTGAACAGATTGTCGCCTGCAACATAGGCAGAGAGACCGTTCCACAGGCGGTAGGAGATTCGCGCGTCGACCGTGGTGGCGGGCGCGAGGCGCAGGGTGTTCTGGTCGTCGGCGAAGCGCGCGCTCTCATAGCGCAGGTTGGCGCTGACGGTCAGGCGGTCGATCGGCAGCGTACGGAAACCGGCGGTGAACGTGGTCTGCGGCGCCTGCGCCGGTTGCTTGCCAGTGAGTTGCGGTGCGGCAGTGCCCCCTTCGACGTGCGCATCGACATAGTCGAACGCGGCGGTGAGCGTGAGCCACCCTGTCGCGTTCCAATGCGCGTCGCCTTCGAGGCCAACCCCGTCGATGTTGCCCGCGTTCTGGCGCTGGATCAGGAGACCGCCGGCAGGAACAGTGCCAAGGCCCGGCACGATGACAGGACCGCGCGCGACGGTGACGTTGGTGATGGCGCCGTGGAGCTTGTTCCAGAAGCCGGTGAGGGCAAAGCCGTAGGTCTCGGCGTCCTGGCCGAGCCCGAGCTCCGCGCCGTAGAGCTTTTCGGGCGTGAGACCGGGATTGGCCTGCGTGATGTTGTTGCCGAGGCGAAAGGGGCGATAGAGCTCGTTGAGCGAGGGCGCGCGGAAGCCGGCGTAAGCGGCGGCGCGCGTGTAGAAGCCGTCGCCGAGATCCTGCCGCGCCCCTAATCGCGCTGTGGGGACGATGCCCGACTTGCTGGGCGTCGTCTGGTTCACGGTGACGACGCCAGTGGCGAGCGTGGTCTGGATCAGGTGGCCGCCAGTCGAGGCCCACTGGTCGGCGCGGATGCCGAGCGTAACGAGCAGCGTGTCGCTGGGGTGCGCGGCCGTCTCGATGTATGCGCCGCCGACGAAGGTGCGGCCGCCACTGACGCGGCCGATGGTCGGGATGCCGGCGACGAAGGTGGCGCGCTCTTTGGATTCACCCTGCGTGAAGCGCGCGTCGCCGCCAATCTCCCAGTCGAGCCACGACCACGAGCCGCGCAATGCCGCGTTGAAGCCCCAGCCGAGGGCGGGCGTGGAGTATTGGTCGCTGCTGATCGTGGTGCCGGTCCGTCCCGGCAGGATGGTGGCCGAGATGTTGGAGAAGCCCGTATTGCGCAGCCACGCCTGCACGCGCCAGCCAAGATCGTCCGCAGATTGCGGATGCGCCAAGGTGAGCGAGGCGGTGACGCCGTCGGCAGAGGATGCGGCGTTCACGAGGCCCGAGTCGCGGTTTTCTCCGTAGGCGCCGAGGCGGAGCGAGAGGAGCGTGTCCGCGAAGGGCTCGGCTTCGGCGCGCAGCGAGACATTGCGCGCGTGGTAGCTGACGGCGGTGTCGGCGGCGCCGCGCTGCGCGGGCGAGACGGGAATCCAGCCATCGCTGTCTTCGTCCGAGGCGCTGGCGAATAGCGAGAGGGGGCCGAGCGTCGCGCCGCCGGCGGCAGCGAGGCGGCGGCCGTTCTGCTGCGCGAGCGAGGCGTCGGCGGCGGTCAGGCCGCCGCCGCGCGATTCCTTCAACGCGATGGTTCCGGTGAGCGCGCCCGCGCCGTAAGGGCCTGCGCCCGCGCCGCGCACGATCTGCGCGCCCCCAATGTCCTCGGGCGGGAGCGCGGACCAGATGACCCAGCCGCCGAACGGATCGTTCTGCGGCACGCCGTCGAGCGTGACGAGGGCGCGGCCGGCGCCGGACGGGGCGATCGAGCGCAGGCTGACGCCCTGGGTGGTCGGGTTGGCGGAGAGCGAGGAGTCGCGGCGGAAGAGCGAGAGGCCGGGGACTTGGGAAAGCGCGCGGTCGAGTTCGGTGTTGTCGTGCAGGTCGGCGGCGGTGACGGTGGCGACGGAGAACGCGGCGTTGCCGACGGGATCGGGCGGAGAGGCGGTGACCACGACGGTCTCGATCGGCGCGGCGAATGCGGCCGTCGGGATGAGTGCGGTGAGGAGCAGGATGCGGCGGAACATGGGCGCGCGGACGCTAACGGCCGCGCCGTCTGCTGTCATCTCACCATTCCTTCAAGGTCGTCATCGCCCCCCTTCTTAGCTGTCATGGCCCGCGACTGCGGGCCACCGCGCCGCGCAAGATTGGGCGTCTCGCGATTTCTGACACCTCGAGTTGGACGATCACCTGGGTGGCCCGCAGTCGCGGGTCACGACAGGCTTATGGGACGTTGACTCTCCGATGCATTTCATACATTGTACGCGTACGACGTACGAGAACTCAATGCCCAAAGAGCTTTCCGCCGAAGACCTCAAAGCCACGCGCCGGAAGATCGGCGCGGCGGCGACGGCGCTATATGCGGCGAAGGGCGAAAGTGGGATCACCATTCGCGACATCGCGGCGAAGCTGGGGCGGTCGCCGATGGGGCTGTACCGCTATTTCGCGGACCGCGACGAGATCCTGGCGTTCGTGCGGGCGGATGCGTTCGACCGGTTCTCCGACCAGCTGGAAGCGGCGTTCGCGAGCGGCGGCGACGCGTTCGCGCGGGCGCGCGCGGTGGGGCGGGCTTATCTCGATTTCGCGTTGAAGAATCCCAACGCCTACCGGCTGATGTTCGACATGTCGCCGCCGGACGAGGCCAAGCATCCCGAACTGCGCCGCGCCGGCAAGCGCGCCGGCGAGACGGTGACGCGGCATGTGAAGGATCTGGTCGCGGCCGGCATCGTGCACGGCGATCCGCGCCTGATCGGCAACGCGCTGTGGGCGGCGTCGCATGGCGTGATCGTGCTGCATCTGGCCGGGCGGCTGCCCGCCGGGATGAAAGTGGAAGACCTCTATTTCGAGACCATGCGGCTGACCTTCCGCGGGTCGCGCACGCCGGCCGCGAAGGCTCAGCGACGCAAGACTGCATAACTATCGCTACAAGGAGAACGTCATGGCTTTGATGGGCGCGCTTACCAAGAAGCTGTCGATCCCGGTGATCGGATCGCCGCTGTTCATCATCTCCGGCCCCGAGCTGGTGCTGGCGCAGTGCAAGGCGGGGATCGTCGGATCGTTCCCGTCGCTCAACGCGCGGCCGATCTCGATGCTGGACGAATGGCTGGCGCAGATCACGCAGGAGCTGGCGGCGTGGGACCGTGCGCATCCGGAAAGCCCCAGCGCGCCGTTCGCGGTGAACCAGATCGTGCACAAGTCGAACGACCGTTGGGAGAAGGACCTGGAGCTGTGCGTCAAGCACAAGGTGCCAGTGATCATCACCTCGCTGGGCGCGCGCGAGGATCTGAACCAGACGGTGCATTCGTATGGCGGCGTGGTGATGCACGACATCATCAACAACAAGTTCGCGCACAAGGCGATCGAGAAGGGCGCCGACGGTATCATCGCGGTGGCGGCCGGCGCGGGCGGACATGCGGGTGTGCTGTCGCCATTCGCTTTGGTGAGCGAGATTCGCGAGTGGTTCGACGGGCCGCTGGCGCTGTCAGGCGCGATCGCGACCGGCGGCGCCGTTTTGGCGGCGCAGGCGATGGGCGCGGACTTCGGTTACATCGGCTCGGCCTTCATCGCGACGCAGGAAGCGCGCGCGGACGCGGGTTACAAGGAGATGATCACGCAGTCGGCGGGCGACGACATCGTGTACAGCAACCTGTTCACCGGCGTGCACGGCAACTACCTGCGGCCGTCGGTGGTGCGTGCGGGACTCGATCCCGACAACCTGCCGGTGTCGGACCCGTCGAAGATGAATTTCGGCTCGGGCGGCAACACCAAGGCAAAGGCGTGGAAGGACATCTGGGGCTGCGGCCAGGGCATCGGCGCGGTGAAGCACGTGCCGACAGCGGGTGAATTGGTCTCGCGGCTGAAGCGTGAGTATGACGAGGCGCGGACGCGGATCGGCGCGCCGCGCCTGGCCGTGGCGGCGGAGTAAGAGCGATGGCGGTACTGGAATCGATCGGGCCGACGGTGGTGCGGGGGGCGGAGAGCTTCCTGCTCCGCGCCAGGCACATCGACCAGACGTTCCAAATCGACATCTATGCGCCGCAAGGTGAGCCGAAGAAGCCGCTGCCCGTCGTGTACATCACCGACGCGAGCTTCGGCTTCGGGATGGTGCAGCAGGTGGTCAGCCTGATGCAGGTGGCGCGCGAACTGCCGCAAATGGTGGTGGTGGGCATCGGCTATCCGGTGACCACGGATGCGAAGGACATCCGCCTGCTGCGCTTCCGCGACTTCTGCCAGACGGCGGCGAAGGAATTCCTGGAAGGGCTGCGGTCGCAGCTGCCGCCCGGCGAAGTGCCGGAGGCGAACGATGCGGGCGGCGCGGGAAAGTTTCTCGCGTTCATCAATGACGAGCTGAAGCCGCTGATCGAGGCGAAGTACCGGATCGACACGAACGACCAGACGCACGCGGGGATGTCGTTGGGTGGACTATTCGCGCTCTATGGACTGTTTGCGGCGCCGAAGAGCTTTCAGCGCGTGGTGGCGCTGAGCCCCTCGATCTGGTGGGACAACCGCGACATCCTCGCGATGGAAGCGGCGTTCGCGAAGGAAGCGAAGGATCTGCCGGTGAACCTGTATCTCTCCATCGGCGCGATGGAGGAGGCGGCGCATCCGGTGGCGAAGATGGTGTCGAACCTCTACGAGATGGACGCCAACCTGCGGGCGCGGAAGTACCCCAACCTGCGGATCGCTATGGATGTGTTTCCGGCTGAGACGCACAACTCGGTCTATGCGGCGTCGCTGTCGCGGGGCTTGCGCACGGTGTTCGGACGCACGCCGGGGTTCGAGAATTGGGCGAAGGTGCCTGCCGGCTGATGACACAGGACGGCCACGGTTGCGGTATGCTGGCGCCGAATTAAAGGTGGCAAGAGCATGATCCGGGCAGGCGTGGGCGGGTGGAATTTCGAGCCGTGGCGGGGAACGTTTTTCCCCGAGAAGCTGTCGAAGGCGAAGGAGCTGGGCTACGCCAGCCGCCAGCTCACCGCGATCGAGGTGAACGGCACGTTCTATTCGACCTTCAAGCCGCCGACGTTCCAGAAATGGTTCAGCGAGACGCCCGAAGATTTCGTGTTCGCGCTGAAGGCGAACCGGTTCTGCGTGAACCGGCGCGTGCTGGCGGAGGCCGGGCCATCGATCGAGCGCTTCATCGGCAGCGGCGTGGCGGAGCTGAAGCAGAAGCTCGGGCCGATCCTGTGGCAGTTCATGCACACCAAGAAATTCGATCCGGCGGATTTCGAGGCGTTCCTCGCGCTGCTGCCCAAGGCGGCGGACGGCGTGACGCTGCGCCATGTGGTGGAACCACGGCATGAGAGCTTCAAGACGGCGGAGTTCATCGCGCTGGCGCGCAAGTACGACGTGGCGATCGTGTACGCCGACGTGAAGAAGTTTCCGTCGATCCCGGATGCGACGTCGGACTTCGTGTATGCGCGGTTGCAGGACACGCAGGAGGACGTGCCGACGGGCTACACGCCGGCGCAATTGAAGAAGTGGGTCGAGGCCGCGAAGGCCTGGGCGGACGGCGGCCTGCCCAAGGGCATGGAGCCCGTCGGTAAGGCGGCAGCCAAGAAGAAGCGCGACGTGTTCATGTTCTTCATCGCGGG
>Ga0070666_10000679_pt1 | contig 20594 bp, 13 predicted proteins | sample KBSS23metaG_FD_64677 | JGI IMG/M metagenome (GOLD analysis project Ga0070666, IMG submission 64677) | Switchgrass rhizosphere microbial communities from Kellogg Biological Station, Michigan, USA - KBS S2-3 metaG | ecosystem: Host-associated > Plants > Roots > Rhizosphere > Soil ... | reverse complement strand
TTATACTTTTCCGCATACGCGGCATTCTGGTAATCGGTCAGGAACGCGATGCGGCGGGCGATGCGCTGGTCCAGGGTCGTGCTCAGCCCGCTGTCGTCGAGCACGAGCGGTGTGCCCTCCGGCGCATCGGTCTTGCCTTTCGCCGCCGCGCGCACCGCGGCGATGTCGTGCGCGGCAAGCCGGCCCCAGTTGAACGCGGTCTTGTTCATCTCGACCGCGGCGGCGTTGAGTTCGATCGCGCGCATCAGCGCGTCGTGGGTCAGCGGCACCCAGCCCTTCTGCCAGGCGTAGCCGAGCATGAACAGGTTGCTCGCGATCGAATCGCCGAGCAGCGCGGTGGCCAGCCCCGTCGCCTCGACGACGTCGGGCTCCTGGCCGTCGAGTGCCGTCTTGACCGCGGCGAGGATCTGCTGCGCCGGGAAATTCATGTCCGGTTTCGTCGTGAACGTGCCCGGCATCGCCTCGTAGCTGTTGAGCACGACGCGCGAACGCTCGGCGCGGATCTTCGACAGCGCCCAGTAGTCGTTGACCACGACCATGTCGCAGCCCAGCACGAGGTCGGCCTCGCCGGCGGCGATGCGCACGGCGTGAATGTCGCCCGGCGTCTTCGCGATGCGCAGGTGGCAGGTGACGGCGCCGCCCTTCTGCGCCAGGCCGGTCTGGTCGAGCACGGTCGCGCCCTTGCCTTCCAGATGCGCGGCCATGCCGATCAGCGCGCCGATCGTGACCACGCCGGTGCCGCCGATGCCGGTGACCAGGATGTTCCACGGCTGCTCGAGATTCGTCGCGAACTGCGGTTGCGGCAATGTGGAGAAATCCACTTTCGCCGAAGGCTTGCGTTTTTTCAGTCCGCCGCCGTGGATCGTGACGAAACTCGGACAGAAGCCCTTGACGCAGGAGAAGTCCTTGTTGCAATTGCTCTGGTCGATCTCGCGCTTGCGCCCGTATTCCGTCTCTTTCGGCAATACCGCCACGCAGAACGATTCCTTGCCGCAATCGCCACAGCCTTCGCAGACCAGCGAGTTGATGAACACGCGCTTCTTCGGGTCTTCCATCTTGCCGCGCTTGCGCCGGCGCCGTTTCTCGGTCGCACAGGTCTGGTCGTAGATCAGCACGCTGACGCCCGGCACTTCGCGCAGGCGCTTTTGCGTGGCATCGAGTTCGTCGCGATCGAGAAACTCCACGCCGTCGGGAAACAGCTCCGGGCGCGACCATTTCTCAATGTCGTCACTCATGACAATGATCGTATCGACACCTTCGCTGCGCACCTGGTGCGCGATGTCGGGCACGGTCAGGGTGCCGTCGACCGGTTGGCCGCCGGTCATCGCGACCGCGTCGTTGTAGAGGATCTTGTAGGTGATGTTGACCTTCGCCGCGATCGCCTGGCGGATCGCCAGCGAGCCGGAATGGAAATACGTGCCGTCGCCGAGATTCTGGAACACGTGCGGCGTATCGGTGAACCGGGCCTGGCCACACCAGGTCGCGCCTTCGCCGCCCATGTGGGTGAACGTCTCGGTGCGCCGGTCCATCCAGGTGACCATGTAATGACAGCCGATGCCGCCGCCTGCGCGCGAGCCTTCCGGCACCGCGGTCGAGGTGTTGTGCGGGCAACCCGGGCAATAATGCGCGGCGCGCGGGAACTGCGCGCGCGGCATGGCCAGTTCCTGTTCCTTGGCGGCGATCCACTGCAGACGATTCTGGATCGCTTCGCTGGTGAAGAAACGCGCGAGACGCTTGGCGATCACCCGCGCGATGCGCGCGGGCGTGAGCTCGTTCGTCGACGGCAGGATCCACTCGCCGCCTTCGTCGTACTTGCCGACGATGCTCGGCCGCGTCGCATGCGCCCAGTTGTACATCTGCTCCTTCATCTGCGATTCGAGGAACGAGCGCTTTTCCTCGACCACTACGATATCTTCGAGTCCCTGGGCGAACTCGCGAATGCCGACGGGTTCGAGCGGCCAGGTCATGCCGACTTTGTAGACGCGGATGCCGATGGCGGCAGCGGCTTGCGCATCGATGCCGAGATATTCCAATGCCTGCAGCACGTCCAGATAGCTCTTGCCGGTCGTGATGATGCCGAGCCGGGCTTTCGGCGAATCGATGACGACGCGGTCGATGCGATTCGCCCGCGCGAACGCACAGGCCGCTTCGACCGCATATTGATGCAAGCGCATTTCCTGATCGAGCGGCGGATCCGGCCAGCGGATGCTCAAGCCGCCCGGCGGCACGATGAAATCTTCGGGGCTGACGATGTCCAGCTGATGCGGATCGACGTTGACGCTCGCCGAGGATTCCACGGTTTCCGCGATCGTCTTGAAACCAACCCAGCGCCCGGTGAAACGGCTCATCGCCCAGCCGAGCAGACCCATGTCGAGAATATCCTGCACGCCGGCCGGATTCAGAATCGGCATCATCGCCGAGACGAATTCGAGTTCGCTGCCGTGCGGTAGCGTCGAGGAACGGCAGGCGTGATCGTCGGCCGCAAGTGCGAGCACGCCGCCGAATTTCGAGGTGCCGGCCGCGTTGCCGTGCTTGAACACGTCGCCGCAACGGTCCACGCCGGGACCCTTGCCGTACCACATCGCGAACACGCCGTCGTACTTCGCGCCGGGGAACAGGTTCGTCTGCTGCGTGCCCCAGACCATCGTCGCGCCGAGATCTTCATTGAGGCCCGGCTGGAATTCGATGCTCGACGCCTGCAGGTGCTTCTTCGCCTTCCACAATTCCAGATCGAATCCGCCGAGCGGCGAACCGCGATAGCCGGAGATGAACCCCGCCGTATTGATACCGGCCGCGCGATCGCGCATCTGCTGCATCAACGGCAGGCGCACCAGCGCCTGCACGCCGGAGAGATAGATCCGCCCTTGCTTGCGCGTGTATTTGTGCTCGAGCGTGTAGTCGAGATCGAGGGCAGGAACAGACATGGGAAGACCCGGGAAAAACCGACGAAGGCACGCATTTTAGCATTGCTGCACGGCTCGCCGGACCGCGCGCTATGATGCCGCTGGCGACAAGACACTCCGTCAACGGTTTCACCTGGGGGTAGTACTCATGCGCGCGCTGTCCATTTTCCTGAGCGGCACCCTCTTAGCGGCTTCCGGAGCGGCGCTGTGCGCCGCAGAACCGATCATCGATATGCATCTGCACGCCTTGCACGCGGATGATCAGGGCCCGCCGCCGGTTGCGATTTGCGCGCCGTACGCCAACGCAAAACTCGGTACCGGCCAGCCGCTGCGCGATGCGAAAATGAGCGGCGCCGAATTCGCGGACGCGTTCTTCCATCGGCCGACCTGCGCGAATCCGTTGTGGAGCGCGAAGGACGATGATGCACTGCGCGAGGCGTCATTGCGCGAATTGGAGCGGCGCAACATCGTCGCTGTCGCCAGCGGCCCGGCGGATGTCGTCTCGCGCTGGCATGCGCAGTCGCCGTCGCGCATCATCCCGGCGCTGCTGTTCAGTCCGAAAGACGGACCGTCTGTGGCCGAGTTGCGCGCGATGATTCAGCACGGCGATATCGCCGTGATCGGCGAGATGACCGGCCAGTACGACGGCATTGGTCCAGATGACCCGGCGAACGAGCCGTATTTCGCGCTGGCCGAGGAACTGGATGTGCCGGTCGCCATCCACGTCGGCCCGGGACCGCAAGGCGCCGCCTACATGGATGCGTCGATGGCAAGATACCGGGCCGCACTGACGAGCCCGCTCGCGCTGGAACCGGTACTGCTGCGCCACCCGCACCTGCGCCTGTACGCGATGCACGCCGGCTGGCCGAAGCTGGATGAGGTGCTGGCGATGCTGTGGGCGCATCCGCAGTTGTATGTCGACGTCGGCGTCATCGATTACGTGCTGCCGCGCGCCGAATTCTACCGCTACCTAAAGGTTGTCGTCGAAGCCGGCTTCGGCGAACGCGTGCTGTTCGGTTCCGACCAGATGGTATGGCCGCAGGCGATCGAGGCCGCGATCGGCAGCATCGAAGCCGCGCCATTTCTGAGCAAAAAACAGAAACGCGACATTCTTTACAACAACGCGGCGCGATTTTTGCGATTGGACCCGGCCAAGTCAGGAGACGACAGCTCCCGGTCGCGCGCGTCCAATCAAACGCCAAATTCGTGAATGGCTGCAAGTCGCCCTGACACGTTGGCTGCCGTGGCGATGCCAAGGTATTGCAGGATCGCCTTCGCCGCCTCGCGCCCGTCGTAGACCGCGCGCACAACGAGGTCAGCGCCGCGCACGGCATCGCCGCCGGCAAATACCTTTGGGTTGCTGGTCTGCAGTGGCAGGCATCCGTCCGCGCCGACGATCAGCTTGCCGCTCGCATCGCGGTCTATGCCGAATTCGTCGCACCACTGCGGCGGACTGGCGCGGAAGCCGAAGGCGAGAATTACGACGTCAGCGTCCAGTGTCTGCTCGCTGCCGGCGATGATTTGCGGACGCGAGCGGCCTGCGCCGTCGGCGACCAACGCGGTTTCGACCACACGCACACCGTGCACACCTTCCGCGCCCGTGACGATTTCCAGCGGCTGGCGGTTGAACAGGAACTGCACGCCTTCGTCGCGCGCGTATTTCACTTCGCGGCACGAGCCGGGCATGTTCGCTTCGTCACGACGATAGACGCAGGTGACGCTGTCGGCATCCATGCGAATCGCCGTGCGCACGCAGTCCATCGCCGTGTCGCCGCCGCCGAGCACGACCACGCGCTTGCCGACCATCTGCGGCAGGTCGGCTTGCGCGTTGTGATTGCCGAGCATGCGCCGCGCATTCGCGATCAGGAACGGCAAGGCGGCAAACACGCCGAAGGCGGACTGACCCGGCAGAGCGCCATCGACGAACGTGTACGCGCCGGTGCCGACGAACACGGCAGCGTAGTCCTGCGGCAATGTGGAAAATGCGACATCGCGGCCGACTTCTGTATTGAGCCGGAATTCGACGCCCATGCCTTCAAGCACGGTGCGGCGCATGCGCACGACGGCCTTGTCGAGCTTGAACGGCGGGATGCCGAATGTGAGCAGGCCGCCGATTTCCTCGTAACGGTCGTACACGTGCGCCTGTACGCCAGCACGCGCGAGGCCATCGGCCGCGGCGAGGCCCGCCGGGCCCGCGCCGATGATGGCAACGCGCTGGCCGGTCGCAGGCGCATTCAGCGTCGGCCGCCAGCCGCGGCGCAGCGCTTCGTCCGTGGTCCAGCGCTCGATCGCGCCGATCGTCACCGCATCGAAGCCGGTTTCCAGTGTGCAGTCGCCTTCGCACAAACGATCCTGCGGACAGATGCGGCCGCAGATCTCCGGCAGCGGATTGGTCTCGTGCATCAGTGTGGCGGCGTCTTCGATGCGGCCCTGTTGCACGAGTTTTAGCCACTGCGGAATGCGATTGTGCAGCGGACAGCCCCAGGAGCAATACGGATTGCCGCAATCGATGCAGCGCGAGGATTGGTCGGCCGCATCCTGGTCACTGAAGTCGCCGTGAATTTCCTGATAGCCCAGCACGCGGATCGGCACCGGCACCTCGCGCGGCAGCGCACGGCGGATTTCCAGAAATGGAAAGGTATCTTTTTTGCTCATGCCGCTCGCCGCAACTCATCAGTCAACGCTTCCAGGCTCGCCGCTTTCGGTTTGACCAGCCAGAACTTGTGCAGCACATCGCGAAAATCGGCGAGCAACTTGGCGGACCAGCTGCTGGCGGTGAATTCGACCTGGTTGCGCAGCAGCCCGCGCAGGTGCTGCAGATGGTTTTCCATGCCCTCGAGCGAAATGCGATGGATGTCGACGAGTTCGTGGTTGTAGCGATCGACGAACTCGCGCTCCAGGTCGAGCACGTAGGCAAAACCGCCGGTCATGCCGGCGCCGAAATTGAGGCCGGTGCGACCGAGCACGACGACCGTACCGCCGGTCATGTATTCGCAGGCATGGTCGCCGACGCCTTCGACGACGGCAAGCGCGCCGGAATTGCGTACGCCGAAGCGTTCGCCGGCACGGCCGCCCGCGAAGAATTCACCGCCGGTCGCGCCGTACAGGCAGGTATTGCCGACGATGGTGGTCTCCTGGCTCGCATAGCGCGCGGCCGCGGTCGGACGCACGACGATGCGGCCGCCGGCCATGCCTTTGCCGACGCCGTCGTTGGCTTCGCCGTGCAGAATCAGGTTCATCCCAGCCGCAGTAAAAGCGCCGAAGCTCTGTCCGGCGCTGCCGCGGAATTCGAGCGTCAGCGGTGCGGATGTGGCGCCGTCGGCGCCGTGGCGGCGCGAGACCTCGCCGGCCAGGCGCGCGCCGATCGTGCGGTCGGTGTTCGCAATCGCATAGTGGAAATGTCCGCTTTTAGCGTCGGCGACAAGACTGCTTGTATCCGCCGCGATGCGCGCAGCCAGTTCCTCGGCTGGTTGCGGCGCCACGCCGCACGCGGCCGCGCCGGAGGCCAGCGCCGCTTGATCGAGGAGTGGCGCAAGATCGAGTTCGCGCTGCTTCACGGTCACGCCTTCGATCTGGCGCAACAGCTCGGTTCGGCCGACGATCTCGGCGAGCGTGCGCACGCCGAGGCCAGCGAGAATCTCGCGCACATCGTCGGCGACGAAGCGAAAGAAGTTCTCGACCATCTCCGGCGCGCCGAGGAAATGTTTGCGCCGGAGAATATCGTTCTGCGTCGCGATGCCGGTCGCGCAGGAATTCAGGTGACAGATGCGTAGGTACTTGCAGCCCAGTGCGACCATCGGCGCGGTGCCGAAGCCGAACGAGTCCGCACCGAGAATCGCGGCTTTCACCACGTCCAGGCCGGTCTTCAGGCCGCCATCGGTCTGCACGATCACGCGCTCGCGCAGGCCGTTGCGTACGAGCGTCTGCTGCGTTTCGGCAAGGCCCAGTTCCCAGGGCACGCCGGCATACTTGATCGACGACCACGGGCTCGCGCCGGTGCCGCCGTCGTGGCCGGAAATCGTGATCAGGTCGGCGCCGGCTTTGACCACGCCGGCGGCGATCGTGCCGACGCCCGCGTGCGCGACGAGTTTCACCGAGATCAGTGCGGTTGGATTGACTTGGCGCAGATCGAAGATCAGCTGCGCGAGATCCTCGATCGAATAGATGTCGTGATGCGGCGGCGGCGAAATCAGACCGATGCCGGGCTTGGCATAACGCAGGCGTGCGATCAGGGCGTTGACTTTATGGCCCGGCAGCTGTCCGCCCTCGCCGGGTTTCGCACCCTGAGCAATCTTTATCTGCAGTACTTCGGCGTTGACCAGATACGTCGGCGTCACGCCGAAGCGGCCCGAGGCGACCTGCTTGATCTTCGATGAGCGCTCGGTGCCGTAGCGCGCCGGATCTTCACCGCCTTCGCCGGAATTGCTGCGCGCGCCCAGGCGGTTCATCGCCGTGGCCAGCGCCTCATGCGCCTCGGGCGACAACGCGCCGAGCGACATGCCGGCCGAATCGAAGCGCTTGAGGATCGCCGATTGCGGTTCGACGTCCGCGAGACCGATCGCGGCATCTTGCGGATTCAGCGCGAGCAGGTCGCGCAGCGCCGCCGGCGCGCGACTGTTCACCGCGTTTGCGTATTGCCGATACAGTGAGGCGTCGCCGCTGCGCACCGCCGCCTGCAGCGCGCCGACCACGGCCGGGTTATACATGTGGAATTCGCTGTCGGGCAGCGCCTTCATCAAGCCGCCGGCCGGCAGCGCGTAATTCGGATCGCGCGCCGCGGCGAGCTGCGCGCGATATTCGTTCTCGATGTCGGCGAATGTCGCGCCGCCGACGCGCGATGGCGTGCCCGGAAAGCATAGATTCACGACTTCGCGCGCGAGGCCAATGATCTCGAACAGCCCGGCGCCGCGGTACCCGGCGATGGTGCTGATGCCCATTTTCGAGAGGATCTTCAGCAGGCCTTTGCGGATGCCGCGCCGATAGCTGCGGCCGATCTCGCTCGGCGGCTCGCCCTCGCGGCCCTTGAGCTCGCCGCGCCGGTTCATGTCGTACAAGGTTTGGTAGGCGAGGTAGGGATACACAGCGGTGGCGCCGAAACCGATCAGGCATGCGCAATGATGCGCGTCGCGCATGTTGCCGGTTTCGACGAGGATGTTGCAGTCGCTGCGCAGGTGCGCTTGCAGCAGATGCGCATGCACGGCGCCGATGGCAAGCAGGGCATGGATGGGCAGCAGGCCCGGTGCCGAATAGCGGTCCGACAGGAGCACCACGACCACTCCGCCGCGCACGGCGTCCGCGACGTCGGCGCATAGCGCCTTGAGGGCATTCTCGAGTCCGTCGCGCTCGTCGTAGTAGAGATCGAATTTGCGCTGGCGGTCGGTGTATTCGGCCAGCGCGAGTACCTGGCGCAACTTGCGTTGCGAGAGCACCGGCGAAGTCAGCATCAGCTGCCGCGCGTTCTCGGGCGAGAGGTCGAAGACGTTACCTTCCTGTCCGATCTGGGTGACCAGCGACATGACCAGGCGCTCGCGCAACGGATCGATCGGCGGATTCGTCACCTGCGCGAAGGCCTGGCGGAAGTAGTCGTAGAGCGAGCGCGACTGCAGGCTCATCACCGCGACGGGCGTGTCGTCGCCCATTGATCCGGTGGCCTCGGCTTCGTCTTCGGCCAGCGCCTTGAGCACGACGTCGCGTTCCTCGCGCGTGAGCGCGAATTGCTTCTGGTAGCGCGCGAGTACCTCCGGCGGAAACGGTTCGGCGGCGAGGCCGGGATCGATCAGATGCGATTCAAGATAGGCGACGCCTTCGCGCAGCCAACGCTTGAACGGCGCTCGCGCGGCATTTATGCGGTCGATCGCTTTCGAATCGAGCAGAGCGTGCCCGACGAGATCTACGCCAAGCATCTCGCCGGGGCCGAGCCGGCCTTTGGCGACGATGTGCTCGTCGGGCACGTCCCAAAGCCCGGCTTCGGAGGCCGCGATCAAGTGGCCGTCGTCGCTGCGCGCCCAGCGCGCCGGACGCAGGCCGTTGCGATCGAGGGTGCAGGCTGCGTAACGGCCATCGCAGATCACCAGGCCCGCCGGCCCATCCCAGGGTTCGGTGTGCAGCGCGTAATATTCGTAGAACGCTTCGAGATCTTCGTCGATGTTTTCCTGCGCGCCGTAGGCCGGCGGAATCAGGATGCGCATCGCGGCGAGCAGGTCGATGCCGCCGGCAAGCAGCACCTCGAGCATGTTGTCCAGGCTCTGCGAATCCGAACCATCCGGCGAAACCAGCGCGCCCAGATCGGAAAAATCCAGCAACGGACTTTTCCATTTGCCCGCACGCGCGCCCATCCAGGTGCGGTTCGCGCGGATCGTGTTGATCTCGCCGTTGTGCGCGAGCAGGCGGAACGGCTGGGCCAGGCGCCAGTTCGGCAGCGTATTGGTGGAGAAGCGCTGGTGGAAGGTCGCCGCGCAGGCGGCAAGATCCGCGCGCTGCAAATCCGCAAACACCTCGCGCAAGCGCCCGGGAGCGGCCATTGCCTTGTAGACGATCGTCGCTGCCGAGAGACTGACGGTATAGAACGTCTCGTCATCGGCAAGCTGCGCGCGCGCGCGGCGGCGCGCGCGGAACAAGGCGCGCTCGAACGGCGCTTCATCAGTGTCCGCAGCGGCATCGACGAAAATCTGGCGAATACGCGGCCGCGATGCCGCGCCGAGCGGACCACAGGCAGCGTCCGCCACCGCTACGTCGCGCCAGCCGCGCGGCAGCGCGCCTTCTTCGCGCAGGCAACGCTCGAGCACCGCTTGCTGCGCCGCGGCGCGCGCCGGATCGCGGTCGAGGAACACGATGCCGGATGCATACGCCGCACCGAGTTCGATTCCGGCCTCGCGCGCGAGTGCGCGCAACCAGGCGTCAGGGCGATACAGAAGAATGCCGCAGCCGTCGCCGGTGACGCCATCGGCGTTGACGCCGCCGCGATGCGACATCTTTGCCAGCGCGCCGAATGCCTGATCGACAAGCCAGCTGCTGGCGCGTCCATCGATGTTTGCAATCAAGCCAAAGCCGCAGCTGTCGTGCTCGAAAGCGGCGTCGTACAAGCCTTGGCTATTGCATTGCGTCATCCACCACCCCGGCTATTCCCGAGGCGACTACAGCACAGATGCTGCGATGCGTCAAACTGTTTTTGGACGGCTAAATCGGACTTAGCCTGCAGCTGCCCCGGAAAGACGGATGAAGGTCAGAGCGCGTCGGCGTCCGTCTCGCCGGTTCGTATGCGGATCACTTGATCGAGGTTGTAAACGAAGATCTTGCCGTCGCCGATCTTGCCGCTGTTCGCCGATTGCGCGATCGCCTCGACCACGCGTTCGGTCAGGTTATCGGTGACCGCGATCTCGAGCTTGATCTTGGGCAGGAAATCAACGACGTATTCGGCGCCACGATACAGCTCGGTATGGCCTTTCTGCCGGCCGAACCCCTTGACTTCGGTGACGGTGATGCCCTGTACGCCGATCTCGGCGAGCGCTTCGCGCACGTCATCGAGCTTGAACGGCTTGATGATCGCCATCACCATCTTCATCGTGTTTCTCCGCAAGATGCGGAAAACTATACACGAATCGCGCGTGCGCTCAGTGCGAAATTTCCTACAATGCAATCGGTGCGCGGATGACAGCCGCGTCCCGCCGCCGCCGCTACGCTGACTGCACCAAAACTTTCGAGGTTGACCATGATCAACGTGACCGCGATCGACGAACTCGCCCGGCGCCTCGCCGAACTCGTGCCGCCCGGCGCGCGCGGCGCGCGCGAGGAGCTGTCGGCGAATTTTCGCGATGCCCTGCGCGCCGGGCTGCGCCGCCTCGATCTCGTCACCCGCGAGGAATTCGACGTGCAACGCAGCGTGCTGCTGCGCACGCGGGAAAAGATCGAAGCGCTGGAGGCGCAAGTCGCCGCGCTGGAAACGCTGGCGCAGCATTCACAGCTCTAGACCTTGCGGAAATTCCATCGTTATCGCTGCCGCGCCATGCGCGGCACGGCGCGGCTGACCCAAGAATCCGTTCCCCATGAGTTTGGCAATAGTCCACAGTCGCGCCCAGGACGGCGTCGCCGCACCTCCGGTGACGGTGGAAGTTCATTTGAGCGGCGGCTTGCCTGGCACCAGCATCGTCGGCCTGCCGGAAACCGCCGTGAAGGAAGCGCGCGATCGCGTGCGGGTGGCGATCCAGAATGCGCAACTGGAATATCCCTCGCGCCGCGTCACGGTCAGTCTGGCGCCGGCGGACCTGCCGAAGGACGGCGGCCGGTTCGACCTGCCCATCGCGCTCGGCATTCTTGCCGCGCAAGGTCATCTGCCGAAGGAAAACCTGGCGCGCTACGAATTCCTCGGCGAACTCGCGCTGTCCGGCGAACTGCGCGCCGTGACCGGCGTATTGCCGGCGGCGCTGAAAGCCGCGCACCTCGGCCGCACGCTGATCGTGCCGCGCGACAACGGTGCCGAAGCGGCGCTGGTCGGCGCCGCGACGACGCGCAGCGCGGGATCCCTGCTCGAGGTGTGCGCGTTCCTGCGCGGCGCCGCCGAGTTGCCGGTAACTACGGTGACTGTGCAGGACGGCCGCACTGCGGCCGAACCGGATCTCGTCGATGTGCGCGGACAGCCGCATGCGCGGCGCGCGCTGGAAATCGCCGCCTGCGGCAACCACCATTTGCTTTTTGTCGGACCGCCGGGTACCGGCAAGACCATGCTGGCGAGCCGCCTGCCCGGCGTACTGCCGCCGCTGACCGAAGCCGAGGCGCTGGAAGCGGCCGCCATCCGTTCCGTGGTCGGTTGCGGCATCGATTTCCACCAGTGGAAAATGCGGCCGTTTCGCGCGCCGCACCACACGGCATCGGCGGTAGCGCTGGTCGGTGGCGGCCCGGTGCCGCGGCCCGGCGAAATCTCGCTGGCCCATCGCGGCGTGCTGTTTCTCGACGAGCTGCCCGAGTACGATCGCCGCGTGCTGGAAGTACTGCGCGAGCCGCTGGAATCCGGTCACATCGTCATCTCGCGTGCGGCTCGGCAAGCGGAATTCCCGGCCGCGTTCCAGCTCGTAGCGGCGATGAACCCCTGCCCCTGCGGCTACGCCGGCGATCCGTCCGGCCGCTGCGTGTGCACGCCCGAAATGGTGCGACGTTACCGGGCCCGGGTCTCCGGCCCACTGCTCGATCGCATCGATCTGCAGGTTGCGGTGCCGCGCGTGCCGCTGGCAGAGCTCGGCAACGCCGCAGCCGCGGGTGAGGCTAGCGCGGCAGTGCGCGCCCGCGTGATCGTCGCGGGCGAACGCCAATTGCAGCGTGCAGGCAAGGCGAATGCGAGCCTGAGCAACCGCGAAGTGCTGCGCGACTGCGCGCTCGCCGCGAGCGACCGCCAGCTGCTCGAACGTGCGCTGGACAAGCTGGGACTATCTGCGCGCGCCTACCACCGCATTCTGCGCGTAGCGCGCTCGATCGCTGATCTCGCGGCAAGCGAACCCATCGCGACCGAACATCTGCTGGAGGCGATCCAGTATCGGCGCGCGCTTTAGGAACCTCTGAATAGGCGTCGCGAGCGAAGACAGGTTGCGCGGCGCCGGAGCGCAGGAACCGGAGTTTACTTCAATGTAAATGAGGATTCCGAGCACCGCCGGCGCGCAAGATGTCGAGCGCAGCAGGCTATTCAGAGGTTCCTAAGCCGAAATCGCCAGCCGTTCACTCCGATAAACCAGGGTCGCCGCGGCATAGGCGAGCGCCAGCGCCGCCACGGTGCTGGCGATGCTGAGCGCGAAACCGGAAACCGGCACGAAATCGCCGCGCAGCAGGCGCGTGATGATCACCTGCTGACTGAGCAGCGGCACGGCGTACATCCAGGCCTGCGTCTTGATCGGCACGAACGAGAACATCATGCTCGGAATCGCCGGCACGAACATCAGCAGCGAGACGTAGGTCTGCGCTTCGCGGTAGCTCTTCGCGAACGCGGCAACCAGGGTCTGCAAACTCGCGAGCAAGGCGGTGAGCGGCAGCATGACCAGCATCGCGCCTGCGGCGAAACGCGGGCCGATTTCCAGCGTCATGCCGATCTTGCCCGCCGGCAGGAAGCGGCCGACCACGGCGAACGCGAGCACACTCAACAAGACCGAGGTCAGCGCGAACGCGGTCGTCGCCGACAGCTTGCCACCGAGGATCTGCCAGCGCGGCACCGGGTTGGCGAGCAGCGGTTCCAGCGACTGGCGTTCGCGTTCGCCGGACGTCGTGTCGATTGCCAGCGCCATGCCGCCGACGAAGCCGCCGAGGATGAAGAAATACGGCAGCATCGAGAACAGCTGGCTGGCGCGGCTCTGCGGGGTGGACTGGTCGCGTTCGGCGAAGCTGAGCGGCTTGAGAATTTTGGGCGACAAGCCGCGCGCCAGCAGGCGCAATGCACCGCTGCGCTCGCTGTATTGATCGAGCAGTGCGCGCAGCCGGCCGGCCTGACCACTAGCGTAGCGCTGCGAAGCGTCGTAGATGATCTCGACCTGCGCCGGCTCGCCCTTGTTCCAATAGGTGGCGAAATCCGCGCCGATGCGCAGCACGACGTCGGCGTCCTGCTCGCGCACGGCGCGTTCGGCGTCGGCCGGCGCCGGCTGGATGTCCACGTTCTGTTGCTTCAGCGCGGCGACGAGATTCGGCGCGTACTGCGCGCCAACCACCGGCAGCGGCAGCGGCTTCTCGGCCTTCTCGAGTTCCTGCGTCACCACGGTATTGATCAGCAACACGAAGATGAACGGCGCGAACAGCGGGCCGGTCAGCAGCGTGTTGAGCACGGTGCGGCGATCGCGCAAGTTCTCGCGGACCTCCTTCACAAAAACCACGAGGAACGAATTCATGCCGCGAGCCCTTCATCCGATCCGATCAATTGGACGAACGCGTCTTCGAGGTTGGCTGCACCGGTCTGCGCGCGCAGCGCGTCTGGCGTGGCAGCGGCGACGACGCGTCCGCGCGCGATCACGACGATGCGATCACACAGCGCGGCGACTTCCTGCATGATGTGGCTGGAGAACAGCACGCAGCGGCCTTCGCTTTTGAGGCGCCGCAGAAATTGCCGCATCGAACGAGTGGCCATCACATCCAGGCCGTTCGTCGGCTCATCGAGAATCACATTGTTCGGATCGTGGATCAGCGCTCGGGCAATGGCCGTCTTCACGCGTTGGCCTTGCGAGAAACCCTCGGTGCGGCGCGGCGCGATGTCGGCCATGTCGAGCGCGGCGATCATCGCGTCGCTGCGCGCACGGATCGTCGCTTCGTCCAGGCCATGCAGCCGGCCGAAGTAGGCGATGTTCTCGCGCGCGGTCAGGCGCTTGTACAAGCCGCGCGCGTCGGGCAGCACGCCGAGCCGACGGCGCACCGCAAGCGGGTCGTTCGCCGCGTCAATGCCATCCACGGTCACGCTGCCGCTGTCCGGCTGCATCAACGTATACAGGCAACGCAGCGTCGTGGTCTTGCCCGCGCCGTTGGGGCCCAGCAGCCCCGTGATCTCGCCATCGCGCGCGCTGAAACTCACATCATCGACAGCGACGACCGGGCCGAAGGTCTTGCGCAGACTTCTGACTTCGATCATGGCGCCGCTCCGTTGAAATCCACGAACGCCGGCGTGGGTCCGAGCGCATCGACACACTTCACATCGAGCTGTTTCGGTTCGAGTTGGTCGACGAACTCGACAACGACTTTCGGAATGCAGCCGCGACCGATGACATTGTGGCCCTGGCCATGGGCGACGATCAGTCTCGCATTGGTGAAGCCCCGCATGACCTGTTCGCCGTAGCGGGGCGGCGTCACCGGATCGAATTCGCCTTCAAGCACGAGCACCGGCTTGTCGGTATGCAGCGGAGTGTGGAAATCCGCCGGTCGCGTGCCGTGCGGCCAGATCTGACATTGCGCATGGATCGCGTCGATCAGTGCGTTGCCCAGAACCGTGTCCGCATCCTCAGGCCGCGGCATCAACAAATCCGCGTCTTCGCTGCAGATCACCGCCATCTGCATGCCGCTTTCGGATAGATCGGCGAGATCGCCGCTCAACAACTGGCTCTGTCCGGCGAGCGGCGTGTAGTTGCCGTGCAGCGCCTGCGCTATCGACAACGGCAGCAGCGCGGCGGTTTCCGGCGTGTAGGCGAACAAGCGCACCAGTCCGGCGAGATTGGTTTCATTGATCCGGCGCTGCAGCGGCGCAAACGTGACCGGATCGCGAAACGCGTACGTTTCCGGTTTGGCGCGCAAGGCGGCGCGCAGCTTGCTGAGGCTCGCGTACGGGTCAGCGAAGGCCTTGGCGCAGGCGGGGTTCCGGGAGCACTGTGCGAACTGCGCCTTCAATGCGTCATCGAGATTGCGCGCGAACTCCTGCCCGAGCACGAGTTCGTTCGGCGCGACGCTGTCGAGCACGATGCTGCGCACACCTTCGCTGTGCCGCATTGCGTACTGCTGCGCGACGCGCGTGCCGTAGGACACGCCGATCAGGTCCAGCGTCGGGCTTCCCAGCGCCTGACGCAGCGCTTCCAGATCCGCCACCGCTGCGCTCGTCGTGTAGTAGCGCACGTCGGCCTTGCTGCTGACCGCGGCGAGACAAGCGCGCGTGCTGCTGGCAATGGACTCGACATCCAGAGTATCCGGCGCGGCTTCGTCTTCTTTCTCCGGTTTGCAGAGCAGACCGTTCGAGCCGCCGGTGCCGCGTTGGTCGAGTAGCAGGATGTGATGGTGTCTGCGCAGCGGCGCGAGTGCGCCGGCGATCTGCGGCCAGGTGTCGATCGCCGCCTGGCCTGGACCGCCAGCGAGAAAAACTACGATGTCGCGATCGGCCGCGGCGGCATCGCTTTTGATCAACGCCAGGCGCAGATCGATTTTGCGGCCATCCGGCGCGTCGCGCGGATTTTCGCTGCGCCATTCCGGCACCTGAAACGGCGCGCAGAATGCGCTGGTCGTCGCACCGGAGCGTTTCTGCGGCAGCTCGCAGGCGGAAAACTGCAACGTGCCCAGCGTGAACGACTTGGCGTCCGCCGCGATCGGTGCGGCGGTCTCGGCGTGTGTCGCGCCAGGTTTTGCCTTGAACTGGCTGTAGCCCAGATACGCCGCTGCGGCGAGCACCACGCTGATGCGCAGCAGATTTCGTCGGCTCACGGCTCGATCCTCCTGAAAAATTACGGCGGGCGGCGCATGCGAACTCTAACGCGACGAAACGTATTTCTCGCGCCGGATGTGCGGAATCGGCAGACCGGCGTCCTTCAACAACGCGAACGCCTGATCGACCATGTCCGGGTTGCCGCACAGATAAGCGATGTCGTGCGCAGGATCGGGCTTGAGCTCGGCCAGCGCGACGTGCACGCGGCCGTTGCGGTCGTGCGGGCGTGGTACCGCGCGAGGTGTGCGCGAAAAGCAAGCATAGAAATGGAAATGTGGATTTTTCCGCGCGAACGCTTCGAATTCGTCGCCGTACAACAGCTCGGCTTCGTTGCGCGCGCCGTAGACCAGCGCGACTTCGGCGCCGCGCTGGCCGAGTTTCTCCAGCTGCGGCAGCATCGCCCGGTACGGGGTTACGCCGGTGCCGGTGGCGACGAGCAGGTAGCGCCGGTTCGCGTCCGCTTCCATCAGGCAAAAGCGGCCGTACGGGCCGCTCGCGTCCACGGTCTGGCCATGCTGCAAATTGCCGAGCAGTTCGGTCGCCGCACCGCCGTCCACGTACGACACCGCCATTTCGATGCGCGACACCACGGCCTGGTCGCCGCTGCCGATCGTCGCGACCGAATAACTGCGTTTCGTCGCCTTGCCATCGGCATAGTGAAAATGCACCTGCACGAATTGGCCGGGAATGAATGCGAACGGCGCACCGTCGGCGCGCTCGAACGCGAGATGGCGCACGGCCGGCGCAAGCATGCGGCTGTCGGCGAGGCGCAACGTGAAATGTTCTGCCATATTGCGTTAGGAAAATTCGTGGGCCGCTGAGCGGCCCCTCGCCGAGGGCCCGCTATACTACTGGCCCATGAGCATTTCCCCAAGCGCCGTTCCCGCGCTCGAAGTCGAGAACCTGAAGAAAACCTACCCGAATGGCGTCGAGGCGCTCAAGGGCATTTCGCTGTCCGTCGCGCCGGGCGATTTCTACGCGCTGCTCGGCCCGAATGGCGCCGGCAAGTCGACCCTGATCGGCATCGTCTCCTCGCTCGTCAACATCAGTTCGGGCGAAGCGCGCGTGTTCGGCGCGTCGGTGCGCACGCACCGCTCTGACGCGATGGCGCAGATCGGGCTGGTGCCGCAGGAAATCAATTTCAACATGTTCGAGCAGCCGTTCCAGATCTGCGTGAACCAGGCGGGTTTCTACGGCGTGCCGCGCAACATCGCGGCCGAACGCGCAGAGAAGTATCTCAAGCAGCTCGCGCTGTGGGACAAGGCCTTCGAAATCGCGCGCACGCTCTCGGGCGGCATGAAGCGGCGCCTGCTGATCGCGCGGGCAATGATGAACGAGCCGAAGCTGCTGATCCTCGACGAGCCGACCGCCGGCGTCGACATCGAAATCCGCCGTTCGATGTGGAAGTTCATCTCCGCGATCAATGCCGCCGGCACGACGGTGATCCTGACCACGCATTATCTGGAGGAAGCGGAGAATCTGTGCCGCAACATCGCCATCATCGATCACGGCCGCATCATCGAGAACACCTCGATGCGCAAATTGCTCGGCAAGCTCGATGTGGAGACGTTCGTGCTCGACGTCGCCGCGGTGCCGGCGGATCTGCCTACGGTGGACGGGGTCAAGCTCGCGCGCCTGGACGAACACAGCATCGAGGCCGAGATGTCGCGCGCACATGATCTCAATTCGCTGTTCGCCGCACTGTCTGCACGCGGCGTGATGGTGACCTCGATGCGCAACAAGGCGAACCGGCTCGAAGAACTGTTCGTGCGCCTGATCGAAACCAACGACAGGGCGACCGCATGAACGCCGAAGCCACACTGACCGCGCTCGGCACGATCGTACGCCGCGAAGTTACCCGCATCCTGCGCATCTGGATCCAGACCCTGCTGCCGCCGGCGATCACGGCAACACTGTATTTCATCATCTTCGGCAGCCTGATCGGCCGCCGCATCGGCGACATTGCCGCCGACCAAAGCGGCGCACCAATTTCGTACATCGAATACATCGCGCCGGGCCTGATCATGATGAGCGTGATCCAGAACGCCTACGGCAACATCACCAGCTCGTTCTTCGGTGCGAAGTTCCAGCGCTTCGTCGAGGAGATGCTGGTATCGCCGATGCCGAGCTGGGTAATCCTGGCCGGTTACACCAGTGGCGCCGTGCTGCGCGGCTTCATGGTCGGGCTGATCGTGCTCGCCATCTCACTATTTTTCAGCAAGATCCATTTGTATCATCCGTTGGTGACGCTGAGCACGTTCGTGCTCGCGGCCACGATCTTCGGCCTGCTCGGTTTCGTCAATGCGATCTACGCGCGCAAGTTCGACGATATCGCGATCATCCCGACCTTCGTGCTGACTCCGCTGACCTATCTCGGCGGCGTGTTCTACAACGTCGCCCAGCTGCCGAGCCCATGGAAGGAGATCTCGCTGGCCAATCCGATCCTGTACATGGTCGGCGCTTTTCGCTACGGCCTGCTCGGCGTCTCCGACATCGATCTTACTTGGGCATATGCCGTGATGATCGGGTTCGTGGTGGCGTTGGGCGCGCTCTGCCTCATGCTGTTGCAGCGCGGCGTGGGCTTGCGCTCGTAAGCCGTCGCTACTTGCAAATCGCGCTGTCGCCGACAGCGCGGCACTGCGGCGGGAAACCGCGTTCGCGCCAGTAGTCAAGTAGACGCGTGCGCTTGAGGAAATCCGCGAAGGCCGGATCGGCGCGCAACATCGAATATTCCGGCATCCACAGCAGCATGTAGTAGCTCGGCCAGCCATCGCGCAGCATTTTTTCCAGGCCGGTGATGACGATGCCGTAGTCCGGGTTTGGCATCATGATGCGCTGTACGTTGATGCCGCCGTTGGCGCGCTCGGACGTGGCGATCAGCGGCAGCGCCTGCGGCCATAGCCGCGGTTCGCTCAGCGCCTCGGTGACGACGGTGTACGACTCGCGGAAACCGTCGCTGCGCGGCATCGCGGCGACGAGTTGGCTGGCGCTCGCGTAATCGTGGCGCCACACCGCGTTATGCCATTTTGCATAGATCAGGCCGCCCGATTCCGCACCCAGCTCTGCGAGATAATTTGCCGCTTCGTCATGGCGTCCAACCGTGTCGAGCAACCGCGCGCGCGCGAAATTCGCGCTGTAGCTGAGCGGGTCGGTTGCCCAGGCGCGTTCGGCTTGCGCCAGCGCCGCGTCGATGTAGCCGAGTGCCGCCAGCCAGTACGCATACGTCGTGCGGGCATCGGCGTCGGCGGGGTCCAATTCCAGCGCCCGCGCGAACACCTGCATGCAACCCGCCCAGTCGCCGGTGCGGCAAGCCAACACCGCTCGCGCGACATAGGCCTCGGCGAGATTCGCATCCAGTTCCAGCGCGCGCGTCGACTCTGCCTGCGCTTCGTCGAGATCTGCCGCAGGGCCGCCGCCGGCGCCGCGCAACGTGCTGGTGAGCGTGCGCGCCAGCGCGGCATGTGCGCGCGCGAAATCCGGCGCTTTCTTCACGATCTCGCGCAGCAGATCGATGCCGCGCGTGCGCTGCGGGCTGTCGGTCAGCTCGCGCGCCTGGAGATAATCGCGCAAGACCTGCGCATCGAGCGTCGCCGCGGCAATGCCGGAGGGCGACAGCGGCAAATGCAGTTGCACGGCAATGGCCTGTGCCAGTTCGCGTTCCAGCGCAGCGATGCCGGCAACCTTCTGCTCGTAGCTGTGCGACCACAACAGGCGTCCTTGCGGCGCATCGAGCAACTGCAGGTCCAGATGCAGCTGATCGCCACCGAGCTCGCGCAGTTCGCCGCTCAGCACATGGGTTGCGCCGATGCGCTGAGCGAGCTGCGCCGGACTCAGATGATCGGTTGCCGCACGTAGCGCGGTCGCGCGCGCGATCGTGTGCAGGCCTTGGATGTGCTGTAACTCCGCCGCAAACTCCGCACTCAATCCTTCGGCGAGCACGCCTTCTTCGTGGCGCGCGCCGGCCGGATGCAGCGGCAGCACGACGAGCGTGGGCTGCGCCGGCGCGGCTTTTTCCAGCGCCCCCGGCTGTGCGCGCCAGATCCACAGCGCCGTTGCCGCCGCTGCACAGAACAGCAACAGCGCGGCAATAATGCGGCGCCGGCGCGGTGCTCCGGGCCCTTGGCTCATGCGCAACTGTCCCCGTGGGCGAGGACTTCAGTATACGGCGCGCGCGGCGAAGTTGAAGCCGCGAGCCGTCACGCCGGCAGCTTGAAGAATGCCCGCGCCGCCGCCGTCGTATTGGCGGCAGTCATGGCGACCACTTCGCCCCGGTCGCGTGCCACTTCGGTGCAGATGTGCGGCAAGTACATCGGCTCGTTGCGCCGATGCGCCGGCATCGGCTTGACGTTGCGCGGCAGCAGGTAGGGCGCGTCGGTTTCCAGCATCAGCCGATTGGCCGGAATGTGTTTCACCAGTTCGCGCAGGTGTGTGCCGCGGCGCTCGTCGCAGATCCAGCCGGTGATGCCGATGTGGAAATCGCGATCGAGATAATCGAACAACTCGTCTTTCGCGCCGGTGAAGCAATGCACGACCGCCGCGCCGATGCGGCCGCG
>Ga0070666_10000678_pt1 | contig 20612 bp, 22 predicted proteins | sample KBSS23metaG_FD_64677 | JGI IMG/M metagenome (GOLD analysis project Ga0070666, IMG submission 64677) | Switchgrass rhizosphere microbial communities from Kellogg Biological Station, Michigan, USA - KBS S2-3 metaG | ecosystem: Host-associated > Plants > Roots > Rhizosphere > Soil ... | reverse complement strand
ACACGCGCATCAGCGCGCCCGACCACCAGCGCTGCAGCCAGTGGTCCAGCCGCTCGCTGCCCACGCGCAGGCGTGGCGCCAATGGGTTGAACGCCGCGAACGCGAGCGGAAACGTGATCAGCACCAGCAGCACCAGCAACGGCACGCGCCATAGATAGCGCAGCGGGCGCAGCCAGTCGCGGCTGGCGCCTACAGCGGGAGATTCGACCGTCGTCTGCATCGCCCGATGTTAGCCAGCGCGGCGGCGCGCTGCAATGCAGCACAGTTTATGGTCGCGGTTTCGTGCGGCATGCATGGGCGCAGATTTACAAGGATTTGCGGCCACTCAGCCCCGTTCGTGCGCACCGAATAGCGTCGCCGCTTCGCGCAGGTCATCGATGTGCTGCTCCCACCAGCGCGGTTCGGCGGCAAACGGAAATGCGCGCGGAAACGCCGGATCGTCCCAGCGTTGGGCGATCCAGCCGGCGTAGTGGATCTGGCGCATCAGCTGCAGCGGCTCGATCAGCGCGAGTTCGCGGCGGTCGAAATCGCGGAATTCGGCATAACCCTCGAGCAGCACGGCTAGCGCACGCGCAGTAGGCGCGAGCATCCACAAATCCTGCACAGCCGGGCCCATGCGCGCGTCGTCGAGGTCAACGAAGTGGGGGCCGGCATCTGTCCACAATACGTTGCCGGCGTGGCAATCGCCATGCAGGCGCAACGACTGCACGTTGCCGACCGCAGCGAAGCGCGCCGCGATTTGCGTGTCGATGGCTTCGATCGCACGCGCGTAACGTTCGTGCTGTGTCGGCGGCAGCAGATTTGAGCCAAGCACCGCGCGCGCCGGTGCGGCGATCAGCGTGGCTCGATCGATGCTGCCGCGCGCCTGAAAACGGCCGCGCGAGCCCACGCCATGCATGCGCGCCAGCAGGCGCCCCATCCATTGCAGGTTCTGCGCGGATTCCAGTTCCGGCGCGCGCCCGCCGCAGCGCGGATAAAGCGCGAAGCGAAATCCGGCGTGGTGCAGCAAGGTGGAACCGTGGAATCGCAGTGGCGCCACGACGGGCAGCTCAGCAGCGGCCAGCTCAATCGCGAATGCGTGTTCTTCGGCAATTGCCGCATCGCTCCAGCGTCCGCCGCGATAGAACTTGGCGACCAGCGGGGTCGCGTCCTCGACACCGACCTGGTAGACGCGATTCTCGAAGCTGTTGAGCGCGAGCAGACGCCCGTCCGTACGCACATCGGCCGACTCGACAGCCGCGAGCACGGCGTCGGGCGAAAGCCGCGCGTACGGCGTCGCGTCCACGCGTGTTTCAGCTCGCAATGACCTGCGCCGGAATCACCGCCAACGTCAGCCGCGCGATGCACACCAGCTTCTGCCGTTCGTCTTCTATGCGAATTTCCCACACCTGCGTGCTGCGGCCCAAATGCAGCGGCCGCGCAGTACCCGTGACGAGGCCGGACTTCACGCCGCGCACATGGTTTGCGTTGATGTCGAGGCCTACCGCCCCTTCCAGGGCGGGATCGAGCGTGAGCATCGCGGCAAAGCTGCCGAGCGTTTCAGCGAGCGCGACCGACGCGCCGCCATGCAGCAGTCCGTACGGCTGGTGCGTGCGCGCATCGACCGGCAGCGTGCCGCGCACGTAGTCGCCGCCGATCTCGGTGATGCGGATGCCGAGCGTCTGCATCATCGTCGCGCGCGACATCGCGTTGACCTGCTCGGGCGTGAGTTGCTGCTTCCACAACGCCATGGCGAACCTCCTGCAAGCTCGCGGGACTATAGCAACATCGGCGACAATCGCCGCGTGAATTTCACTGTGACCCTGCAGGCCAGCGGCAAGCGCCTCGAAGTCGCCGACGACGAGACCGTGCTCGCCGCGGCGCGCCGTGCCGGCCTCGCCCTCCCGTATTCGTGCTTGTCGGGCGTGTGCGGCAGTTGCAAAGCCACGCTGCTGCAAGGCGATTGCCATTATCCGCACAATCCGCCGAATGCGTTGAATGCCGCGGAAGTCGCGCGTCACCAAGTGTTGCTGTGCCAGGCCGTGCCGCGCAGCGATCTGCTGATCGCCGCGCGCGAAGTCGCCTCCGTTGCCGACATGCCGCGGCGCGTGCTCGCGCTCAAGCTGGTCGAGAAGACGCTGCTCGCACCGGATGTGATGCGTCTGCGCCTGCAGCCGCCGCGTGGCGAAGTGCTCAACCGGCTATCGGGACAATATCTGGACGTGCTGCTGCCCGAAGGCAAACGTCGCGCCTTTTCTATCGCCAATGCGCCACACACCGGCACGCAGATCGAATTGCACGTGCGGCACGTCGCCGGCGGCGATTTCACGCATCGCGTATTTACCGAACTGGACGCCGGTGCGACGCTGCGCGTGGAAGGCCCGCTCGGCACGTTCGTGCCGCGCGAGGATTCGGAGCGGCCCATCATCTTCGTGGCTGGCGGCACCGGCTTCGCGCCGATCAAGGCGTTGATCGAGCATTTTCTGCATCTGGGCACGCGTCGCGCGATACGCCTGTACTGGGGTGCACGCACGCCGCCTGAATTGTATCTGCGCGAACTGCCCCAGCGCTGGGATACGGACCGACTGCTGGATTTCACGCCGGTGATTTCGGATATGCAAGCCGCCGCCGGTGAACGCAGTGGTCTGGTTCACGAAGCCGTACTCGAGGACCACGCCGAGCTGTCCGCGTTCGATATCTACATGAGCGGCCCGCCGGCGCTGATCGACGCCGGCCGGCGCAGCTTCGTTCAGGCCGGGTTGCCGGAAGAACGGCTTTACTACGACTCGTTCGACTACGCGCCGGACGTGCTGGCACAGATTCTCAACGCGCGTGCGGGGATTCACGACGCATGAACACGCATCGACTAGCGGCCATGCTGGCCTTGTTGCTGCTCGCCGCCGCACCGGCCGCGCACGCCCTGCGCTGCGGTAACCGCCTGGTGACGAACGGCGATTTCGAATTCCAGGTGCGTGAGCGCTGCGGTAATCCGTACTGGATCGAGGATCATTATCAGACCCTCGTCGCCGGCGACGAGCGCATCGAAGTCGCGCAGCCGGTCGAATACAGCGCGTGGTTCTTCAATTTCGGCGCGAACCGCCTGCTTGTGCGGCTGCTGTTCCGCGACGGCCGGCTCGTGCGCGAGGACGCGCTCGACCGCGGCGTCGCCGAACTCGGCTCCGCGTGCGCCCCGGCGCGCTTGCGCGAAGGCATCAGCAGCGGCGAACTCATCGCCTATTGCGGCGAACCTGCATCGCGCTATGTGCAGCCCACGTTCGTTTCGCGCCGCGTCGGCGCCGGCCTTTATCGCCAAGGCGACAATTATCGCGAAGACTGGACCTACGACTTCGGCGGCGACTTCGTTTACCTGCTGCACCTGGCGCGCGGGCTCGTCGAAAACATCGAGCTCGTAGCACGTTGACAGATTTAAGGCTCGCCCGGATTCGCGAGCCTCGGAACACCGTGTTCGCTGCGTTCCTCGCGTATGCTCGCGCGCGTGTCCAGCGGCGCGCGCGGACTTTCCGCCAGCGTTTGCGTAGGTTCGCCACGTGCCAGGGCCAGGGCATTGCGGTAGCAGGTAGCAGCGTCTTCCGGCGCCTGCTGCGCGGCGCGGCAGTCGCCGAGCGCTTCCCACAGCGCCGCGCTCGGCGCGAACACGAGGCCGCGCTCCAGATATTCGCGCGCCTTGCCCCAAAGTTGATTTTGTATACAGAGCCGGCCTAGCGTCAGCAGCAGTTCCGGGCTGTCCGGGTGCGCGACCAGCCAGCTTTCGGCGCGCTGCACGCGCGCGTCGGCATGGGCCGGCCCAAGTTCGCCGTACACGTGGACGAGACGCTCCGACCAGTTTTTGCGCAAGCCCGTTTCAATTTCATCCATCGCTGCAAGCACCTGGCCGAGTGCAGCTGCGCGCCGCGCGTAGGCGGCGAGAGCCTCCGGCACGCTGCGCTGCGCGCGCGGCAAGTCCGACCACAGGCGGTTTAGCTGTTCGGCATCGGCGGCATCGCCGAGTGCCGCGCTCAGCACGCGCGCGCGCAACCGCTCGACTGCTGCCGGTGTCTGCGTCTCATGGCGTGCGAGTACATCTACCGCCTGGGCTGCGCTGGCATGGTCACCGCACAGCAGGGCCGCTTCGGCCAGCTGCCGCCATGCGGCGGGGGGCAGATTTTTCGCCGCGGCTTGCGGCTTGAGCAACGCGAGCGCGGCGTCGGCTTTGCCCTCTTCCAGCAGGAACCGCGCGCGCAACGTCAGCACCGCGGCAGGCGCATCCTGCGCCGCTGCATCCAGCGCCGCTTGCGCGCGCTCGTGGTCGCCACGTGCATGCGCAGCGCGCGCGGTGGCGAGCAGGGCCGGTGCGCGCAATTCGGCGTGATGCGCCGCGCGATCCAACTCGCGCAGCGCGCGCCGATGGTCGCCTTCGGCGAGTGCAGTCAGACCGGCAGCAACGCGTTCACGGCCACGCTGGCGACGCCGGCGTGTCCACGAGCGCAGCGGCCAGCGCAGCAAGCGCAGCAATCCACCGAGCAGTCCCCAAAGCACGAACAGCGCGATGATCGCGAACAGCAACGTCGTATCGATGTACCAATTGCCGGCGCGGATCGACACGGCGCCCGCATCGAGCGCAAGCCACTGCCAGCCGAACGCCGCCGCACAGGCGACGATCAGCAGCACCAGCAGCAGCACCCAGGTTTTCACTTGCCTTCACCGAGAGGATGGCCAACCGACCGGCCTTCGCGCAGCGCGTGCGTTGCGCGCAGATTGCGCAGTTCCTTGAGCGCCGTGCCGAGCAGCGCGAGCGGCGGCGGCGCGAGCGCCGCTTTGCTCAAAGCGTTCAGCTCCGACGCTGCCGCGCTGACCGCGGGCGTTTGGGCATCGAATGCTGCGTTGAATTCCGCCCGCGCCGATTGCAGCGCGGCGTGATAGCGCGCGTCATCGCGCGCCAATGCCGCTGCTTCGGCTTCGCGCAAATCAACAAGGAACAATTCGCGCGCGAGATTCGGCGCATGCAGCGTGGCGCGAGACTGTGCCGTATCGTCATGGCGGATCTGCACGAATGCACCGAGCAGGCGTGCCAGCCGCGATTCCGGTTCGCGCGCGGGCGCTACGAGCACGCTCGTCGCCGCCGGCCATTGCAGTGCCTGCTCGCGCAATTGCGCGAGTTTCAGTATCGCGGCCGCGCCGTCGCCTGCCTGCGCTTCGTTCAACGCGGCGATTTCCGCGGCAATACTCTGGCGCACCGTTGCGAACGTCGCGTCCTCGATCTCGCTCAACGCGATATCGGCCTGACCGTAAGCGGTTTTTGCGGCCGCCGCATCGTGGAACAGCGCATAGCGCGCGCCACCGAGCGTAAGCAGCAGCTCGGCTTCGTCTAGCACGAGTGCGTCGTGCCCGGACAGACGCTTGTCGGCGAGATTCGCGACCGAATCCTCGACGAGCTTCGCGCGCTGGTCCAGTCCGAGCAACTGTTCGCGCATCGACTTGTCGACTTTTTCGCCATCGTCCAGTCGCGCGCGCACGTGGTCGGTCGTGCTGTGCAACTGCGCGACCTCGTGCGCGAGTGCCTCGACCTGCGCGCGCAGGGTCTTCGCATCGTCCGCACTGGCTTCCCGCGTCAGCCACCAGAGAAGAAAGCCGCCGGCGGCGACGAGACCCAGCACAGCCAGACGCACCACTACATGCAGTTTGCGCGGCTTGTCCGGCGCCGGCGGATCCGTCACAGGTGCGATGTCGTCCATGTCGTCATCCTAGCCAATTTTTTATGACCATGGATGGTCGGTATGCCGGCCCGCCGGTGCTCCCGGCACCTGCGGGCACTTCCCACATCCCTGTGGGTCGAAAATGCAGGAGCACTTCGGCCATGAATGTGCGCGATCACAAGCGATGTCGCGCCAATGCCTGCTGGGCGGCCGCGAGCAGATCGTCGGGCGATGGCGACGCGGCGAGGTGCACGTTGCCGAACAGACTGCGGCGCGCGGCTTCGGCAAGGCGCGCGCTGCTGACGATCAGTTCGCCTTCGGCAAGCCGCGCAAACAGCGCCAAGGGCAACTGCGTACGCAACCCGGTGAGCGTCAGCGCGCTGGTCAGCAATGTCAGTAGCGGCTGCGGCGCCGCATCCAGCGCAGCGAGCTGGCGCGCGCTCAAATGTGCAGGCACGCGCCTGTAGACATGGATCTCGCTCACACGCGCGCGCCGCGAGCGCAAGGTTTGCGCCAGCAATTCACGACCATCCGGCGCGCCGATCAATGCGATCCGCCGGCCGCGCAGCTTTTGCAGATCGGGCAATGCCAGCAGGCCTTCGCTGTCCTGCTGCGCGCGTGGAAACAGCACGTTGCGCACGCCGCGCCGGCTCAGCGCGCGCGCGCTGGCGGCGCCGATCGCGTACACGCGCGTGGTGCGCGCAAAGCGCAACGGACGCAGCGCGAACGCAAACTTTACGGCAGCGGGACTGACGAAGACGACGATGTCGGCGTCGCGCGCTTGGCGCAACGTCGCTTTTGCCGCAGCCGTGTCGACCACGCGGCGCAGCGCGAGTACCGGCAGTGCAATCGCGTTGCCGCCGAGCGCGCGAATGCGGCGTTTGAGCGGCGCCGCACTGGCGGCCGGACGCGTGACGATCACACTGGCGCCAGCCAGTGGCCCCGCAGCTTGGAGCAAACGTGCTGTGGTCATGTGCGCGCATGCTACTCCTTCTCGGCAACCTGATTGCCTTGATCGCGCCGATTCCCGCCCGCACACTGCAGACATGACCGCAATTGCCGACTTCGAACAGGCGCTGCTCGCCGACATTCCGCTCGCACGCGCGATGCAACTGTGCGTGCGCGATTACGACGGCGAAAACTTGCGCCTCGCCGCACCGCTCGCACCAAACATCAACGACAAGGGCTGTGCGTTCGGTGGCAGCCTGCTCAGCCTGCTCACGCTCGCCGGCTGGGGCCTGATCGTGCTCAAGCTGCGCGAGCTGAACATCCGCTGCGATGTCTACGTACAAGACAGCGAGGTGCGCTACCTCGCGCCGGTGTGGGAAGACTTCGTCGCCGCAGCACGTCTGGCGGAAGGCGAAGCCTGGGACGAATTCACGCGCGCGCTGCAGCTGCGCGGGCGCGCGCGGCTGCGCGTGGCTTGCCGCGTGGCGCTGGCAAGCGGTACGGACGCCTGCGTATTGAATGCGCGCTTCGTGGCGATAGTCGCTCCATAAGCCGGTGTTTTGCGGCAAGATGGGCGCATCCTGCGCCGGAGTGCCGCTCATGATCCGTACCGTTACGCTATTTCTTGCACTGGCTCTCGCTGCCTGCACCGAAATGCAGCACCAGTCCGAGAGCCGCGCGCTCGAGCTCACGCTGAACGCCTACGCGAACGCGATCCGCTGGGGCGACATCCAGCAGATGCTGCCGTTCGTCGATCCGGATACGCTCAAGGCGCATCCGCTGAGCGAGCTGGACCTGCAGCGCTACAAGCAAGTGCGCTTCGTCTCCTACATTGAACAGGCGCCGATGCCGGCCGGCGCGCACGAAGTGAAGCAGGTCGTGAAAATCGCGGTGCTCAACATCAACACGCAGACCGAACGCGAGATCGTCGATAACCAGTTGTGGCGCTACGACGAAACGACCAAACACTGGCACATAGTCTCCGGGCTGCCGGACATTACGCAAGGCCGGAATTAACCCTTAAGTCCGGCCAAGGCTACACGGCAAGGCCCGCGAATTCTTTGCGCGATTCCGCGCGCTGGCGCATAATCCGCGCCCTTTCCGCTGCGCACCGTCATGTCCGAAATCCTGCATCGCCTGCCCGAATTCTTTTCCCATCACATGCTGCTGGCGATGCTGTTCGTCGTGCTTACGCTGGTGCTGATCGGCAACGAGGTGTCGCGGCTGTTCCGCGGCTACAAGGAATTGACGCCGAACGGGCTGACGCTGCTGATCAATCGGGAAAGTCCACTGCTCGTGGATCTGTCGAGCTCGCAGGATTTCGAACGCGGCCACATCGCCAATGCGCGCCATGTGCCGCTGTCGCAGTTCGACCCGGAGAACAAGGAACTGGCCAAGGTCAAGGAACTGCCGGTCGCGGTGTATTGCAAGGACGGCAACACGTCGGCGAGCGCGGCGGGGCGTCTGGTCAAGGCCGGATTCAAGCACGTCTACTGGCTCGGCGGCGGCCTGGCTTCTTGGCGCAGCGCCGAGCTGCCGACGGTTTCCGGTCGATCCTGAACGTGCACGCGCCGGGCCGGCGTGCGACAATTGAAGATTCTTTCCACTCGCACTATTCCGGAGTTAGCAATGGCCGACGAAACCCAGGGCAACGGCAGCGCGCAGGGCGCGCAATTGTCGCTGCAGAAGGTGTATCTCAAGGACGCTTCGTTCGAAGTGCCCGGCGCCCCGCAGATTTTTCAGGAGCAGGGCCAGCCGCAGATCCAGCTCAATCTGCAACAGCAGATCGGCGTGCTCTCGGAAAATATCTATGAAGTAGTGCTGACCGTCACCGTCACCTGCAAACTCGCCGAGAAGACCGCTTACCTCGCCGAAGTGCAGCAAGCCGGTGTGTTCGGTGTCTCCGGTTTCGACATCCAGAATCGCGACGCGGTGCTCGCCACGTATTGCCCGAACGTGTTGTTCCCTTATGCGCGTTCGGCCGTCGCGAACCTGATCCAGGACGGTGGCTTCCCGCCTTTCCTGCTGCAGCCGATCAACTTCGAAGCGCTCTACGCCGAGCAGATGCGCCGCCAGGCTGAAGGCGCCACCCCCAACGCGTAACGCGATGCCGGCACCGTCTCCGGTTACGGTTCTCGGTGCGGGCTCTTGGGGCACCGCGCTGGCTGCGGTGCTCGCGCGCAATGGCGTGCCGACTACATTGTGGGGCCGCGACGCCGCGGCTGTCGCGCAGATCGCTGCGACACGCCGCAACGCCCGCTATCTGCCTGATCTGCAGCTGCCGTCCGAACTCGCTCTGAGTGCCGATCTCGCCGGTGCCGTGCGCGGCGCTTCGGCGCTGCTGCTGGTCACGCCGAGCCACGCCTTCGCCGAGTTGCTCGAACGCCTCGTGCCGGTATGGCCGGAAGGTGCGGGTATCGCCTGGGCAACCAAAGGTTTTGATCCGGGCTCCGGGCGTTTCCTGCATGAACTCGTCGCCGCGCGTCTGCCAGCCGCGCCGACGGCGATCGTGACCGGACCTTCGTTCGCGCGCGAAGTGGCAGTTGGCCTGCCCACCGCCGTCACCGTGCACTCGGCGACGCCGGCGTTCGCCCAGCAAATTGCGCAAATGTTGCATAGTACACATTTTCGCGCCTATACCGGCAATGACATGATCGGCGCCGAACTCGGCGGCGCAATGAAAAACGTGCTCGCGGTCGCCACCGGCGTCGCCGACGGCATGCAGCTCGGATTGAATGCGCGCGCCGGACTGATCACGCGCGGGCTCAACGAAATGCTGCGCCTCGGCAACGCACTCGGGGCGCGCGCAGAGACGCTGATGGGGCTCGCGGGCTTGGGTGATCTCGTGCTCACCTGCACCGGCGACCTGTCGCGCAACCGCCGGCTCGGCATTGCGCTCGGCCGCGGCGTACCGCTGAGCCAAGCCGTTGCCGAAATCGGTCAGGTTGTGGAAAGCGTCGAGACTGCCGACACGATCATGCGCCACGCCGGTTTGCACCATCTCGACCTGCCGATCGCGCACAGCGTGCAGCGCGTGCTGCGCGAGGAAATCACCCCGGCCGAAGGCCTGCGCCAACTGCTCGCGCGCGAACAAAAAGCGGAATATCCGAACTTGCCGATGCCGGCCTGATGTCGATGCCGCGCTAACGCACTGCTGCCTGCGTCGCGTCTGGGGGCCAGAAATCGCGCACAATGATCTTGTGCAATGCTGCCGTGAATTTCTCCGCGTCGGCGTGCGTCAGATGCGACCACTCCGGCAGTTCGAGCCCCTGCAGTTCGGGATAGTCCTCGAAGTGGATGCCCGGCACGCCGCTCTTCGCGAGCAACACGTCCCAACTCTGCGCGCGCGGAAACAGCTTGTTGTCGTATTCCAGATAGGGACCGGTGCTCGGCGGGCGGACAAACAACACCTTGACGCCGCGTTCGCGCAACGTGATCACGGCCTTGACCGCGCGGTCGATCTGTTCGGCCAGCATCTGCTTCAGCTTCTCCGGCGGCGGGTCGTCGTCGCTCGGCTGAAAATCCTGCAGCCAGATCTTGCGCGCCAGCGCCTTGTAGTCCGGATCGTTTTCGACTTTCTCCCACAAGTGGGTATGGCGATCGGCAGCACTGACGCTGAGTTTGCGCACCGAAAGATGTTCGGTCTTGCCGTCGCGTGGCGGCCAGTTCTGGCGTTTGAGCACCGTGGCGAGTGCGAAATCGTCGTCGTAGAAGGCAAAGTAGGGTTCGATCAGGTGCATGGACAGCCACTGGCCGACGCGTTGCGACGGCGATTCCTTTTCGTAGTATTTGAGTGCCGCGCCGCGATACGCATAGCCGCTGAAGAACAATTCCGGGGCCACGCCGATGAGCAACCGCCCGGTGAATTTGGGATCTGCAGCCAGGTTCTCGAGAAACGGAACCGGCGAGGTGCCTTCGAACGCGAGCTGGATCGGCCGCGCTCCGTCGAGTTTCTCCCAGACGTCGAGCTGCAGATCGAAGTACATGCGCGACGAGCCTACGAGCACGGTCGCATTGCCTTCGCCGTTGTCGATACGGCGGCGCTGCATGGCCCAGAGCCCGTCGCTGTTGCGCGTTGCCGGCGTCACGCCGAACGCGCGCCAGTAATATTCCCAGCCCGCGATCAGCACCGCGAACAACAGCAGCGCGCCGAGCGCAACGCGAGCCCATGGTTGCGCCGGCACTTCGCGCAGCGGCACCGGTTGCGCGACGCCGGGGCGATCCGCCGCCGTCACGCGTGCGTAATTGCCGCGCGCCAGGTGGCGCGCCTGATCCTCGGCCGACACTTCAGTGCGCAACATGTCCATCAGGCACCGCTCCGCCAGCCGCTCCGACGGCAAGGAATTGCGGGAAATCGCGCGCGATGATCGCGTGCAATGCCGCCGTGAACTTCTCCGCGTCGGCGTGCTTGATGTGCGACCACTCCGGCAGTTCGAACCCCTGCAGCTCGGGATAGTCCTCGAAGTGAATGCCCTGCGCGCCGCTTTTTGCGAGGAGAATGTCCCAGGTCTTGGCGCGTGGGAACACACGGTTCTCCCATTCCAGATAGGGTCCCGTGCTGGGCGGCCGCACGAACAGCAGCTTGACGCCGCGTTCGCGCAATGTGATTACCGCCTTGGCGGCGCGATCGAGTTGCTCTTCCAACGTCTTCTGCATTTTTTCCGGCGGCGGCACGTCGGCGGACGGCGCCAGGTGATTGCGCCAGACGCTGCGCGCGACTTCGCGGTAAGGATCAGTCTCGACCTTGCCCCACAAATGGGTGTTGCGGTCGGGACCATGTTCGGCAAGCTTGCGCACGGGCCGGCGCTCGTGCAGCCCGGCGCGCTCGGGCCATGCTTGACGCTGGATGACCGTGTCGAGTGCGAAGTCGTGGTCGTAGAACGCGAAGAACGGCTCGATGAGATGCATCGACAGCCATTGCCCCGCACGTTGCGCCGGCGATTCCTTGCGCGCATAGGTCAACGCCGCGCCGCGAAAGGCGAAGCCGCTGAAGAACAATTGCGGGGCGACCCCGACGAGCAGACGACCGGTGAATTTCGGATCGGCGGCGAGGTCCTCGAGAAACGGCAACGGCGTCGTGCCCTCCAGCGCCAACTGGATAGGACGCTTGCCGTCGAGTTGCTCCCAAATATCGAGCTGCAGGTCGAAATACATACGCGAGGAACCGATCGCCACGGTGGCGTCGCCTTCGCCATTGTCGATACGGCGGCGCTGGATCGCCCACAGTCCGTCGCTGTTGCGCGATCCCGGCGTCACGCCGAACGCACGCCAGTAATATTCCCAGCCCGCGATCAGCACCGCGAACAACAGCAGCGCGCCGAGAGCGACGCGAGCCCATGGCTGCGCCGGCACTTCACGCAGCGGCACGGGTTGCGCGACGCCCGGGCGGTCGGCCGCCGTCACGCGTGCATAATCGCCGCGACCCAAGTAGCGGGCCTGATCCTCGACCGATACTTCGCCGCGCCGCATGTCCACGGTCAAAACTGGAAATAGATGAAGGCGGCGCCAGAACCCTGGGCGATCGCGATGGCGAACGCGAGCAGTCCCCACACGGCGCCCACGGCGATCGGGTGTGCGCGCGCGACCACGGACTCCAGCGTGCGTGCGCGCATGAACCAGTGCGTCAGCACGAGGCCGCCGATGATCGCAGCAACGGCAATCAGCGAGAACGAACTCAGGATCGGCTTGGCCGCCGCGTTCGCACCGAACATGCCGCCGAGCACGCTCCAGGCCTTGCCGAACGTCTTCGCGCGAAAGAACACCCAGGTGACATTGACGAGCGCGTAGGTCAGCAACCCGAGCGCGACGAACATCAGCGGGCCGGGTTTATAGTTCGCGAAACGCGAACGCAGGAAGCGCTCGGCGCCAAGGTACACGCCATGCAAGCCACCCCAGACGACGAACGTCCAGCTTGCGCCGTGCCAAAGTCCGCCGAGCAGCATCGTGCCCATCAGCGCCGTGTAGGTGCGCGCTGGACCGTGCTTGTTGCCGCCGAGCGGAATGTACAGATAATCGCGCAACCACGCCGACAACGTGATGTGCCAGCGTCGCCAGAAATCGGAGAAGCCGACCGCGGCGTACGGAAAACGGAAATTGTCCGGCATCGCGAAACCCAGGCACAGCGCCGCGCCGATCGCGGTCGTCGAATAGCCGGCGAAGTCGCAGAAGATCTGGCCGCTGAACGCGAGTGTCGCCGCCCAGGCGTCGAGCGCACCCGGCACCTTGTCGCTGTCGTAAACACCTTCGGCGATGCTGGCGAGAAAGCTGTCGGCGAGCACGATCTTGTTGAACAGGCCTAGCGTCATCAGCGCCAGCCCGAAGCGCAGCTGGTCGGCGCTGGCCTTGCGCGGCTGCTCGAACTGCGGCACGAGTTCGGTGGGGCGCATGATCGGCCCCGCGACGAGGTGCGGGAAGAACGTGACGAACAGCGCGTAATCGAGCAGATTGCGCGCCGGTTCCGCGCGGCGCAGATACACGTCGAGCGTGTACGCCATCGTCGCGAAAGTATAAAAAGAGATGCCGACCGGCAGCACGATATCGCTATGCGCCGGTTGATAGGCAATACCGAGCGCATGCATCAGCGCGCTGAAATTGTCGAGCAGGAATGTGCCGTACTTGAAGTAGCCGAGCATGCCGAGGTTGGCGACGACCGACAGCAGCATCCACGCATGCCGCGCGCTTTCGCGTTTGGCCTTGACGAGTCCCTGCGCGGCGTACCAGTCGATGACGGTCGACACCCACAGCAGGATTACGAACGGCGGATTCCACGCCGCATAGAACAGGTAACTCGCGAGCAGCAAGTTGACCTTCTTCGTCGTCCAGCCCAGCGGCAGGTTGTGCAACACCAGCACGCAGGCAAAGAAAACGACGAATGTGAGCGAATTGAAGACCATGGTCCCTCCCGACCGACGATCCGACCGCTGCTGCCGATTCTACGGCATGGATTTCCCCGCGCGGAGCATGGTCTTTATCACTTCAAATCGCAACTTGAATGTCGAGGCCGACATCAGACTTCGAAGCTGTAGTCGAACTCATAGGAATGCGCCCCACCCGGTGCGATGTTGATGCGCATCGTGCCGCTGAGGCCGGTCAATTCGCCGTTGCCCGATCCCGGCACGACGATGATATTCAGATACGGCGCACCCTGGGTCATCGTTGCATTGTGCTGCAGGGCGAAGCTGCCCTTGCGCCCGTGCAGGCTGCCGCTGACACGTTCGATCGCCACGTAACCGCCGGACCCGCTGGCGCTGCCGACGCTGAGCATCTCGCCCTGACTCGTCGCCTCGAGATCGCCGTGAAACTGCTTGTCGATCGAGCGGCGCCCGAAACCGGGGTCATTCTTGTTGTAAGGCTCAAGCAGATTCAGCTTGACCTCGAAGGGTCCGGTCGCGCGCGTGGCCATTGCGGTTTTCCAAAAGAGAGTTATTTGAACACGAGACGATAGTGCACGTCGGTCATGCCTTGGCCGCGTATCGCGCACCGATGGATGGTGCCGAGCTAATTATCCGGATTGAAGATCAGAGCTGGCTGCGAATGCGCGCGCCAGTAATTGCGCGGCGCGAATCCACTGCGCACCAGACGCCAGGCGATCATGCGCGTGATCTTGGCGACGTCGCGGAACGGCTTGAAGTGGCTGGCGCGGCGGTCCTCGGCATAGCTGGCGGCGATCGGCACCGACAACGTGCGCAGGCCGCGATGCGCCGCTTCGATCAGGATCGCACTCTCGAACACGAAGCCCTCCTGCTTCATCGCGATTGCCAGTTCCAGCGCCGCGCGCGGGTAATAGCGCTGGCCGCTCTGGCTGTCGACGATGCGCTGCCCGCAAGCCCACGACACCCAGAAATCGGCCTGCTCGTTGCCGAAACGGTTCTTGCCGGGCTGGGCATCGCGTTCGAGCAGGCGTGCACCAATGACGATGTGATCCGGATACCGCGCGGCTGCGGCGAGCAGCCGCGGCAGGTCGGCGCCGGCATGCTGGCCGTCGCCGTCCATCGTCAGCACACCGCTGGCGCCGCGTTCAAGCGCGCGTCGGAAGCCATCCTGCAACGCGCGCGCTTTGCCGAGCGGCTGCTCGTGGCGCAGCGTCTCGACCGGCAAATCGGCGATCGCCGCAGTGGTACCGTCGCTGCTGCCGTCGTCGACGACGATGACATTGCGGCAATAGGCGAGCGCATCGATGACCACGGCGCGGATCGCGCGCGCTTCGTTCAGCGCGGGAATGACGACGAACGCAGTCGTGGTCGGCTCGGCAAACACTTCGCTCAAAACGAAATCTCCATTTCCAATGTCAATTCTGGGCCTGCGCTAGCGCGCAGCGTCGCGGCTTGCCGTCGCGCCAACGCGGCCAGCAGCGGCAGACTGGCCGCCGCCGGGTTGCCCCGGTGATTAGCCTGCAGCAGCGACGCATCCTGCGCAAGCGGCGCGGTCCCGCCACAGAGGCGCAAACGCAGGCCTGAGCTGGAGTGCGCGGTTTCGGGCGCGAGCACGAAGGCGACGGCGAAACCATGGCGGCACGCGATGACGTCCTGCAACGGGCCGACTGCAGCGACGTCGGAGACGACGAGCAGCGCGGCTTCATTACGCGCCATGAGTGCGGCTTCGAGCAGCGCAGCGCCAAACGTCGAATCACCGGCGCTGACGGCGGTCGAAGAACGCATGCAGCCGGTCGCGATCGCCCAGTAGCCGGCCGGCGCGTTGTGCACGGAGTTGTGGAAGCGTGTCGGCGAGAGTTCGCCTGGCGCGCGTGCCAGCGTCGCGCACAGGTAATCGTTGACCACGAGATCGCCGTACGCCGACGCGAATACGTGGGCCAGCTCGCGTGGCTCGCGCAGCGCCATCGCACAGGCCTGTTGCGCCGCTTCGACCGCGATCAACACCGCTTCCGGCGCGCGGCGGCGTTCAGCGGGCGGCAACAGGGTTGGCGCCGGACGCGGTGCGGGTTCCGCCGCAGTTTCCACTTTTCCACAAAGCATCGCTTGCGCGACGTCCCAGTTCGGCCACTGCGGCGACCACACGCCGATGCCGGCGACGCTGATTGCCAGTGAGTTCATGCCGCCGCGCCCGCCGCAAACGCAAGGCAGCAGTTGTTGCCGCCGAAACCAAACGAGTTCGACAACGCGATACGCACGTTGCCTTCACGATTGTCGATCTGAATTTGTGGCCCGCAGGCTGGGTCGAGCGTCTGCGTGTTCAGCGTGCCCGGCACGAGGCCGCGTTCGAGCGCGAGCAGGGCGATGTTCGCTTCGACGATGCCGGCCGCGCCCAGCGTGTGGCCGGTCCAGCCCTTGGTCGAACTCGCCAGTGTCGTCGCCGGAAACGCACGCGCGATCAGCATCGCTTCGACTTCATCGTTCTGCCGGCTCGCCGTACCGTGCAGATTGATGTAGTCCACTTCATGCGGTTCGAGGCCGGCACGCTCGAGCGCATCGCGCAGCGCGCGTTCCGCGCCCAGTCCTTGCGGATGCGGCGCCGACATGTGATGAGCGTCGGCGGATTCGCCGTAACCGATCAGGCGCGGAGCGGATTTGTCCGCATGGATGTTTTCCAGCAGCGCGAAGCCCGCGGCCTCGCCGAGCGACAAGCCGCTGCGCTGCACGTCGAACGGCCGGCACGGCTCGCTCGAAACGAGTTCCAGCGAATTGAATCCGTACAACACGCTGCCGCACAGCGTATCCACGCCGCCGACAATCGCGGCATCGGCAATGCCGGCGTGCAGCAGGCGTTCCGCGCTCGCGAACACTTTCGCGCTCGATGAGCAGGCGGTCGCGATGGTCAGGCACGGACCGCGCACAGCGAGTGCTTGCTGCACGAACGCGCCGAGCGCATGCGCTGCGTGCCCGCGGCGCTGGCGCTGTTCGGCATTGAAATGTCCGTCGTCGAGTTCACGGTACGCGCGCTCGGTCTCGCCTATGCTCGACGTCGACGTGCCGACGATCAGCGCGACGCGCGACGCGCCATAACGTTCGATCGCCGCCAGCGCCTGCTCGTGGAAGCCGTCCTGCTGCAAACCCAGCCAGGCCAGGCGGTGATTGCGCGATTCCCAAGCGCGCCATGCCGCGGGCAACGGCGCCTGCCCGATCCCGGCGACGCGGCCGATCCAGCACGGCAGTTCATTGAAGTCGTTCTGGCGCAGTCCGCCCGTGCGCGACGCGAGCGCAGCCGCGAGCGCGTCGCGGCCGCGGCCGGCGGCGCAAGTGGCGGTGAATGCGGTGATGGCGAGCGGCGGGATGCGGGACAAGCTGACTCGGTCTGCGACGACGGGCGGCGAGTATAGTTTCGCGTAGTCGCGCGCAGCAATGCTAGTATTTGCCTAGCGCCATAGCAGCCCGCCGGCGCCCAATCCAAAGGGAGAATCCGCATGCGGCGTTCGCGTTTCCTGCTGTTGCTGGCGTTGCCGGTTGCCTTGTTGCTCATGGCGTTCCACCAGCTGCCGTTGGTCGATCCGCCGCCGATCGCGGTGCCGCAGCGGGCAACTCCCGAGCAGGTCTACAAGGTCATCACCATCGTGCTGGCGCGCTTCGGCTGGGTCGTGGCCGCGGACAAGCCCGGCAACATCGAGGCGACCTACGCGCCACGCGATTTCACCGTGCGCATAGGCATCAGCTACGACAAGAGCCAGGTGCAGATCCGCTACCTCAACAGCACCAACCTGAAGTATGAGGTGAAGAAGGACGGCACCACCTATATCCACAAGAACTACACCGCCTGGATCAAGAACCTGGTGAACGGCATCAACAGCGAATTCAATCTGCTCTGACGTGAGCGGCGCTGTCACGCGAGTTGCGACGTTCCTGCACGATCTGCAGGATCGGATCTGCGCCACGCTCGAAGGAGCCGATGGCCGCGCGCGTTTTACCGAAGATGCGTGGACGCGCGCCGAAGGTGGCGGTGGGCGCACGCGTGTGCTGAAAAACGGCGCGGTATTCGAACAAGGCGGCGTGAACTTCTCGCACGTCGAAGGCGATCGTCTGCCGCCGGCCGCATCCGCGCAGCGCCCCGAACTCGCCGGCTGCGCGTGGACGGCGCTCGGTGTCTCATTAGTTCTGCATCCGCGCAATCCGTACGTGCCGACCACGCACTTGAACGTACGCTACTTCGAAGCGCGCAAGCCGGACGCAAACCCGGTGTGGTGGTTCGGTGGCGGTTTCGATCTCACCCCGTACTATCCATTCGACGAAGACGTCGTGCATTGGCATACCATTGCGCGCGACCTGTGCGCGCCGTTCGGAGCGGATGTCTATTCGAAGTATAAAAAATGGTGCGACGAATATTTTTATCTGCAGCACCGCGGCGAGACGCGCGGCGTCGGCGGGCTGTTCTTCGATGATCTGAATCACTGGGACTTCGAGCGCTGTTTCGCGTTCCAGCAGGCGGTCGGCAACGGCTTTCTCGACGCCTACCTGCCGATTGTGGAAAAACGCAAAGCTATGCAATTCGGCGAACGCGAGCGCGAATTCCAGCTGTATCGGCGTGGCCGCTATGTCGAATTCAATCTTGTCTACGACCGCGGCACGCTGTTCGGCCTGCAATCGGGCGGGCGCACCGAATCGATTTTGATGAGTCTGCCGCCGCGCGTGCGCTTCGAATACGGCTACGCACCGGAACCCGGGTCAGCCGAAGCGCGGCTCGCGGAATACCTCAAGCCGCGTGACTATTTGAGCTGAGCTTCTCAACCGGGGCATGGAGCGCCGGCATCCGCCCAGGTCTTGAACGCGGCGACAAATTCGGCGTGCGGCACATTGACCGGCGCGCGGCCAGCACCGGGATTCCAGCCCCACAGCACGAGCTTGTCCTTGTCGACGTGTTCGATCAGCGCCGCGAGATTCTTGCCGCCGTTCTGTTGCTGATCCTGCAGGCGCGTGCACAGGTCTTTTGTGGAAACGTGGATAAATACCATCTTGCGCTCCGGCGGCGGCAGGTGCCAGTTCGGCGCGCCGGGAGGCACATGTTCGCCGTAACTCGCCGGCAAATTCTGCGCACCGTGACATGTCGCGCACGGCAGTCCCGCGGCGCCCTTGCCGTCCGCGCCACGTTGCACATTCATCGCGTGCGCAGTGCCGGCGTCGAACTGCAGCGGCGCGTCGCCGGGAATATGGCAATTCTGGCAGCGCGGGTGCTGCAGCACTTTCTGCACGGTCGCAAACGCGGCTACTCCGGCAGCCTGATCGTTCGCGGCGTGGGCGTTCGCAGCTACGAGCGCAGCGGCCAGTACCAAGTGTCTGAGTCGCATACAAACCTCATTTTTTGACTCGTTTCAACCCCGCAGACTTATGCCATCCGCAACGGCAACTCCCGCAGCCGCTTGCCGGTCGCCGCGAATAGCGCATTCGCCACGGCGGGCGCGATCGGCGGCAGGCCGGGCTCGCCGACACCGCCCATCTTGTCGGTGCTCGGCACGATGTACACCTCGACTTTCGGCATCTCGTTCAATCGCAGCGCCGGGTAGTTGTGGAAGTTGCTCTGCTCGACCTTGCCGTCCTTGAACGTGATCTCGCCGTGCAGCGCGGCTGACAGACCGAACACGATGCCGGATTGCATCTGCGCTTCGATCGTGAGCGGATTTACGATAGGGCCGCAGTCAATCGCGCAGACTACCCGATGCACGGTGATCTGTTTTTTCTCGTCGACCGATACTTCGGCGATCTGCGCCACATAGCTGCCGAACGATTGATGCACGGCCATGCCGGCGCCGTGGCCTTGCGGCAGCGGCTTGCCCCAGCCGAACTTCTCGGCCGCAAGATCCAGCGCGCGGCGCTCGCGTGCATCCGGCGGCAGCAATGCGCGTCGATATTCAAGCGGATCCTGCTTCGCCGCAGCGCTGAGTTCATCGATGAAACTTTCGACGGCGAACGCCGTGTGCGAGTGTCCGACCGAGCGCCACCACAACACCGGAATCGGGCTCTTCGGCGAATGCAGGTCGATGCGATGCGCGGCAATCGCGGCAAGATACGGCGCGTCGGCCGCGCCTTCGACCGAAGTTTCGTCGATACCGTTTTTGACCATCATCGGCTCGAACGGCGTTCCGGCAATTATCGACTGGCCGACGATAGTATGTGTCCAGGATGCCGGTTTGCCGCCGATGCCGACCACTGCGCGCAGGCGTGACAGCCACATCGGCCGGTAATAGCCGCCGTGGATGTCGTCTTCGCGCGTCCAGATGACCTTCACCGTTTTGCCGGATGCTTTCGCGACTTGTACCGCTTCGGCGACGAAGTCGCTGCTCGGCGTCGCGCGGCGGCCGAAACCGCCACCGAGAAACAGCGTATGGATGCGCACCTGCTCGGGCTTCAGGCCGAGAATGCCAGCCGCAGTGCGCTGGTCCATGGTCTGGAATTGCGTGCCGGTATAGATGTCGCAGCCGTCGTTGCCGATCTCCACGGTGCAGTTGAGCGGCTCCATCGGCGCATGGGCGAGAAATGGCACTTCATAGATGGCTTCGATCAGGTGACCATCCTTGGCCGGCGCGTCGACATCGCCGGCGGTCTTGGCGACCAGGCCCGGCGCCTGCGCGAGCTTGCGGTAATCGGCGCGCAGTGCCGCGGTGGAAAGGCTCGCGCCGGCGCCCAAATCCCAATCGAGCACGAGCGCATCGCGGCCCTGCTTCGCCGCCCAGAAATGTTTCGCCAACACGGCCACGCCGCTCGGTACCTGCACGACGTCGACGACGCCGGCAACGGCTTTTGCTTTCGCCGCATCGAAGGATTTCAACGTGCCGCCGAACACCGGCGCGCGCGCGACGACGGCGATCAGCATATGTGGACGCTTCACATCGATGCCGAATTCGGCTTTGCCCGAAACCTTGGCCGCGCTGTCCAGACGCCGCGTCGGCTTGCCGATCAGCGTGAACGCCTTCGGGTCCTTGAGCATCACCTCGCCGGGCGACGGCAGCTTGTTGGCGGCGTCGGCGAGTTCACCGTAGCTTGCCTTGTGCCCACCGCCGGCGAGTACGAAGCCTTTATCGGTATGGCAATCGGCCGGTGGCAGATTCCATTT
>Ga0070666_10000670_pt1 | contig 20700 bp, 19 predicted proteins | sample KBSS23metaG_FD_64677 | JGI IMG/M metagenome (GOLD analysis project Ga0070666, IMG submission 64677) | Switchgrass rhizosphere microbial communities from Kellogg Biological Station, Michigan, USA - KBS S2-3 metaG | ecosystem: Host-associated > Plants > Roots > Rhizosphere > Soil ... | reverse complement strand
CCGTGCCCCGCATATCGGGCTGGACGCCGGGCGAGGACGCTGGCGCTTTCGTCTGTCCCGGCGCCGAGATGGACATGCCTACCCAGGCCCGCAATGCCTACGGACATGAGCCGGAGGATCCGATGCTTGGGGAGATTGTATCGCTTCGCGCGGCATATGCTGCGGACACCGAGACACGCGATGCCAGCGCCTCTGGCGGTGTCGTGCCGGCGGTGCTCGCGCGACTGTTCCAGACCGGTGTCATAGATGCGGCCTACACGTTGCGCGACACCGACAAGGTGGCAGAGACCCGCGGCGCGCTCGTACATACTGCCGCGCAGCTGAAAACTATCCACGGCTCAGTCTACCATCCGGCAAATTTCGGTAGTGGCCTGCAAGACCTGGTTGGAGGAACGGAGCGCTTCGCGTTTGTGGGATTGCCTTGCGAAATCGCGGCATTGCAAAGTCTCAAATCGTTGTATCCTGCGATTGCCAAGCGGCATGTCCTCTCGATCGGCCTGTTTTGCGGCGGCATCAATAGTCACCGCGGAATCGACTACTATCTATCGCGGTTCGGCGTGCGCTGGAGCGATGTGGACGCAGTCGACTATCGCAGCGGACCCTGGCCCGGCGGGATCAAGCTGGCGACAAGGGACGGTTCCGAGCGGCGCATTCCGCGCATCGCGCACAACACGCGTTGGAAAATCCTGCGTTACGTGATCGCGTTTCAGGGATACTGGATGTTGCCACGCTGCCGCATATGCCCGGACCAGATATCCGACTTTGCCGACATTGCCGTGGGCGACCCGCATCTGCCGCGGTTTCGCGCGCGTAACGGCGACGGTTTCTCAGTGGTCATCAGTCGTACCCCGCACGGCGAGGCCGTGCTCAAAGATGCGATCGCAGCAGGACAACTGATCGAAGAGCCGATCACGCGTGACGAAGTCATCCGCTCGCAGGGAACAACCCTCGACAATCGCCGCCATGCCGAAGCATATGTGGCCGTTGCCCGGTTGCTGGGACTGACGCCGCCGCGGATCACCGTATATGCCGCGCTGCGCGGCCGCGCCGCGTGGCGCCACTATCGTTATGCCTTCGTCGATCTGATGAAGCTTGTCCTGCCCCAGAACAGGTTTCTGAGAGCACTTTATCTGCCCTGGCAAATCTTCGAATATGTGTTCATTACGTTCGCGCCGAATCTGATTGGGCGGCGCATCGCAAATCTCTTGCGCAACAGGGCGGGATAGTTGGCATTCTCACTGGCGGCATATGAACGGCTGCTCGACGTGTTCCGCGAAACGGGCCGCGCCTTGCTCGGCGTTGCCGATACCTTGGACGCGCCTCCTGAATCTCTCTCCCGCACCATTACGCTGCGCCACGACGTGGATCGCTTTGCCAGCCGCGCAGTGGCGCTCGCGTCGCGCGAACGGCGCAAGGGCATCGCCGCGACCTATTACTTCCGCTGCACTGCCTCGGGTTCGTGGAACGAACGAGCGATCACAGCAGTCGCAGATCTTGGTCACGAGGTGGGTTATCACCACGAAACCCTCTCGCGGCACAACGGCCACATCGAGACGGCACTCGAGGCGTTCGCTCGCAATCTCGCCTCTTTCCGCCAGATCGCACCGTGCGTGACCGTCAGCATGCATGGCGCTCCTCTAAGCGCTCACGACAATCGCGATCTCACATGCCATATCGACTTCGCGAAGCTTGGTTTGAAGGGCGATGCCGTCGATCATATGACCCCACTCGACCCAGTTTACCTCACCGACACCGGCGGACGCTGGAACGCGGACGGCTCTCACAATCTGCGTGATCGTGTTGGGCAATGGCCAGACATTCCGGATCCAGACAATGCCTCGTCGTTTCGGAACTGGCTTGCCACGTCGAAGCACCTTCTCTACCTCAACACACATCCCGAGCGATGGGCCTCATCGGCGCTTGGCCAGGCACAGGCCGCGCTGACGGACGCCGGCACAAACCTCGTAAAGCGCGTGATCGTCGCGACTTCACGCAAGCCGGCGGCGCTCGATGCCTGATTGGCAGTCCCGGATCGTACCGGTCTTTGAAAGGCTTAGCCGCATCCGCGCAAGCCAGCCCTGGCTTGGCCGCGTCTGGATCGTAGCCGCACTGGCCGCCGCGGTGTGGTTCCTGGCGACGCACTGGAATGTTTTCGCGACGCAGGCACTGTGGCGCCCGGTCGCCCTCGCGTTCGCGCTCACATTTGCCGGTAAGATTTTCTCGGCGGCGCAAATACCGCTTGCCCTGGAGCAAGTTGGCGTGCGCCTCGGGCTTCGCGCGTCACTCTATCCCTATAGCGCCGCCGATCTTCCGAAGTATCTCCCCGGGGGCATTTGGGGCGCGGTAAGCCGGGCTGCGCTATATTCCGATCTCGGTCTGCCGCCCGCGAAAACAGCATTTGCAATGGTGATGGAACAGGCCTGGCTGATCGGAGGTGCGGCCGTCTTCGGTCTCAATTACGCCCTCCTCTCACATGCCTGGCTTTCGCCACTGATTGGTCTGGTGGCTGCGGCAGCAGTTACCGTGCTGTGGTTCGGTGTCTGCTATGCAATTTGCGTGCGATCGGTTCGCAGCGTCCGCTTCATCGCCCAATTGGCAATAGTACAATTCGCACTCTGGAGCTTGATCGGCGGCGGCTTTGCGGTGTTGCTGCCCTCCTCCGTGCCGCCGCTTGTCGCGATGGGGGCGTTCTGCCTCGGCTTCGCGGGGGGATTGTTCGCCATCATTGTGCCCAGCGGCATAGGCGTTCGAGAGGCCATCGCCATCGCTATCCTCCTTCCATTTCAAGGCGCACAGGACATCGCGGCCGAACTTATTTTCAGTCGTATCGTTTGGGTCTTGGCGGACGTGGCTTTCGCCGGCATCGCGATTCCACTAGGGCGCAACGCGTGGCGCGCCGCCGTGGCCGGGGCAGTCATTTGATGCAGACCGCGATGATTGCCGCTTACGCCCTGCAAGCGTTGCTGACCGCCGCTGCGCTCGTGACGGCGGCCGCCGCAACACCGCGTGCGTTTGCGTTGGGCCTCCACCTGCGCTGCTTTCTCGCTCTGACGCTGACTCCGTTTGCATTGTCGCTAATCACACTCGTCATCGCGCTCATTGCCCCCGCCGCCCCTCGACCGGTATTCTTTCTGGTCCCAGCCTTGCTCTCGACTGTAACGCTCTTCGCTCTTCGCAAAACAACGGGAATGCTGCTGAGCCGCGCACGGACGTCTCTCGAGGCGCTCCGAATTTCGAACATCTCTTTCCGGGAACGGCGCATCCTGGCCGCTGTGGCCGCCGGTACGTTGTCTATCCTCTCCTGCGTCGTCGCCGCGTTGCTTGCGGCAAGCGGCCCGCCGATCGGTCACGACGTTCTTGTCTATCTCGCCGAGGCACGTCATTTCGCCGCGCATCCGGCTTGGTCGACCTTCCCGACGTTCGAAGAGCCGGTCGGCGAGTTGCTAAAGACACACCCGCACCTCTTCCTTTGGCAAGCCTTCATCGCGCAAGGGTTGATGGCGCACGGCGATACCGCGGGTTACGGCAACGACATCAGCGCACGGATCGCCATCCAGCTGACGCTTCCGTTGTTCGCGCTCGGCTGCCTGATGCTAGCCCGGTCGATTGTTCGCAGCTGGACGACGTGGCTCACACCCATCGCATTGCTGTCGTTCCATGGAATCCATTGGATCCCGAACAATTATGGAGTCGACGCCTTCCGCGCAATTCCACTGCTTGCACTGGTTGCTCTTAGCCTCACGCATTTCAAGCGGAATGCGAGGCTCACAATCGCGCGTGGCGCCTTGATCGGCGCCGTTGCCGCCTTGGCTGCTGCCGCGCACACATTAAATATCGTGGCCGTCGGATTGCTCGCAGCGATGGCTTTGGCACTAGCCGTCGCTTATCGCGTACCGATCCGGCTGCCGTTCCTCACCGCCGCGGCGTTGCCTCCCCTGCTGGTGACCATCCCTTATCTGATGAACTGGTATCGCTACGGCCACCTGCTCGGCATGGGCATGGGCTACTACTTCTATCGCAACACGCCCCTTTGGCTTCTGTTCAGCGAACAAAAGCACTGGATTCATCACCTCGGGTTTTTCGAAGCGCTCCTGGTTCTCTGCCAAAACTACGGGACGTACCCGATGGTGATCGCGATTGCCGCAGCGACGACCGTTGTCATTGGGACACTCTGGCAGCGATGGCGCTATCCTGGCGCGCACTGGCGACAAACCGCGTGGTATCGGCTGCTCCCACTGTCCGCGATCTTTCTCGCTGAAGTCATTGCACCGCTTGTTCCGCTGGGCGAGGGCGTGTCGCTCCAGGGCGCAATGATCAGCAACGTGCGTTATGCCCTACCCCTTTGCGGCATAGCGGCAGCGGTGCTGTCGGTTGTTGCGGCGCTCCTTGTGAGGCGCATCGGTCCACTTCGGTCTCCAGCCTTCGTCGCAACGACCGGCATCGCCGTGCTCCTGCTGCTCGGCTACACTTCAGCCAAGTTGATCTATCTGGCGAACCGATCAGCTGGGATCGCGCAACCATACCTTGACGCCAATGAGCTTCGCGCCGCGCACATGGCTGCCGCAATCCCAGGTGGAGCGAATTGGTTCACGGACGACTACGCCGTCAGCTACCTTGCCCAGCGAATGCCGGTCTATGCCTATAGCTGGCAGTCGCGCCGCTTGCTTACCGCGCGGACCCCGTCAGCCGTGCTTGCAGAATTGAAGCGGCTGAATATCCGCTTTGTCGCGCTCGATAATGGCGATCCGCGATGGTGGGCGAGTACCCCGTTTATCCAAACCGTTTCGAAGCTTGCCGGCGTGCAACATTCTGCGAGCGGCCGGTTCCAGTTCTACCGGCTTCCCGACCTGACCGGCCCCTAGTCCTGCGCTACATTTGTGCATGGTCGCTCCCGCACGTGCGATCCCATGACGGAGACACCATGAGACTCGCGCTCAACCTGCTTTTCGCTGCGGCGTGCGCGCTGGGCCTTTCCCGATCGGTCGCCCATGGCGCCTCCGGGCGGACGGTATCGACAATTGCGGCGCTCCGTGAACTTGTGCCGGACGCGGATGGCGTACACGTCGCAGGGTATCGTGCGCCCGGCGATTTTGGAGAATCAGAGACTTTCCGTTGGACTGCATCGTCCATAGAGCCAGACGACGGTTGCACCATCATCGCACCCGACGGAGGCAGGAAAGGCCGCTGGCTGCTTGATCGCCCAAGTCCTCTCAACATCAAAGCCTGCGGGGCAAGAGGTGACGGCAGCGACGACACCGTCGCCTTGGCGGCCGCAATCGCGCTGCAAGTCCCGCTCCACTGTCCCGCCGGCACGTTCGTCGTCTCCAGCATAACACTGGCACCTGGATCGACATTTGACATGACCGGGAATGGCGACGGCAGTTGCATTCTGCGCCACGCGAAGAACGCGACGCTCTCGATGCTGCGGAGTGAAATCTCTCCTGCTCCGGTTGCACGGTTTTCGGTCAAGGGCGTCTCATTCGACGGCAATCACGTTGTGAGCCGGAAGATCGCGCCGATCGAGATCAAGGCGGATCGCTATGCCATCACTGGCAACGAATTCTACCGCACCGTCAACGCGGCCATCATTATCCAAACCACCACGATTGAAGGCGACATAGAGCACAATCGCTTTCACGACATGGCGGTTCATGACGGTGTCTCCGGACACGATACCTCGACGGTCCTGATACTTCAGCGCGGGCCGCGCAATGGTCCGGTGCGTCTTGTCGGCAACGAGGTCATCAATCCGGCCCCGTCAAAGCCCGGCAACAGCACCGGCGGCTTTGTCGTGATCGGGCTCCCGGGACATCAGCAGACGGTCACGATCGCCGGCAACACCTTCGACCATATTGGCCAGAGCGTGGCCGGCAACATCGAAGGCTCTATATATCTCTATCAGAACGCAGACGGCTCAAGGGTGGAAGGAAACCGGATTCTTCACGCTGTCAGCTATCCCATCTCGGTCCAGCGGTCGAGCAACGTCACGATCCGAAACAACGTTGTCGACGGTGAGGATGCGCACCCGAGTCCCGCGCGGGATCCCGTGATCCGCGTCGGCGGCCGCGATCCCGCCATACCGCTGTCGCATGTCGAGATCAGCGGTAACGTGGCGAAAGGGCTGGTTCACTTCGGCCCCTGTATAGACGTTGAAGGCGATGCGAGCGCGCTTCTGTCCGAGGTCAGCCTGACAGACAATGTCTGCGAGGGTATGGCGAGCGGCTATTTCTTGCGCTACGCCGCGGGCAACATCGATCTGAGCCGCTCGACCTTCCGGAACCTGAACGGCACTGTCGCCATCGGCTTCGGTGTTGAGATTCGCGATGCATTGGCGCCTGCGACGATCACGTGCAACGCGATGACCTTTGAAAATCTGGCGAACAACGCCATTTTCATCGACGACCGAACCCCGCGACCAATGAGCGTGTCCTGTGCCGATGGCACGGTAATGAATGCCGGCGCAAACGGCCGCGCCATCACGGTCAACAACGTCGAGCGTTTTACGCTCAATCGGATGCATTTCTCGGGAACGCCGTCGGGCGCCATCGAGGCCCGCGCAAACAGACACTACGAAGAGAGCGACAACATCGCACCGGCTGGCGCTGTCAGGCTGTACGGCGCGTTGACCTCGGTTGTGTCGCACGGGAATAGTTGGAACAACTGATCACGCGGCGAGATGCGCATGAGCCTCTACGACCTCCTCAAGAAACCCATTACCGATCCGCTGATGTTAAGTTTTGTCGCTCTTGCTGGAGCGCTCGTTCTCTATCTCGCTGGCGTAACGATTCAGCTACCTTACACGGTCGCCGCGATCGTTCTCATCCAGCTCGTCCTGCTCGCGCTGCCGGTTTCTGATGCGCTTGCCCGAACGCTGGAGGACCAATACCCCCGCGCCGAGCTTCCCGCCCATGTCGACGGCATCCTGATCCTCAGCGGCGGCTTCGAGACAGGCGTTTTCGCCAGCCGCCGGGCGACCAGCGACAATGGCAGCCTGCTCCGCATCGTCGCCGGAGCCGAGTTGGCGCGGCGGTTTCCCGACGCCAAGCTTGTCTTTGCCGGCACGAGCGGCGGCCCGACGGAGCGCCGCACGATCGAAAGCGCCGCACTTGCGCAGTTCCTGGAGGGGCTCGGCGTAGAGCCTGGACGCACACTGTTCGAACGCGTGTCATTTACGACGGTCGAGAACATCCAAAACACACTCGCCCTGGTAAAGCCCCGTGAACACGAGGCATGGGTCCTTGTTACGTCGGCGCTTCATATGCCCCGAGCGATGGGCGTGGCGCACAAGCTCCGCTGGAGGCCGCTGGCGTGGCCGTCGCACTACGAAGCACCCGCGGCCGGTACACCGCGGGCAGGCGTCATCTACCCTGCTCAGCGCTTCGTCGCGATCGATCGCGCATTGCACGAATGGCTCGGGATCGCGTCATACCGTCTGAACGGAAGTATCTGAGACGGGCCAAAGAAAGAGCCCCGGACCCGAAGGTCCGAGGCTCGATCTGCTTGACGGAAAGCTGTGACTACAGCTTGCCGAGGGTCGGCGGAAGCGGCGTGCCGTCGGACGTGGTGTTGCCGTTCAGATAGTTGTCGGCGAACGAGAACACCTTACCGCCGTTCGCCATGCCAAGGCCGTTGGTATTGGCCGTAATCGTGGAACCGCCCATGCGGACAGTGCCGCCGGCGCCGTTCACGAGAATGCCGAAGCTGCTGCTGATCGCAGACACGTTCGTCATCGTAACATTGGCCGGGATCCCGCTGTTGAACACAGTCAGCGCCTGAATGGCGTTGGTGCTGTGCGAGAACACGGAGTAGCTCACGACAGCCGTCGCGCCGGCACCGGAGGACACGCCTTGCGAGTCGACGCGCAGACCGTTGTTGGTGTTGTTCTCGGCGCGCACGTTGTACAGCGTGGCGTTCGCAGTGCCCGTACCCGTGGGTCTTACGAGAATGCCGTCGCCGCAGTTGTTCTGCACCTCGACGTCGAACATCGCCAGCTTTGCCCCGAGGGTCGACGGATCAAAGTTCACGCCGGCGGTGTTGAAGCCATAAATGCCGACGTGTTCAACGATCAGCGACGCGCCCGCAAGGAAGTTGATGCCCTGGATGCCGTTGCAAATCGAACTACCACCGGCGCCGTTGATCGTCAGGTTGCGGACCTTGATCCGGTCTGTCGCTGCGGCGTTGACGATGATGCCGGTCGTACCGCTCGCCAGGATGGAGCCGGCTTGACCGCCGATGCCGCCGCCGCAATCCAGGGTGATGGCCTTGGTCACCGTCACGGCACCAAATCCACCCGGATCCAGGCAGTCAATTTCACCGCCGGGCGCCGTCTTGGAAATCGCACCGGCAAAGGTCTTGCACGGTGCGGTACGGCTGCACGGGTTTGCGTCGTCGCCGACGCCCGAAACCCAGGTACGCGTGGCTTGCGCCGAAGCCGGCGCAGCCCACATCACGGCAAGCAGAGCCGCTGCGAGCAAACCGGCCAACTTCGAAAATTTGAGCATAAGTTCCTCCCTCTTGGCGCCTCTGCGCCGCCAGTCAAAATCGATTGGTGCTGTTGCCAATCGCGCTTCGTGACAAAGCGCCACCCACCACCGCTTGATACCACAAGTATCCGCCGACAACTATCGGCCGGATGCGGTGATGTGGAGCAGATTGCTGGAAAATGTGTCGAGAACCCGGCCAACGGGCATCGTGAACCTTTTTGGTGTGATCGGTTGTACGATGTTCTGAAGACACTCTTCGCTTAAGCGACCGCCGTGTCAGGATAAAATTGAACCCACACCTTCGCCCCGAGAATTAAGGAACTCGCGTATTTGGTGGGACAGAGGGCGCCTGTCAGCGCGGCGGCAAGTTGGCGAACGCGGACGCGCGTACCTTTGCCCCCGGCCCGATTCCAAGTGCCCGCGCCTCACCGCCGTTGATCTCGATCACCACACGGACCGGTTCGGGAGAAATGATCTCCGCCATCGAGAACGGGATCGCTCCGGCCGCCACGCTCGTGACGATGCCATCGGACCGTACGAAGATGATATCGAGCGAAAGGGGCGTGTCCTTCATCCAGAACGCCGTCATGACGGCCTGCTGAAAGTCGAACAGCATGCCGGCGTCGCGGGCCAGGTGGCGGCGGAACATCAATCCGCGGCCGCGGCTTTCGGTATCGGCGGCGATCTCCATCTTGAACGTGTGTGCACCGCGCGGCGTCTCGATAACGACCCTCTGCACCGGCAATGCTCGCGGCGGCGCGCCGAGAGCGGGTTGCACCACGACAGCAGCCGCAAGGACCACGACTAGCGCGCGCATCATGCTGGAGAACCTCGAGTAAGCAGCGCAAACCGGATAGTCGGTGATTGCGCCTTAAGCGTGTTCGCGGTTTGTGGCGCCCGCGACGGCTCCTGCCTATAATACAGCTCCACGGAGCATGCGATGGCATTGCAGGAAACAGTCTCGGGGCGGCCGGCGGCGGACCAGGTGCATCCTGTGCGCAAGGCGCTGGCCGCACACCTGATCGGTACGGGCAAGCTGACCCCAGCGGGTTCGCAACGAGCCGAGCGGTTGGCTGCGGAAAGCAATGAGCGGATCGAACTCGTGCTTGCGCGGCTGGGCCTGGTATCCGAGCGCGATATCGCGGAAGCGCTGGCGACCCTGCTCGACCTGCCCCTTACGCAATCCGGCGGCTATCCGGCATTGCCGGTTCTGAAGGACCGGCTCAACCGGCAGTTCCTGCGCGAAGCGCAAATTATCCCTCTCCTGGACGGGACCAGCGGCGTCGCCATCGCGATGGTCGATCCGCTGAACGACTACGCCGCGGAAGCGGCGCGCTTCGCTGCCGGCAAGCCAATCCTGCGCCAGGTCGCGCTGCCCGCCGACTTCGAAGCTGCGTTTGAACGCCTCTACGGCAGCGGCCAGTCCGAAATTCATCAGATCCTCGAGAGCGCCGCGCCCCGCGCCGACGACACCGCGACGGAGGATGTCGATCGCATCCGGGATGGATCCAGCGACGCGCCCGTCATCCGCCTCGTCAATCTGCTCGTGAGCCGCGCCGTCGAGGCGCGCGCGTCCGACATCCATATCGAACCGATGGATGGCGAGCTTCGCGTGCGCTATCGCATCGACGGCGTGCTTCATGAAGTCGAGTCTCCGCCGCGCAACCTCGCCGCCGCCGTCATCTCACGCATCAAGGTGATGGCCAAGCTCAATATCGCCGAAAAACGCATCGCGCAGGACGGGCGCATCCGGCTCGCCGTCCGCGGCAAGGACATCGATTTCCGCGTTTCGATGATGCCGACCATCCACGGCGAAAGCGCGGTCCTGCGCATTCTCGATCGCGGCAGCCTGACCCTTGATTTCGTGACGCTCGGATTTGATGCCGAGGATATCCGCCAGATCCGCAATTTGATGAATCAACCACATGGCATCGTCCTCGCCACCGGGCCGACCGGCAGCGGCAAGACCACATCGCTGTACGCCGGCCTTTCGGAACTGAACACGCCGGATGCCAAGATCCTGACGATTGAAGATCCCGTCGAGTACCAACTGCCCGGTGTCAACCAGGTGCAGGTGAAACCGCAGGTCGGTCTCACCTTCGCGAGCGCCATGCGCGCCTTCCTGCGCCAGGATCCCGACATTATGATGGTCGGCGAGATCCGCGATCTCGAGACGGCGCAAACCGCCGTACAGGCCGCCCTGACCGGCCACCTCATCCTCTCGACACTGCATACCAACGATGCACCCAGCGCGGTGACCCGCCTGCTCGACATGGGCATCGAAGACTACCTCCTGACCTCCACGATCAACGGCGTGATCGCGCAGCGCCTTGTACGCACGCTTTGCCCGCATTGCCGCAAACCCTATGAGGCGATGCCCGAATTGCTCGCGCGCCTTCAGATCACGCCGCAGGGCGATGCACCCACGGTACTGTATGCGCCGGGCGGCTGTGCCCATTGCGCTGGAACCGGCTACAGCGGCCGAAGCACCATCGTCGAAGTGTTGGTCATGTCGGACAAGCTCCGGCATCTTGTGCTCGCCCGTGCCGAAGCCGGCGCGATCCGCAAGCTCGCGATGGAGGAAGGCATGCGGAGTATGCACGCACACGGCATGCAGAAGGTGCTCGCCGGACAGACCACCGTCGAGGAAGTGCTGCGCGCGACGCGAGCGATCTGAGGATGCCGAGTTTTCGCTATCGCGCGCTTACCGCTTCGGGCGCCATCGTGTCGGGCGTCCTCGAAGCCTCCTCCGAACCGGCGGCGATCGAGGAAATCCGCAATCGCGGCCACCTCCCGATCGAGGCGGGTGCCGCGCACGAAAAGCCGTCGTCGTGGCGCGAATTGCTCGGGAAGGATCTGCTACCACAGCGTCGCTTCTCACCGCGCGGACTCGTCGTGGCGACGCAGGAACTCGCGGCGTTGTTGCGCGCCGGCCTGGAGCTCGACCGCGCACTCGAAATCCTGACCAACCTCGACGAGACGAAGCCCTTACGGGCGGGGTTCGACGCGCTGCTCGAAGCCGTGCGCGGCGGATCTAGCTTCGCCGACGCGCTTGCCGCGCAGCCGGTGTTTCCAAAGTTCTACGTGAATATCGTGCGCGCCGGCGAACAGGGCGGCGATCTGGTGTCCGCGTTGGAGCAGCTCGGCGAATATCTTGCCCGTTCACTGGCCGTGCGCGAGGCCGTGATCTCGGCGCTCATCTACCCCATCATCCTGCTTGCGACAGCGGGCGTCTCGATCATCGTGGTCCTCGTCTTCGTGCTGCCGTCGTTCGAGCCGTTGTTCGCGGAAGCTGGGAAATCCCTGCCTTTCGCGACGCGGGTCGTCATGGACACAGGGCATTTTCTGACGAACTGGTCGTGGGCGCTCCTGCTCGCCGCGCTGTTGCTCGGGCTGGGATTGCGGCGAGCGCTCAAGGACGCGGCGTTTCGTCGGCAATGGGACGCTGTGATGCTGCGCCTGCCGCTTCTGGGCCCGCTCTTCACGAAGGTCGACGTCGAGCGTTTCAGCCGCACGCTTGGCACCCTGCTCAAGAACGGCGTGACCTTGCCGGCAGCCCTCCAGATCACGGGCGATACGCTCGCCAACAGCGTCCTTGCCGATGCCGTTCGTGGCGCGGCCACCGGCCTCAAGGAGGGTGACGAACTCTCTCGTTATCTGCGGGCCAGCCGCGCCTTTCCAGCGCTTGCCCTGGACATGATGAGGGTCGGCGAGGAAAGCGGCCAACTCGACGGGATGCTGCTGCGCCAGGCGGAGCACTACGAACGCGAGATCAAGCATACGATCGACCGGCTGGTTGCCCTGCTGGTGCCGGTATTGACCGTCTTTATGGGCTTGATCGTGGCCGGTCTGATCGGTTCGATACTGATCGCGATCCTGAGCGTGAACGACCTTGCGGTCTGAAGGAGAGACGATGAGACGTTGGACGATGCGCCGCAGCGAGGAAGGCTACACGCTTGTCGAGCTGCTGGTCGTGCTGGCCATTCTGGGATTGCTGGCGACCATCGCGACGACACAGGTTCTGCGCTATTTCTCGCATGCCAAGGTGAGCACTGCACATGCGCAGATCGAGAGCCTGTCCTCGGCGCTCGATCTCTATAAGCTCGACATCGGCCGCTATCCGACCAGCCAGGAAGGCCTCAATGCGCTGATCGTCAAGCCACCGACGGCGCTGAACTGGAACGGGCCGTACGTGAAGAAGGCGAACAGCCTCGCCGATCCATGGGGCCATCCGTACGTCTATGTGTCGCCCGGCCGTCATGGCGAATACGACCTGTCGAGCAACGGAGCAGATGGAGAGACCGCGAATGGCGCCGACCCGCCCATCCATAGCTGGTAATGCGCGCGAAGCGGGTTTCACGCTGACGGAACTGCTGGTCGTCCTGGCGATCATCGGTTTGCTGATCATGGCTGCGCCGCTCGCAATGCAATCCGCAATGCCGCAAGCCAAATCTCTCGGCGCCGCCCGCACGCTCGCCACCGATCTGCGCGCGGCCCGAGGGCGCGCCGTGTCGCGCGGCGAGCGCGTTCGGGTGCATTTCGACACGACGCGGCAAATCTACAGCGTGGGGAGCACACCGCATGCACTACCCGACGGCGTCAGGTTTCTCCTGCCGGCGCCCGATGTCGACTTCCAGCCGGATGGAAGTTCGAGCGGCAGCATGGTCACGTTAGGCAGCAATACGACGCGTCACGTCGTCCGGACCGATTGGCTCACCGGCCGGACCGCAATCGATGAGTGAGCGCGAGCGCGGTTTTACCCTCATTGAGCTGCTTGTGTCGCTGGCGATCCTGGCCATCGCGCTAGCCGTCCTGATGGGCGCGATCTCCAGCGCGCTCGATACGACGCGCAACAGCCGGGACGAAGTCCTCGCCTCGTCGCTCGTGCAGTCGCTTCTGGCCCGCGCTGGAACTGAACGGCACCTCGTGCCTGGACGCGCCGAAGGCACCTACACCAACGGATTTCGCTGGCAGCTGGCAGTCGAACCGTACGGAACGAATGGCGACACCCTTGCCTGGCATATAAACGCCTATCGTGTCAGCGCCACCGTGTCGTGGAACGGCGGCACGCGCGCATTGACGGCGCTGCGGCTCGCGCCCGCCCCATCGCCATGACGCGCAAGACCGAAGCCGGCTTCACGCTGATCGAGCTTCTCGTCTCGCTGACCCTGCTTGGCCTTCTCTTCGTTCTGCTGTTCGGCGGCCTGCGTTTCGGGATGCGCGCCTGGGAACGCACGGATTCGACGACCAGCGCCGTCGATCAGGTCCGCACCGTGCAGGAACTCATCCGCGACGACATCGAACGCATGTGCCCTCGCCGCAATGTCGCAGCCGCGCAGCCGGCGGCGCCCCCGCGTCTCGAATTTTCTGGCGCAGAGACGTCCGTGCAATTCCTGGGGCCGGCCCCGGTCGCCGCCGGCGGCCGCACCTGCGCCAGCATGGCGTTCCATCTTGCACCTGCCGGCGCGCACACCAACCTGATGCTTCGGTTAAGGAACGGCGTTAATGGAACCTCGGACGCCGAGCTGCTGCGCCAGGTGCAATCGGTCGAGTTCGCCTATCTCGCCCGCGGGCGCGGCTGGCAATCGCGCTGGACCGGCCGCGCCGACCTGCCCGATCTCATCCGCCTGCGCGTGACCTTTCCCAAAGGTGACAGCCGCGTCTGGCCCGAACTTTTCATCCATCCTCGGATTTCGGCCGAGGCGGATTGCAACTATGATGCAGCCACACAGTCCTGCCGAGGTGGCTAGTCGATGGACGGCGTTAGCCTGCGTCCAGACAATTTGATTGAGAGCATCCGCGCCGGCTGGCACTGGTGGCTGCAAGAACTCGGCCAGATGGTTCCGCAAAGCGTGCGGGATGCCGTCACGATGAACGATGCCGTGGTCGTCGATGCGCGTCCTGCCGATTTTCTCCTCGTCAGGCGTCGAGGCCAGACAGAAGGCACAATCGCCCGGATCCCGTGCGATGCATTGGCCGGGCGCGCGCTGCGCCTCTCGATCCCGCGGACCGGCCGTCGTTGGCGCGACGATCCGGTTATTCTCCAGCTTCCGCAAAGTGACGCGTTGGACCGCACGTTGCGCCTGCCGCGCACCGCGCGCCGCGACCTGGACAACATCCTGCGCCATGAGGTCGTGCGCCAAAGCCCGATCGACGCGCAGGACATCTACTACGACTATCGCGTGGCGGCCTCCTCCGCCGGCAATGGCATGCTGGAGATCGGCTTGCGGATCGCGCGCCGCGACTCCGTCGACCCCTTGCTCCAGCTGTTTCGCGAGGCTGGCATCCCGATCGCCGCGGTCGAGTTCAGCGGCGATCTCGCCCACGCCGACGGCGCGACCTTTCCCGCCGATCCAACCGCCGCGCGCGACCTGAAGCTGCGCCCCCGGATCGTGCCCGCACTCGTGGCGCTTGTGGCGGTCTGCGCGTTGCTTTTCGTCGGCGCGCTCTACCTTCGTGGCGCCTGGACGCAAGCCGATCTGGAGGCTCGTGTGGACGATGCGCGCAGCCGTGCCGTCATGGTCACGACTCTTCAGCGCCGGCTCGATGCCGCGCACCGCCAGGCGATCTTTCTTGCGGGACAGAAGAACAACCCGGCCGCCGCAGCCGTTCTGGCGGAGGTTTCTCGCACCCTGCCTTCCGACAGCTGGTTGAGCGAATTCGAACTCAACGGCAATGAGGTCCGCATTCACGGCACGTCGGGTTCGGCGGCCTCGCTGATCGCCTTGTTCGATTCCTCTCGTTATTTCACCAGCGCCCAGTTCCGCTCGCCGCTGAACCAGGGCATGTCGAGCGGCCTTCAGGTGTTCGACATGTCGTTCCGGGTGAGGCCGCAATCATGAGCGGTTCGCGCAACCGCCTTTTGGCGCTCGGAGGCCTGCTGCTGGCGATCACCGGCGCCTGGCTCCTCGTGGTTCAGCCGATCAACGATGCCTTCGCCGCGCAAGATGAGACGATCGCAGCCGCCAGCCGCACGCTCTCTGCCTATGAGCGGCGCATCGCGATGCGCCCGGTGATCGAGGCACGTCTGGCGCAAGCCCGGCAGAACGAGGCATCCGTGTCTGGCACGATCGGCGGTTCGAGCGCCGAGCTCGCAGCGGCCAACATCCAGAACATCGTCAAGCCCATCATCGAAAGCGAAGGCGGACAGGTTCGCAGCGCGCAGAACCTGCCGCCCGTCGCCGCCGGCGGCTTTGAACGTGTCGATGTCCAGTACGACGCGTCGATCCCACTCGCGAAGCTCAAAGCGATCGCCTATCGGATCGAAACATCCAAGCCGTATCTGTTCCTCGACACCATCGATCTGCGCAGTGGGCAGGACATCACGAGCGACACACAAACCCCCGCGGACCTCCAGGTGCGCTGGATCGTGCGCGGCTACCGCTGGACGGGCGCGCGATGAGGCTCCTGTTGCCGGCCACGCTGATCGCGGTCTCCGCCGTCCTGGTGGGAGCGGCCATCTGCACGGTTGCCATGCCTCTCGATCCGGTCGCCGTCGAAGCGCCGCGGCTTGCAGCGAGACCGGCGCCGAACCCGCCGCCCGTCTACACGCCTCCGCCGATCGAGCGCTACGAAGATATCGATGCGCGTCCGCTGTTTGTCCGAGGCCGCCAGCCACTCGCAACGGCAAGCGCCGCGGGCAGCACCGCACCGTCCGATTTCGAACTCGTCGGCGTCATCATGGCCGGCGAACGCGGCATTGCGCTTCTGCGCGTGAAGAGCACCGCGGTCACTACCAGCGTGGTCGCAGGCGACGCCGTCGGTGGACTTCGCGTCGCGGCCGTCAACGCCACCGCCGTCACATTGCGTGGACCCGCCGGTGACGTGCTGATCGGCTTGGCTGCACCGGGCAGCGCGCCGCCGAGCGCGCCGCTTGCGCCGCCGGCAGCAACCGCACCGCCCCCATCGCCAGTGCCCGCCATGAGTCCACCGACGCCAGCCGCGCCGCCTTCGAGCGCGCCGGCCGCTGCGCCTCTGGTAACGCCGCCCGCAAATGCGCCGCCTGCCAAGCCTGTGGCCGCCGCCCCATCCACCGCCACACCCATCCCGACACCGGCCGGGCCGGGACCGAAAAAACCCTACATCTCGCCCGACGCCCTCAAGGGCGCCTATATCGACCCCAAGACGGGCGAGGTAACCCTTTGACAATGCGCGAAAAACAGCGCCTATGGCGTTGAGGGGCAAACGACGCATGCTGTCTGAGGTTTGGGGCAAGAGTGTTGCCGCAGCCATCGTATTGACGGTGGCGGCGACGGCGTTGGCGGCATGCACCGAAGGGTTCACCAGCCGCTTGCCCGATGCACCGAGTGCCGCCGAGCTGGCCGCGCGCGCCCACGAGCCTGTACCGGATACCGTCCCACCACCCGCTGGCGAAGCGACCGCGCCCAACGCACCGCCGGCGGCCGGCGCGCCCGAGTCCGATATTATTCGCGGCACCGGCCGCCTTGTCGGCAGCCATGCCCCGCACACGTCGCAGTCGACCGTGACCGACCAGGGCGGCATTACGCTCAACTTCATCAACGCGGACGTGCGCGACGTCGCGAAGGCGGTGTTTGTCGACTTCCTCGACGCGAACTACACGCTGGGCGCCGGCGTCCAGGGCACCATCACCGTCCAGACGAGCAAGCCCCTCACCCGCGCGGAAGTCCTTCCGCTGTTCGAGCAGATCCTGCGGATGAACGGCATGGCCGTCGTCAAGAACGGCGACATCTACAAGATTGTGCTGAGCACCGATGCGCCGCGCGAAGTGTCCTCGTCGGCCTCGACCGGTTCGGCCGAAGCGGGTTACGGCACGCAGATCATTCCGCTGCGTTTCGTCGCCGCCGCCGAGATGATGCGGCTGCTTGAACCGATGCAGCCCGCGCAGGCCATCGTGCATGCGGACGCAGGCCGCAACATGATCATAGTCCAGGGCACGCAGCAGGAACGTCAGGCGATCGTCGACGAAATCGCTCTGTTCGATGTCGACTGGCTTGCCGGCATGTCATTCGGATTATTCACGCCGCAATACACGGATGCGCGCGGTCTGGCCCGCGAACTCAACCAGATCCTCGGCGGCGTCGGCGGGCCGTTGAACGGAATCATCAAGCTCGTGCCCATCGAGCGCCTCAACACGGTGCTCGTGATCTCGCCGCAGCCGCGCTATCTCGACCAGGTCAAGCGCTGGGTGGCCCGGCTCGACCGGCCCGGGGTCGGCAGCGACCGCCGCATGTACGTCTATCACGTGCAGAACGGCCGCGCCGTCGATCTGGCCGGCGTGTTGAAAAAGGCCCTCTATGGCGGGGGCGGAGCGACGCGCCCGGGCGGCGCCGGTGCCAGCAACGACGTGACGCCCGCGAACACGCCGCCCGGCGTGCCTCCCGCAACCGGCACCGCGGCGGCGCCGCCGGCCAGCGACAACAATGGCGGCGATATCGGCGACAGCGACACCGACACGACACCTGCCGGCGAGGCGACGATCACCGCCGATGAGACCAACAACGCCATCGTCGTGTACGGCACGCCGCAGCAATACTCGACGATCGATGCCGCGCTCCGGCAGCTCGACATCGTACCACTCCAGGTTCTGCTCGAGGCCGCCGTCGCCGAGGTGACGCTGACCAACGAGCTCAAATATGGCGTGCAATATTTCTATCAGCCGAACGGGCAGAACACGCTTGCCCTGTCGAACTCGGATTCCATCAACATCAGCCAGATATTTCCGGGCTTCTCCTACATGTTCAGCCAGGGCACCAATATCCGCGTCGTGCTCAACACGCTCTCGCAGGTGACGCATGTCGAGGTGATCTCATCGCCGGAGATTCTGGTTCTGAACAATCACCAGGCGACGCTCCAGGTCGGCGATCAGGTTCCGATAGCGACGTCGCAGGCGGTGAGCGTGGTCGGCGGCTCGGCGCCGATCGTGAACACCATCGAATACCGCGCGACCGGCATCATCCTGAAGGTCACGCCGCGCGTGAACCAGGGCGGCATGGTGACCATGGATATCTCCCAGGAGGTCAGCGACGTCTCCTCCACCAACACCTCCACGCTCGACTCGCCGACCATCACCCAGCGCAAGATCGACAGCACCATCGCCGTTCAGGACAGCGAGACCATCGCGCTTGGCGGCCTGATCAAGGATTCGCGCACCCGCGGCAGCAGTGGCCTGCCCTTCCTGTCCGATATCCCGGTGGTGGGCGGCCTGTTCGGCACGAAGGACAACAAGTTCAACCGCACCGAACTCATCGTTCTCATCACGCCGCACGTCGTGGACAACCTGCAAAAGGCCCGCGCCGTGACCGACGAGTTGCGCCGCAAGCTGCCGGCGCTTCAGACGTTCCTGACAAAATGACGCCGCGTTGGAGTAAGGCCCAGCGCGGCCTCGCTCTGGTCTCGGTGCTCTGGGGCGTCGCCATCCTGTCGCTCATCGCCGCCACGATGCTCACGGCCTCGGTGACCACCGCCTATATCGACCGGAATGTCTGGAACCGCACGCGCGCCGCTTCGCTCGACGATGCTGCCGTCAACCGCGCCATCCTGCTCCTGATGGACGACCGCAAGCACCCGCGTGTCGACGGCGCACCCAGCAACTTCCGCTTCGACGGCGCTGTCGTCCGCCTGCGGATTCAGGACGAAGCGGGACGGATCAATCTGAATTTCGCCGACAAGGAGATGCTGCAACGCCTTTTCGCATCCGCGGGCGTCGCGCGCGATGCCGCCGCGCAGCTCGCCGACCGGGTCGTCGCACATCGCACGCTGAAACCGGGCGCAGCCATCGCGTTCCGCAATCTCGACGAGCTTCGCGACATTCCGGGCGTCACGCCGGCGATCTACGCGCGCGTGACGCCGCTGATCACCGCTTTTGGGCAGACAACCAGCGTCGATCCCAGTGTCGCGCCGCGCGAGGTTCTCGCGCTGTTGCCCGACATGACGCCAGATGCGATCACGCTGGCCTTGAAAGACCGCGCGCAAAAGCAGGATTTGCCCACCACGTCGGCGCTCGCCATACAAGGCAGCACGTACACGATCTGGGCGGACGCGACGGTCGGCGGCGCCCGCGTACAACGTGTCGCGGTCGTGCAGTTCACAGCCGACAAGGCGAACCCCTACCTATTCCTCGGTTGGCACTGAGTCAGGCTGGGACTAGCGGGCCGTAAAGCCAGACCAGCCAGATCGCGGCAGCCACCGCAGGGCCGAACGCGATGCGATCTGTGGGCGCGACCCCGCTTCGCGGGCGCATCAGTGCCAGGACGAGCCCGATCGCGGCCGCGAACAGGATCACAGTCGCAAGCCCCTGCCACGCGACCCACGCGCCACCCGCACCCAGCAACTTGGCGTCGCCCAGCCCGAGGCCATCACGCCCCCGGATCCATCGATAGGCAAACGCCAGCGCGCCAAACCCGGCCAGTCCCGCGCCCGCGCCGATTGCGTGGTCGACGACCGACGCGGGCTCGATCGCATACGCGATGCCGAGGCCTGCAACCGCCAGCGGCAACGTCAGCACATCCGGCAGATATCCGGTTCGCCAATCGATCGTGGCAAGCGGAAGCAGCGTCCATCCCAGGGCGCAACTTATCGCCATGATCCAGCCCGGCGTCGCCAATAGCGCCCATAGCGCCACTGCGAATGCCGCCAGCTCGATGCCAGGAAGGAACGGATCGATTGGCGCGCCGCAATACCGGCATCGCCCTCTCAAGAGCGCATAACTTGCCAGCGGCACCAGGTCGCCGACACCCAGTTGATGGTTGCAGGCGTCGCAGTGCGATCGTCCGGCGAGAACCATTTCGCGGCGTGGCAGCCGCGCCGCTACCAGCCCGAGAAAGCTGCCGACGAAAGGCGATGCGACCAGCAGCGCCATGCGAACCGTGTCAACCGGTGCCCATGCCGCAGGCAATGGCACTATGGCGTGCTCTTGCCGTGCAGATAGCGTTCCGCAAAGGCCACGAACGCCGGCCAATCGGAGTCGCCGGCACTTGCGCCATCACGCATGTGGAAAGCGATCTCGCCGGTATCCGACTGGGTGTTGACCGCGGGCATTGTCGTCGCCGCGATACCGGTCTTGCCAAGCAGCTTGTAGACCGGGTTCGCGGCAGTCGCCGCCAGGAACGCACCCTGCGGATCGTCAGCCGGATCGGCTGCCGATGCGCTGATGAAGATCGGTCGCGGCGCGGCCAGCGCGAAAAGATCGTGCGTATCGACCGGCAGGTCTTTCGCGGTGCGCTTGCCGGCATATTTG
>Ga0070666_10000661_pt1 | contig 20806 bp, 17 predicted proteins | sample KBSS23metaG_FD_64677 | JGI IMG/M metagenome (GOLD analysis project Ga0070666, IMG submission 64677) | Switchgrass rhizosphere microbial communities from Kellogg Biological Station, Michigan, USA - KBS S2-3 metaG | ecosystem: Host-associated > Plants > Roots > Rhizosphere > Soil ... | reverse complement strand
GCAGCGCGGCCAGCACCGCACCGGCCAGGGCCGGCGGCAGGTCGGGAGCTGCGAGCCCTGCCATAAGCTCGCCCGCTTCCCTTTCGGTAAGGCTCTGTCCTTCCAGCAGGCGCTCGAGGATGTCGTTCATGCTCGCGGGCACGCGCTTAGTGACTCCTTCAATCGGCCGCCTTGGCCTGGTGCCCACCGCGGGCGGCCAGGAAATTCTTCATCATCGCAGGCCCCTCGGGCGTCAGCACGCTTTCGGGATGAAACTGCACTCCCTCGAGGTTGAGCGTCAGGTGCCTTAAGGCCATGACTTCCCCTTCCGCGGTGCGCGCGGTCACGGTGAGCTCGACCGGGAGCGTATCGCGCTCGGCGATCAGCGAATGATAGCGGCCAACCTCCAGGGGACTTACCAGCCCCGCAAACACGCCGCGCCCGTCATGCTCGATGGGGGAAGTCTTGCCGTGCATCAGGCGCGGCGCGCGCACCACCTTGCCGCCGAAGGCCTCGGCGATCGCCTGGTGGCCGAGACACACGCCCAAGACCGGGATCCGGCCCGCAAAGGCGCGGATCATCTCGATCGAAGTGCCCGCCTGCTGAGGCGTTCCGGGCCCGGGTGAAATGCAAAGATGGGTCGGATCGAGCTCTGCGGCCGCGGCCACCGACAGAGCATCGTTCCGGTGCACGATCACCTCGGCTCCCAGCACCATGAAGGCCTGCACCAGGTTGTAGGTGAAAGAATCGTAATTATCGATCAGCAGCAAGCGCGTGCTCACAGTCCATCCTCCGCGAGCTTGAGCGCCTGCACGGCCGCAGCGCTCTTGGCGAGCACTTCGTCGTGCTCGGCCTCGGGGTTACTGTCCGCCACGATGCCGGCGCCCGCCTGGTAGCTGTACTCATCGCCGTGGAAGACCAGCGTGCGTATGGTGATGGCCTGGTCCATGTCGCCGCGCGCGCCGAAATAGCCGACCGTGCCGCCGTACAGGCCGCGGCGCACCGGTTCGAGCTCATCGATGATCTGCATGGCGCGCACCTTGGGCGCTCCGACCAGCGTGCCGGCCGGAAATGCGGCCGCGAACAGGTCGAAGGCATCCCGCCCGGGGGCCAGCAGGCCCTGCACGCCGCTGACGATGTGCATCACGTGGCTGTAGCGCTCGATGGCGCGGTAAGGCTCGACCCGCACGCTCCCGGCGCAGGCGACACGCCCCAGATCGTTGCGCGCCAGGTCGACCAGCATCACGTGTTCGGCGTTTTCCTTAGGGTCGGCCAAAAGCTCGGCGGCGCGTGCCTCATCGAGGGCCAGCTCGCCCGAGCGCGGGCGGGTGCCCGCGATCGGCCGCAACTCGGCCACGCCCCCGCCAAGTTTCACCAACGCCTCGGGCGAGGAGCCAACCACCGTGAGCGCTCCGAGTTCGCAATAGAACATGTACGGCGAAGGGTTGATGAGCCTGAGGGCCCGATAGGCCTGGAACGGATCAAGATCGTGGAGGCCGGAGAAGCGCGAGGACAAGACCAGCTGATAGGCATCGCCTGCGGCAATGTAGGCCTGCGCGCGCCGCACGGCTGAAACGTAGTCCGCGCGCGATAGCGCCGCGGCCGGTGGCCGGTAGCTCCCGCCTCGCCCGGGGGCCGAGGGCATCGGACCGCGCAGCGCGCGGATGACCTCGCTCCGCAATGCGGCGCGTTCGGACTCGCTCCCCGCGTGCAACAGTGCGATCGCGCGCGTCAGGTGGTCGAACACCAAAAGTGAGTGGGGCGCCAGGTAGTGCAGGAGCGGTGGCGCGTTCGGCAGCGGTGATGCCAGCGCGGGTAGGCGCTCGAAGTAGCGCACTACGTCATAGGCGGTGTAACCCACAAGTCCACCGGCGAGCGGCACGGTGGTGAGTTCGGGCTGCGGACGGGGAGCGGCGGATAGCGCCTGGCGAAGTCCTGCGAGCAGCTCCTCCGCGGTACGCGGCACGGGCAGCTGCTTGGTGCCGATGCGAAAGCCCGTGGCATCGAGCCGCACTTCCAGGGCATCGCCAAACCCGATGAACGAGTAGCGGGCTAAGCGCTCGCCGCCTTCCACGCTCTCCAGCAGAAAGCGCGGGCGGAACGAGGCAAGCTTCGCGTACGCCGAAACCGGCGTGTCGAGATCCCCGGCAATGTCAAAAGGTGCCTTCATTCAATAACTTACAGCAACAATAGACCCACCCCGGCGCGGTTCCGGAGAGGGGTCTGCAGGGTATCGGAAAATTTAGGAAATGATCGGAAAACAGCCCAGCACCCACTCCGTGTCAGGAGCAGGGCCACCACCAATGATTTGCGGTGCGACGGGCTGAAGTATTCATGCGAAGCCAGTATGGCGATTGCCCGCGGCGGGCGTCAAGCGAGGATGGCCGCCATCGTGCGCTCTCGCACGCTTCGGCCTTGGCAGTGCGATAACGGCGGGCGGTTCTGTCTTTCACAGCGGCGCTTTGGTTCCGCTCGCGAGCAGCGTGCAAAGCGCTTCCGTCGCGCTGACCACTTCCGGTCCCATCCTGCTCAGGCGTGCGTCGATGAAGCTGATGACGCGGTGGTCCCTGACCGCGCGCAGCGCCGGGAGCGCCTGCCATTGCTCGGTCCAGCGCTGCGCGGTCGGGGCATCCGAGGCCAGCACCAGGATCGCATCCGGATTGCGCGCGGCGATCGATTCAAGCGACACGGCGGGGGCGGCGTCGCGAAGTTCCGCGTACACGTTGCTGTAGCCGCAGGCCTCGGCGGCATCCGAGATGATCTGTCCGCCCCCGAGTGTGTACACCGGGCGATCCCACACCTGGATCAGCAAGCGCGGTGCATCCGCCCGCCCGTAGCGCGTACGCAGCGCCGCGATCCGCCCGGCCAGCTCGGCGGAGGCGGCGCGGGCCGTGGGCTCAGTGCGCAAGAGCGCCCCGAGCCGTTCGATCGCGCGCGGCAGATCATCGAGCCGCGCGACCTTGTGGTGATAGACCGGGACCTTGGCCCGCAAGAAAGGCTGGAGCGAGGCCGCGGACGCGCCTCCGGTCCAGGCGACGATCAGGTCCGGATGGAGCGCGAGGATGCGCTCGACATCGAAGCCGTGGCTGTCCCCAATCCTAGCGATAGCGCGCGCGGACTCGGGCTCGACCGAGAATTCCGGGGTGCCGACGATGCGCGCACCGCCCCCGGCGGCAAACAGCATGGCCGTGGCCCCGGGCGAGAGGCTGACGATGCGCTGCGGGGACGATGCCAGTGAAAGCCGCTGCCCCTCATCATCACGTACCTGCCACTCGGCAGCGAGGGATGGTGCGGTCAGCACCAGGAACGCCAGGGCCAGCAGTGCCATTCCCGGGCAGCTTTTGATTGCTGTTGAGTTCATGTCGGATGGAGCGCGGCCGGCAAACACCCCAGAAGCGCGCTGAGGCGGTGAGTCTACGAGACTAGGCCGCGGCGGCAAAGCTGCAGCACACGCGCAAGCCGGGCTCCGCGCTCTGCAGTTCAAGCTGACCATGATGGAGGCGCACCACCGCGGCTACCAGGCTTAAGCCCAGTCCGCTCCCCGGAGCGCTCTGGTCGCGCTCCAGTCGCCTAAACGGCAGCAGCATGGCGCCGTGTGCCGTGGACGGAATCCCAGGTCCGTCATCCGCCACGCTCAAGGTGATCTGCGTCCCGCTGCTTGCCACCTGCAAATCAACGTTGCCGCCCTTGGGCACGTACTTGATGGCGTTCTCAAGCAGGTTGGTGAGCAGCTGTGCCAGCAGTTGCCGGTGGCCGCGGATGTTGGCCGGGGCGATCGCCCGCACGCGCAGGTTCAGACCGCGCTCGCGCGCCTCGAGCGCGTAGAGCTCTCCCAGTTCGGTTGCCATCTGCGCCAGGTCCACGCTCTCGGGCGGCACGCCACCCCCGCCCGCTTCCGCCTGGGCGATCTGCAGGAGCGTGGCGAGCGTGCGCTGCACGCGCTCTAAGTCCTCGAGCGTCGCCTGCACGGCGCGGCCGGCCGGGCTTGCGGCGTCCTCGGCCTGCAAACTGGTCTCCAGCCGCGCCCGGATCCGGTACAGCGGTGCGCGCAGATCGTGCGCGGCGCTGTTGAAAGTCACGCGCACCGCGCCGGTCTGCTGCTCGATGCGATCGAGCATGCCATTGACCGTGTTTGAAAGCTGGCTGAACTCATCGGCGCTCGTGCCCAGCGGCAGGCGGCGCGTCAGATCGCCCGAGATGATGCTGTCGCAGGCTTCGGCGATCTCGCGCACGCGCGCGGCGAGCTGGCGCGTGAACCACCAGCCGGTGACCGCGATCAGCGCGGCGGTGAGCCCCATGCCCCAGAAGGTCATCGCCCGCAGGCGCTGCGTGAAGCGGCGCCGCTCGGAAATATCGGTGCCGACCAGCAGCCGGTTGCCATCGAGCGCCACCACGGCGGCGCGCACCGGATGGTTGATCGAGCTGCCCTGATCGTTGACGGTGATTTCGAACTCGCGCCACGCCCCCTCCGGGTTGGACATGGTGGGCCAGGCCGGCAGGTTTCCCGCCAGCGGCACACCCTGCTTGTCGATCAGGAGGTAGGCGGCGCCCAGGCGCCCCCAGTCATCGGTGCGCCGGTCCAGCACCTCGATCAGCCGCTTGCGCCCGCCGCTCCGATAGTCCTCGCGCAGCGATTCGATCTCGGTTTCGACCACCAGGTCGACCTGCCGCTCCATGGCACGTTGCGTGAGCAGGTACACGCTGAGCAGCAGCGCGCTGACGCCCACCGTGACGCCGCACATGTACCAGATTGCCAGTCGCGCGCTGGAGGGAAACAGGCGCGGTGGCTTCAAGCCGTCTCCCCGGGATCCCGGATGCAGTAACCCGAGCCGCGCACCGTATGCAGCAAGGGCGGGCTGAAGTCACGATCGATTGCCTGCCGCAGCCTGCTCATGTGCACGTCGATGAGGTTGGTCTGCGGGTCGAACTGCAGGTTCCAGACCGACTCAAGCAGCATGGTGCGTGTGACGATCTGGCCCACGCGGCGCGCCAGGTATTCGAGCAGCTGGAATTCCTTGGTGGTCAGATCGATAGTGCGACCGGCGCGCGTGACGCGGCGCGCGAGCGTGTTGATCTCAAGGTCGGCCACCTTGAGCGTGCCGACGTGGCGGTTGTCACCCGACGCGCGGCGCAGCAGCGCCTCGACGCGCGCCAGCAGTTCCGCGAACGCGAACGGCTTAACCAGGTAGTCATCGCCACCGGCGCGCAAACCCTCGACGCGATCATCGATCGTGCCGAGTGCGCTGAGCACCAGCACCGGCGTGGGCACCTCGGCCCGACGGAGCTGTGCCACCAGTTCCAGGCCATCCAGCTGCGGCAGCATCCGATCCACGATCAAAAGGTCGTAGCGCGCCGCGCGCGCCGCGGCCAGGCCCGAGGCGCCGTCCTCGCAGTGCTTGACGGTGTAGCCGGCCTCGCGCAAGCCGCCGCTCACGTGACTGGCGGCCTCGACGTCGTCCTCGATCAGCAATATCTGCACAGGCGCTCCCGCGTGTAGGAAGATCGTAACTCTGACGACGGCGATACGCGAATGTTCCCGTGCCGCGCGCGTGTGGCAATTATTGCCCATTCCGGTAGCGACCATGGCCCGCCGCAGTTGAATCTATAATCGGCTTAAAGGCGTTTTACGGGGCGATCCGCGTGGCCGATCACGAGCTTGCAGCAACGCGAACTTCCGGGCGGGCGGAGTGCCTGCGGCAGCCGCAGCGCGCTGCGGACCGCGGCAGGCGCTCAGGCATGAGGCGAGCCGAATGAGCCTGCCCGCGCCCGATGCGCCGTCCATTTACGATCGCCTGCGGCGCACGGACGAGGAGCTCTTTGCGCTTTTCATAAGCGGCAAGGCGCGGCGCGAACTGAGTGCGGTATTCGGGGCGGCCGAGTACGCGCTGCTTGCGCAGCTTGCCCGCCAGGCACAGCGCGTCAAGCGGCAGCACGCGGAAGCGGTGTACCTCCTGCCTGGGATCATGGGCACGCAACTGGGCTCGACGCGCGCCGCCCCGACTCCTGATGATCTGCTGTGGCTGGATCCGCAGGATGTCATCGGCGGCGGGCTCGAGCGGCTCCGGCTCCCCGATAGCGCCGGGCTCCGGCCGCTCGGTGCGATTCCTTACAGCTACCTGCCGCTGCAGTTGCGGCTGCGCGCCGCCGGCTACCGCGTGATCGTGCATGAGTATGACTGGCGCTGCGATCTTGGCGAGCCGGCGCGGGCGCTGGCCGCGCGCCTTGGCGAAGAGAGCGCGCCGAGCGTGGCGATCATCGCGCACAGCATGGGCGGACTCATTGCACGGCGCGCCATGGCGCTTGCCGGCTCCGAACGCGTGCGTTGCTTCATCGCGCTCGGTGTCCCCCACTACGGTTCATTCGGTGCCGTGCAGGCCATCCGCGGAACTTATCCAGTGGTGCGGCGCCTGGCCGCGCTCGATCGGCTCCACGATGCCGAAGCGCTCGCCACCCGGGTGTTCAGCACTTTTCCGAGCATCCACCAGCTGCTGCCCACACGCAGCTTGAGTCCCTCGGCGGATTTGTTCGACGGTGATCAGTGGCCCCGCTCGGGGCCGCAGCCCATCGCCGAGCTGCTGCGCGGCGCGCGCTCATTTACCGATGAGCTGCCGGCGTGCGATGCACGCTGCATCGCCATCTGCGGCACGCACCAGCGCACCGTGGTCAGCATTCGGCTCAAGGATGATGACTTCCACTACGAGATCAGCGATGAGGGCGATGGCACCGTGCCGCTGGCCAGCGCGCAGCCCGGTGAGTGCGCTAAGTACTACGTGCGCTGCGAGCACAGCGAACTGCCCCGCAGCGTGAGCGTGGCGCGCGCAATCATTGAGCTGCTGCGCCACGGCCGCACCACCCGCCTGGCGGCACAGCGCGGCCCGGCGCTCGGTCGCCACGTCACGGTCAGCGACCTTGAGCTTCGGAGCACGTGGAACGAGAAGATCGACTGGGCGGCGCTCTCACCTGCCGCGCATCGCAGCTACCTCAATCGCCTCAATCAGCCCCCACCGCACTACGCGGCGCGCCGCGCACGCAAGCGCCAGCGGCATTGATTCGCGCCGGTCGCGGGCGCTGCATCGAGCACGTTGCGGCCGTGCTGGCCAAGCTCATCAATTCGGATTTCGCAGGCGAGCGCTTGGCCGTTTAGGCGAGCAGCGCGTCGTCCGAGGGCGTGCTGCTGATCATCGCAGCGAAGGCTGGCCGGCCGCCCTGCTGGGCACGCATTTGCGCCAGGAGTTCGTGGATGCCGACCGGGTCGCCAAACAGCCGGCCCTGCGCCACATCGCACCCCCACATCTTAAGCGCCTGCACCTGGCTGAGCTTTTCGACGCCTTCCGCCACCACCTGCAGGCCCAGGCCGTGGCCCATGTCGATGATGGTGCGCACCAAGGTCGCATTGGCCGGATCGTCGGTCAGGTCGCGGATGAATGACTGGTCGATCTTGAGTGAGCCGATCGGGAATTGCTGCAGCGCTGAAAGCGAGGAGTAGCCGGTGCCGAAATCGTCGATCGACAAATGCATGCCCATCGCCGCCAGCTGATCGAGCAGGTGCACGGTGCGGCGCGGGTCGGCCATCAACGTGCTCTCGGTGATCTCGAGCTCGATGCTCTGCGGCGAGACGTTGTGCCGCTCGAACAGCGAGCGGCAATTGAGGATGAAGCCGGCGTGGCGCAGCTGCTTGAGCGAGAGGTTGAGCGCAATGCGCCCCGGGTCGCTGACCGCGCCGCGCAGCAGCGTCAGGTCCAGGCACACGCGCTCGAGCACCCACTCGCCGATGGCGCTGATGAGGTTGTTCTCCTCGGCCATCGGGATGAACTGCGAGGGCGGGATGTCCCCGTGCCCCGGTAGCCGCCAGCGCAGCAGGCCCTCGGCGCCGACGATGCGCCCGTCGCGCAGATTGATCTTGGGCTGGTAGTGCACCATGAACTCGTCCCGCTCAACCGCGCGCCTGAGCTTGCTGCGCAGCATGAGCCGCTCGACCGCCGCGGCGTTCATCTCCTGCGAGTAGTGGGCATAGGTGTTGCCGCCGTTCTGCTTCGAGTGGTACATGGCGGCATCGGCGTTGCGGATCAGGTCGATCACGTTGTCGGCATCGCGCGGACACATCGCGATACCGATGCTCACGGTCAGGAACACTTCCTGCTGGTTGATGTGGAAGGCGGCCCCGGCGGTATCGAGCACGGTGCGCGCCAGCTGCGTCACCTGCTCGCGGGTCTCCTGCGGATCGTTGCCGAGCCCGTCGACGAACAGCGCGAACTCATCGCCCGCCAGTCGTCCCAGCACCGACTCGCTGCTCAACACCCGTGTCAAGCGCTCGGTGAGGGCCTCGAGCACCCGATCGCCCGAGGCGTGGCCGAAGGTGTCGTTCACTTCCTTGAAATGGTCCATGTCGATGTACAGCAGCGCCACGCCCTGGCCGACGCGCCGCGCGCGCGCAATCGCTTGCTGCAGCAGGTGCTGGAACTGCATGCGGTTGGGAATCTTGGTGAGCGCGTCGTAGCGCGCCAGGTAGCGGATGCGCCGCTCGGCGCGCTTGCGCTCGGTGATGTCGCGCGCCACGTAGATGTCGCCCGCGAACTGCGCATCGGTGCTGGCGACCTGCGAGACCACGAAGGACACCGGTATCGTCTGGCCGGCGCGCGTGCGCAACACAGTCTCGCCGGCATCGCGGGCCGCGGCCAGCGGATCCCCGCCGCCCTCACCGGCCGAGGCTAGGAGGGATGAGATATGCGTGCCGATCAGTTCCTCGGCGGCAAAACCGGTCATGCGCCGTGCCGCCTCGTTGGTGAGCCGGATCACACCATCGGTCGCCGCCACGAACACGCTGTCGCTCATGCTGTTGAGCACGCTGTTGAGATAGTCGCGGCTGTAGGTGGTCTCGTTCAGCGCCACGCGCGTGCGATCGAAGGCGCGCTGCAGTCTTCCCAAGTGCCCGGCCAGCCCGCCGTCGGCGGGCTGCGAGAACTCCCCACGGCCCAAGCGCTCGAAGGCGCCGATCAGCTGCTCGACACCATCCTGCAGACGTTGCCGCTCGCGCCACGACCAGAAGGCGGCCGCCGAGGCGCCGGCGAGCGTCAAAAGGCCCGCGAGCCACATCATCGGTCCAGGATCGAGCGGGCGCACCAACGCAATCGCCACCCATCCCCCGAGCGCTAGGGCTAGGGACATGGCAGCAACGTGTCGGCTAGTAAGTTGCAGACGGCGCACGCGTCTCCCCCGAAATGCGGCATAGAATCATGCCCCATGACCGAGTCATCCGCCAACCCCGTTTCCGGCGCTATCGCCCTGTCGCCTCTGGAGCTCACCGGGCGGGCGCGCACGCACGTGCAGCAGGTGGATGAACTCGGCTGCGCGTTGCACCCACAGGCCGCCAGCGCCCTGCTGGCGATGCGCACGGCAGCGCAGCGCGACGGGATCGCGCTGCAGGCGGTCTCGGGTTTCCGGGATTTCGAGCGGCAGCTTACGATCTGGAACGGCAAATATTCGGGCGCGCGCGCGCTGCTCGATGCGCAAAACAAGCCGCTTGAGGCCGCAACGCTCAATGAACACGAGCGCGTAGCGGCGATCCTGGTGTGGTCGGCGTTGCCGGGAGCCAGCCGTCACCACTGGGGAAGCGATTTCGACCTCATCGATCGCAATGCGCTTGAGCAGGGAGCGCCCATCGAGCTGCTCAGCACCGACTACGGTCCCGGGGGCCGCTACGCAAAATTGTCTGGATGGCTCTCAAGCCACGCCCGGCACTACGGGTTTTTCCTACCCTATGACCGCGATCGCGGCGGCGTGCAGCCGGAGCCCTGGCACTTGAGCTTCGCGCCGGTGGCCGCACCTGCCCTGCGCGCCATGAGCGCCGAACTGCTCGAGGAGGCGCTCGCGGGCGCAGAACTTCAGGGGCGCAAAGCGGTGATGGCGGTGCTTCCGCAGCTTTACGATCGTTACGTGACGGCGATTGCGACGCCGCCGGCGGCGGCGCTCGCGGCGCGCGAGCTCAGTCGCGCAACCAGGCTCGCTTGAAGTAGCCCAGCATCTGCCCGCGCACGTCGGCGAGCGCGTTGGGATCGGCGGCGTACAGGGGCGGATTGCGACGCAGCATCCGCCAGCTCTCGCTGCGCAAGATCTGCGCCAGGAAGCTCAGGTTGCGCTCGATGGACTCCATATAAGGATTGCGGCCATCGAAGAGCACCTCGAGGTAGCGGTAGGCCCGGTTAAATTCCCCGTCGAGCCGCTTGGCCTTGGTCTCGGCCACGAACACAGGCGTGTGGCGCAGCAGATCCACTCCTGAGGCATAGCGCACCTTATCCGCGCTGGCGTTGCTGTAGGGCAGCGCCATGCCGGCGAGCACGAATTCCGGGTAGAGCCGGTCGCGGCACTTTTCCAGGTAACAGCGATCGGCCATCTGCGTGATCATGTCTGCGGTGCCAAGGAGGTGTCCGAGCCTGACGTCGCGCGCATCCTTCAATACCAGTTCGCTGAAGGGGACCTCGTAGCCGGTGAAGTGCAGTATCTGCCCGGCGGGCTCTACCCATTCCTCCAGCCCGATCTGCGGCAGGTAGCCACGCAGGAACTCGATGCCGCGCGAGACATGCGTGCTGGTGAATTCGGCACCATTGCGTTGCGTGGTGTCCGAATCGCGCCTGAGATACCCCACGTCGTGAAACAGCGCCAGGATCACACCGGCCACGGCCCGCGGCGCCCCGAGCTTCCACAGCGGATCCATCTGCCGTTCGTAGCCTGCACACAGCCGCGCCATCGTGAGGGTCACATCGAGCGTGTGCTGACGGTCGTGATACACGGTGTCGACGCCAGCGTAGCCGGGCGTGCGTCCCGAAAACATGTCATCGAACTGCGCGAACGCATGGCGCAGGGCTTCGGTCGAGGCCTCGGGCCAGGTGCTCGCGAACAGCTGCTCAATGGCCTGCAAAACCGCGGGCGGCGAGCTGACGCGGACCGTGTTGGTGATGTCGAAATCGCTGCGGCGGGTGCTGGCCATGCCGGAACCTGCCGGCGGCGCTACCGGCCGCTCATTTGCCGCGGATGCCATGGAATCGGCAGTGTAAGCGAGGGGCCATGAGGGTGCCAGCGACCTGCCGCACAGTTATTTGCCCACTGTGAACCAGTCCGCAAACCGCTCGCGATCTATATGTCAAAAGTCGCCATCACGGGTGTGTGGTCCGACGCACGCTCCACACGCCGCGGTTCGCGGTCGATCGTGCAGGCGCTGCAGCGCTCGGCCAGTGCCGCTGAGGCCAGCACCAGATCGATGCGCAAGCCGTTGTTGCGCTGGAAGGCGCCGGCACGGTAATCCCACCAGCTGTAGGAGCGCGGCGGCTGCTCGAAGCTGCGGAATACATCAATGAGCCCCAGGCTCATGGCTGCTTGCAGGGCCGCGCGTTCCTCGGGGCTGACCAGCACCGAACCCACCCACGCGGCAGGATCGTGCACGTCGCGGTCCTCGGGCGCGATGTTGAAGTCACCCAGCACCACCAGTCGCGGATATGCGACAAGCTCATCGCGCAGCCAGGCGCGCAGCGCGCGCAGCCAGCCGAGCTTGTAGTAGTACTTGTCAGATCCGACGCTCTGCCCGTTGGGCACGTACAGGTTGATCACCCGAACACCATCAACGCTGGCCGCTAGGATGCGTCGCTGCGGATCATCGTAAGAAGGCATGTCGCGCACGATCTCGCCGGCGATGCTGCGCGTCAGCAGTGCCACGCCGTTGTAGGTCAGCTGGCCCGAAAAGACGCTCCGGTAGCCGGCCTCCTGCAACTCGGTGATCGGGAAAGTCTCGTCGGTGAGCTTGGTTTCCTGGAGCGCCACCACGTCCGGGGAAGTAGCGCCGAGCCAGCCTAGGAGCTGGGGCAGCCGCACCCGCAGCGAATTGACGTTCCAGGTGGCGATGCGCACGAGTGTGTGCGGCGGCTCAAGCCGCCTTGGGGGGTGCGATCCCGTGCAGTTCCAGGAGCGGTCCGATCTCAGGCTTGCGGCCGCGAAACTCGATGAAGGCCTCAAGCGCGTCGCGGCTGCCGCCGCGCGCCAGAATGCTGTCCAGGAAGCGCCGCGCCGTGGCCTTGTCGAAGGCCCCGGGGCCCCGGAAGGCCGCGAACGCGTCGGCCGCGAGCACCTCGGCCCACTTGTAGCTGTAGTAGCCCGCCGCGTAGCCGCCGGCAAAGATGTGCGCAAAGCTGTGCGGGTAGCGGTTCCATTCCGGGATGCGCGTGACGGCCACCTCGCCCCGCACTTCGGCCAGCAGCGGATAGACATTCGCGCCGCGCGCCGGATCGTACTCGGCGTGCAGCCGGATATCGAACAGCGCAAATTCCACCTGGCGCAGGGTCTGGAGTCCGGCGTGGAAGCTGCGGGTGGCGATGAGCTGGCGTCGCTTTTCCTCCGGAATGGACTCCCCGCTCACCGCGTGCGCGCCGATGCGCGCGAGCACCTCGGGCAGCCAGGCGTAGTTTTCCATGAACTGGCTGGGCAGTTCGACCGCGTCCCAGGCCACGCCGTTGATGCCGGCGATGCTCGGATAGCCGATGCGGGTGAGCATGTGATGCAGGCCATGGCCGAATTCATGGAACAGCGTCACCACGTCATCGTGCGTGAGCAGCGCGGGCTTGCCGTCCTGCGGCGGCAGTGAGTTGCAGTTCAGGTAGGCGACCGGCAGGGTAAGCGCGCCACGTAGCTGCATGCGCCCGACGCACTCGTCCATCCACGCACCGCTCCGCTTGTTGGCGCGCGCGTAGGCATCCAGATAGAAACCGGCAAGCGGCTCCCCGGCGGGCGACTGGACTTCGAAGTAGCGCACGTCCTTGTGCCATACCGGCACGCCGCTTTGCTCCTGCATGCGCACTCCGTAGAGGCGCTCGGCCACCTCAAACAAAGTGTCGAGCACGCGCGGCAACGGCAGGTATTCGCGCAGTTCCTCCTGCGAGACCTCAAAGCGGCTCTGCTGCAGCCGCTCCGAGTAGTAGGTGATGTCCCAGGCATCGAGCGGGCGGCCCGCGTAGGCCGTAAGCTCGGCGAGTTCAGCCTCGGCGCTGGCACGCGCCGCGGCGGCGAGCTGACGGAGGAACCCCACGACTTCCGAGACTGTATGCGCCATGCGATCGGCGAGCGCGTACTCGGCGAACGACCTGAAATCGAGCAGACGCGCCGCTTCGTGGCGCAGTCGTAAGATCTCCTCAAGGGCGCTGGTGTTGTCGAAGCGGCCGGCGCTCGGCCCGCGATCGGAGGCGCGGGTGTTCCAGGCCTCGTAGAAAACGCGCCGGAGCGGGGCGGACTTCGCATCGGTGATCACCGCCACGTAGGTCGGCTGATCGAGCCCGAAGACCCAGCCCTCGAGGCCCTGCTCCTTGGCGCGCCGCGCCGCCTCGGCGACGATGCTCTGATTGATGCCCTCGAGTTCACCGGCCTCGAGCACATGGTGCGAGAAGCTGTTGGTGGCATCGAGCACCTGCTCCTCGAATTTCGCCTGCAGCAGCGCAAGTTCGCTCATGAGCGCCTTGAAGCGCGTCTTGCGCTCCGGCGGGAGCGCCACTCCGGCGAGCCTGAAATCGCGCAGCGCTCGATCGAGCACCGCCAGCTGCACAGCATCTAGAGTGCCGAGCTCGTGCTCGCGGATGTACTGATACGCCAGGTACAGCGGCTCGCTCTGCGACAGGTCGGTGTAGTACTCTGACAGCAGCGGCAGGCAGGCGTTATAGGCCGCGCGCAGCTCCTCGGAATTCATCACTGCATTCAGATGGCCGATGGGCGACCAGATCCTTGCCAGCCGGTGACGCAGCTCCTCGAGCGGCACGACCACGGTGGCAAAACTCGGCGGCCGGAGCGCGGCGATGGCCTCCACGTGCGCCCGGCCCTCGCTGAGCAGCTGGCGGATCGCCGGTTCCACGTGCGCGGGCTGGATTTCCGCGAAGCGCGGGAGCCGTGCCTCGGCAAGCAGTGGGTTGGGGGACGCGGGGGCTGTGGGGCTGGCAACTGTCATCCGGCTAGACTGCCAGAGGCCGTAGTTAATAGAAACATCCCGCGGGGCGGACAGGCCATGGTGACAATATGACGACGGACGCGGACTACGACCTGATTGTCATAGGCGGCGGGAGCGGCGGGCTGGCCTGCGCGCAGCGCGCCGCAGCCCACGGGGCGCGCGTACTGGTCATCGAGTCTCACCGGCTCGGCGGCACCTGCGTCAATGTCGGCTGCGTGCCCAAGAAAGTGATGTGGAACGCCGCGCAGCTGGCGCACGCCGCGCACGATGCGCACGACTACGGATTTGAACTCACCCTCGCGCGCCATGACTGGGCGCTGCTCAAGCGCAAGCGCGACGCCTACATCGAGCGGCTCAACGGCATCTACGCGGGTAATTTGGAAAAGCGCGGCGTGGCCTTGCTGCAGGCGCGCGCCAGCCTGACGGCGGACAAGGCGGTGCACGCGGCGGGCCGGGAATATCGCGCCGCGCACATCGTGGTGGCGACCGGCGGGCACCCGGTGGTGCCCTCCTGCCCGGGCTCCGAGTACGGGATCACTTCCGATGGCTTCTTCGAGCTGCCGGAACGGCCGGAGAGCATTGCCATCATCGGCAGCGGCTATGTCGCCTCGGAGCTGGCCGGCGTGTTCTCGGCGCTCGGCTCAAAGTTGAGTCTGCTGATTCGCGGCGAGCGTCTGCTGCGCTCCTTTGAACCCTTCCTCGGCGAGCATCTGCGCGAAACGCTGTGCGAAGAGGGCGCCGAGATCGGCACGCAGGTGGTGCCCAGGGGTCTGACGCGCGATGCGGCCGGGCTTTTGACGGTGCAGGCCGCCGACGGGCGCAGCTTTGGCCCGTTCCACTGCGTGCTGTGGGCGATCAGCCGCATCGCCGCGGTCTCGGGCTTAGGTCTCGAACAGCTGCACGTCGAGCGCAACAGCGCCGGCTTCGTGCGCACCGATGCCTACCAGCAAACCAACGTGCCGGGCCTGTATGCCATCGGCGATGTAACCGGACGCGAGCCGCTCACTCCCGTGGCAATCGCCGCCGGACGCCGGCTTTCGGACCGGTTGTTCGGCGGGCAGAGCGATCGGCACCTGGACTACGAGAATATTCCGACCGTGATCTTCAGCCACCCGCCCATCGGCACCGTGGGCTTGACGGAGGCCGCCGCCGCGCAGCGCCACGGCGCGGCAGTCAAGGTGCATACCAGAAGCTTCGTGCCGCTGTATCACGCGATCACCACGCGCAAGCCCAAGACAATGATGAAGCTGGTGACGGTCGGTCCGGAGGAGAAGGTCGTCGGCGTGCACGTGATCGGGCCTGGGGCGGATGAGATGCTGCAGGGCTTTGCGGTAGCGCTGCGCATGGGCGCCACCAAGCGCGACTTCGACGACACGGTCGCGATACACCCGACCTCCGCGGAAGAACTAGTGACGATGCACTAGGGCGGCAAACGCTCCGCGAGCTGCGCGAGGGCCGCGGCGGTGGCGCTCTGGAAGGCGGCGATCACCATCTGCATGCGATTTTCCGAGGCCGGCACGCTGCTTTCCGCCTCCACGCTGGCCAACGCCTTGCGATCGTCGCGCTTGCCGAGAGTGGCGAGCAGCTGCACGTGCACCGTGGGTGGGCCATCGCCCGCGTATTCCGCCTGAAAACGACGGATCTCGATCTGCAGCGCCCGGTCGGCAGAAAATGCGGTCCCATCGGCCTGCACGGAGCGATATTTTCCCGAGCCGCGCAGCGTGTCCACGGCCAGCGACTGCACGAATTCCGGCACCGGCGCGGGCCAGCGGCTCGCAGCGTAGTAATCCATGCGCTGTCCGCTGCGCCGTAGCGCGATGCGCTCGGTATCCAGACCCGGGGCCGCCTGTGGCCGCAGCAGGAGCAGGCTCGGAGCCTCCTCGGGCGCGGCGCTCTTGGCGGCGGCGATCACCGGATCGAGCGTATAGACCTGCGTCGCCGCTTCATCGCTGTGGAATCCGGAGCAACCGGCCACCAGCAGCAGCATGCCGGCCAGCGCACCCGTAGGCGGCAATTTCAGCTTCATTTAGGGATCTCCACCGCGGCGCTGGCCGGCTGATACAACACCTGCGCGGGATTCTCGCGCAGGCTCCTGGACAGCAGCTGCAACTCGCGCGCGGCATCGCGGCTGTCACGCAGCAGCGCGTCGAGCTGCGGCAGACTCTGCTGCACGAATCCGCTGAGTGCGCCGCGGTCCTCCTTGAGGAGCCCATCAAGCTGCTCGCTCGCGGACGCCAGATGATCGGCGGAACTGCGCAGTCGCGCGACCGCCGCCACCAGATCGGGCCCGGCGGCCTCGGTCGTGGCATTGAGCTGCGCGATCAGGCTGCGGCTGGCCGCGGTCGCCTCGCGCAGCTCGGCGATCAGCTCACTCGCATCGCTGGCCGCTTTCGGCAGCGCTGCTGCAGCCTTGTCGAGATTGGCCACCAGTCGGCTGACGCCAGCCAGGTTTTCGTTGGACAGGAGCTTGTTCCCGCGCGAGGCCAGCTCGCCGATCTGTGCCGCCACCCGCGGCAGCCCGCTCAGGAACAGATCGAAATTCGAGCGCACCGAGCGGATCACCGGATAGTGCTCGCTGGCCACCGGTTCCATCAGCCGTTCAGGCGGCGCGCCCTGCTGATTAAGGAACAGGTCGATGAATAGGAGTCCGGTGACGCCCTGGAGCGAGAGCTGCGCCAGGGTGCGCTCGGAAATCGGCGCGCTCGAATCGATGTCCACGATCACCTGGACGCGATCGGCCGCGCGCTGATCGAGCCTGATGGCCACCACCCGGCCGACATCGACACCCAGATAGCGCACCTGGCCGCCGACCGCCAGGCCGCTGACGCTGCCGTCGAAATACACTTCGTAGCGGTTGTAGCTGTGCTGTTCGCGCGCGTCGCTGTACCAGTAGACGAACAGCGCCCCCATGGCCAGGACCAACAGCACGAAGGCGCCCACCGCGACGTAATTGGCTTCACGCTCCATGCTTAAGCTCTCCGGCATTGCGGCGCTGCGCGCGCTTGCCCTGGAAGTATGCATGAATCCAGGGCTGCGGATTGCGGGCGATGTTGGCCAGCGTGTCGCTGATCATCCGCCCATTGACCAGCACCCCGACCCGCGTGCATATCGCGTACAGAGTATCGAGGTCGTGCGTGATCATGACCACGGTCAGCCCCAGCTCGCGGCGCAGGTACTGCACCAGCTCGTCAAAGGCCTGCGCCGAGATCGGATCGAGGCCCGAGGTGGGCTCGTCGAGGAACAGCAGTTTGGGGTCGAGGGCCAGCGCGCGCGCCAGCGCCACGCGCTTGACCATGCCGCCCGACAGTTGCGAGGGAAACTTTTGAGCCGAATCGGGTCTTAAACCCACCAGCTTGAGCTTGAGCATCGCCAATTCATCGAGCATGCGCGTCGGCAGCCGCAGATATTCCATCATGGGCAGCTGGATGTTCTGCAGCACTGTCAGCCCGCTGAATAGTGCTCCCTCCTGAAACGTCACTCCGTAACCCGCCTTGACACGACGCAATTCCGCGGCACCCATGCGAGTGATGTCGTGTCCGTAAAGTTTTATGGTCCCGGCGCGCGGTGGCTGCAGGCCAAGTATGCTCCGCAGTAGCACCGACTTGCCGGAGCCCGAGCCGCCCACGATCCCGAAGATCTCGCCTTCCTCCACCGTCAGATCCAGGTCGCGGTGCACGATCTGGCGACCGAAGGAGTTGCTCAGCCCCCGCACTTCAATGATCGCGGACATCAGATATCCATCTTCATGAAAAGTACCGCGAACAGGGCGTCAGCCAGGATCACCAGGAAGATTGCCTCGACGACCGCCAAGGTCGTATAGCGACCCAGGCTGCGGGCGGAACCGCGCACGCGCAGACCGCACCAGGTGCCGGCGATCGAGATCAGCAACGCGAACACCGGCGCCTTAATGAACCCCACCCAGAAGGTCGTGCTGGCGATCGCATCGTTGGCCCGGTTGAGGAACTGGGTGAGGGGCATGTCGAGCAGGAAGCGGCACAGCAGTGCGCCGCCGGCCAGTCCGATCAAATCGGCAATGACTGTCAGTAGCGGGAGGGCGATTACGAGCCCCAGCATCCGTGGCACTACAAGCACTTCGATCGGATTGACGCCGATGGTGCGCAGCGCGTCGACTTCCTCATTCAGCTGCATGACACCAATCTCGGCGGCGAAGGCGCTGCCGGAACGGCCAGCGACGATGATGGCGGTCAGGAGTACGCCGAGCTCGCGCAGCACGCCGACGGTGACCAGGTCGACTACGAAGATGTCGGCGCCGAACTTGCGCAGTTGCTGCGCGCCCATGTAGGCAAGGATCACCGCAATCAGAAAGCCGATCAGCGCCACGATCGGAATCGCCGCAATGCCCGTGTCATAGATGTGACGGACGATCGAAATCGGCCGCCAGCGCCTGATACGCAATGCACCGCTCGCCACGGCTGCACTGACCCGACCGACAAAATCGAGCGGCGCCTCAACATTGCGCCAGACCCCGACCGCGCGGCGCCCCAGTCCCTCGACCGCGGCCGCCGGGTCCAGCCACATCGTGTGCACGGTTTCATGGATCTCGGGCGCGGAGCGGTCGGCTTTGAGCGTCCGGTCGATCAGTTGCAGGATCGGTGGCACCTCGCCAACGTACTCCGCCGCGATCGCGCCGGAGACATTCGTCAGGTAGTCATGCAGCAGCCAGGCGCCGGACAGATCAAAGTTGGCGTCGCCCACTTTGACCTTGAGGCAGCGTGCCCCACGCAATGACACCGCCGCGAGTTCCGCGTGGATGGTCGTGAGTTCCGCGGCCCGCCAACGGCCCTGGAGGCTCAGTTCGAGGCAGTCGGCCTGGCGCTGCGCTACGCAGTACACGGTTAGGGCAAGCCCGTGCTCAAGCGAGGCCTGCCCTCATCGCTGCTCGGTGCTGTTCACGTCGCTGCCCGGTGGCATGCATGGCCCGCTCCCTTAAAGATTGCCCGTGTAAATGAGCTCATCGGCCGCTAGTGTGCACCGGCGCGCTCCTTCGAGCCAATGTCGTGCGCGGGTCGCCACCCTAAAGCGGGTCCATTAGAATCAGGATCCTTTTGTCGTCCGTCGTCCCTACTGCCGCCTTCGGAGCGCTGCCCATGAAAAAACCCCTGAATGTCGCCATCACGGGCGCTGCCGGCCAGATCGGCTATGCCCTCGCCTTCCGGGTGGCCTCGGGCCAGATGCTGGGGAGCGATCAGCCGGTCAATCTGCATCTGCTCGAGATCACCGCCGCACTCCCCGGCCTCAACGGCGTGCTCATGGAACTCAACGACTGCGCGTTCCCCACCCTCAACAAGGTGATCGCGAGCGACGATGCGCGCGTGGCGTTCCGCGACTGCCACGCTGCTCTGCTGGTGGGGGCGCGCCCGCGCGGTCCTGGCATGGAGCGCAAGGACCTGCTGCTGGCCAACGCGCAGATCTTCTCCGCGCAGGGCAAGGCGCTCAACGCGGTCGCCGATCGCAACGTGCGCGTGCTGGTGGTGGGAAATCCCGCCAACACCAATGCGCTGATCGCGCGCAGCAACGCGCCGGACCTGCCGATCGCCAACTTCACGGCCATGACTCGCCTGGACCACAACCGCGCGTTGTCACAGCTCGCCGAGAAGACCGGCACGCACGTCAATGACATCCGCCACATGACGATCTGGGGCAATCACTCCGCGACGCAGTACCCGGACCTCAACCACGCGCTAGTCGCGGGCAAGAGCGCCACCAGCCTCGTGGAGCGCAGCTGGGTCGAGCAGACCTTCATTCCCACGGTCCAGCAGCGCGGGGCGGCGGTGATCAAGGCGCGCGGCTCCTCATCGGCGGCCTCGGCGGCCTCCGCGGCGCTTGATCACATGCGCACCTGGTGGACCGGCACGCCTGAGGGCGACTGGGTCAGCATGGGCATTCCTGCCGACGGCAGCTATGACATCAAGGAAGGCGTGGTGTACTCCTACCCGGTCACCTGCCGCGACGGGCGCTACCAGATCGTGCAGGGCTTGAGCATCGATGAGTTCAGCCGCTCCAGGATGAACGCCACCGACTCAGAGCTGCGCGAAGAGCGCGCCGGGGTGGAAGAACTACTGCACTGAGCCGCGGTCCAAGCGCGGCCTTTAGTTCGCACCGCGCCCCTGCGGCGGGCTAGTATTGCGGCCATGTACGGTGCGCTGATCACCTTTGTTTTTGTGCTGGCGGCGATCTATCTGGCGTACCGGCGCGTGCCGCTCCTGAGCTACTCGCTGACTTTCACGCTGCTGCTGGCCGCCTACATGGTTCTGGGCCGGCCGGGCGGCGTATGGCAGGGCCTGCTGTGGCTGTTGCTTGCGCTCCTTTGGCTGTTGAACGTGCGCCCGCTACGCAAGGCGCTCATCAGCCGCCCGTTCCTGCGCACCTACCTGCGATTGCTCCCCGCCATGTCGGACACCGAGCGCGAGGCGCTCGAGGCGGGCACGGTGTGGTGGGACGGGGAGCTCTTCAGCGGCAATCCCGACTGGTCGAAGCTGCGCAGCACCCCGCCGGCGCGCCTCACGGCCGAGGAGCAAGCGTTCCTCGACGGTCCCTGCAACGAGCTGTGCCGCATGCTCGATGACTTCGACATCACGCACCGCAGGGGCGATTTGCCCCCGGAAGTGTGGTCGTTCCTAAAGTCACGCGGCTTCTTCGCCATGATAATCGGCAAGGCCTACGGGGGCTTGGGCTTCTCCGCGTACGCTCACTCCTGCGTGCTGGTCAAGCTGGCCAGCCGGAGCGTGGTGTGCGCCTCCACGGTTGCGGTCCCCAACTCGCTCGGGCCCGCCGAGCTCCTCAACCACTACGGCACCGATGAGCAGAAGGCGCACTACCTGCCGCGCCTGG
>Ga0070666_10000660_pt1 | contig 20817 bp, 22 predicted proteins | sample KBSS23metaG_FD_64677 | JGI IMG/M metagenome (GOLD analysis project Ga0070666, IMG submission 64677) | Switchgrass rhizosphere microbial communities from Kellogg Biological Station, Michigan, USA - KBS S2-3 metaG | ecosystem: Host-associated > Plants > Roots > Rhizosphere > Soil ... | reverse complement strand
CGAGAACGGCATGAGCATCCAGGTGCCGCCGTTCGTCGAAACGGGCACCAAGATCATCGTCTCGACCGAAGACGGCTCCTACGTGCGGCGGGCGGAATAATGCCCAAATATCTCTCCCCTGCCCTCACCGTGATGACCGCCGCGGCGCGCCGTGCCGGCCGCAAGCTGATCCGCGACTATGGCGAGATCGAGAACCTCCAGGTGTCAATGAAAGGCCCGGCGGATTTCGTGTCGTCGGCCGACAGGCGCACCGAGGACATGCTGGTCGAGGAGCTGCAGCGCGTGCGCAACGGCTACCCGATCCTGACCGAAGAGCGCGGCCTGATCGACGGCCCCGACAAGTCGCACCGCTTCATCATCGACCCGATCGACGGCACGACGAACTTCCTGCACGGCATCCCGCACTTCGCGATCTCCATCGCGCTGGAACGCGAGGGCCAGCTTGTCTCCGGCCTCATCTTCAATCCGATCTCCGACGAGATGTACGTCGCGGAGAAGGGCCAGGGGGCGTATCTGAACGACAAGCGCCTGCGGGTCGCGGCTCGCAAGGAGTTGAACAAGTCGCTGCTGGCGACCGGCATCCCGTTCCTCGGACGGCCGGGGCATGAGACGTTCTCGGCGGAGCTGTCGGCGGCGATGGCGGTTACCACCGGCGTGCGCCGGTTCGGCGCGGCAAGCCTGGATCTCGCCTATGTCGCGGCCGGCCGCTTCGACGCCTTCTGGGAGCGCGGATTGCAGCCTTGGGACGTGGCGGCGGGCATCCTGCTGGTGAAGGAAGCCGGTGGCGTGGTGACCGACCTGAACGGCGGGACAGACTATCTAACCGGTGGAACCATGCTGGCCACCAACGAGCACCTTCACCAACCTGTGCTTAAGCTGTTGAAAGAGGCGGGAAAAACCGCCAAACATTGAGGCACGGGCAGCGGGCCATTAGGGTTCGAACTGCACTGTGGGCTGACAGGCGAATGAAACTGACCCACGCGCTTGGCGCGTTCTTCCTGCTGTCGTGCGCAACGCCTGCGCTGGCGCAGAGCTATCCGGGCGAGGAAGTGACCGTGAATCCCACCGCGCTTGGCCGCGGTTATCTGCTCTATCCCGGCGGGAAGTTCGGCCGGAACGTCGGCACGCTGCTCCAGCCGGGCCAGCGCCGCGCCGACCTCGGCGTGATCCATCTGCATATGCCGGTGAAGCGGCCCCGCGTGGCGCGTACGCCGCGTCCGGCGCCATCGCCTGCCGGCACGCTGACGACACCCGACACCGTGGTCGCCGCAGCTCCCCCACCGCCGCCGCCCAAACCGCCGAAACCCGCGCCGACCCGCACCGCGACGGCCGCGCCGCCGCCTGCACCGCCCACGCACGTACCGACGGGCGGAGCGGCCGATCTCAGTTCGCTGCCCGAAGACAGCGCCGCGCGCCTTGCGGGCTTCCCGTCCGGGCCGGCACCGGCCAAGCCGCCCAAGCCCGCGCCGCCCAAGCCGCCGACGCGCACCGCGAGCACCACGCCGCCACCCGCCAACACGACACCGCCGCCGGCGATGGATGCCGGATTGTCGATCCAGGCGAGCGTTCCATTCGGCGTGGGCGCCAGCAGTCCGTCGAACTCCGACGTCAATGCCGTGCATGCGCTTGCGAGCTCGCTGAAGGCCTCTCTGAACGCGGGCGCCAACCGTGTTCAGCTTCAGGCCTTTGGCGGACCGAAGGGCGACAAGGGCTCGGATGCGCGGCGGCTCTCGCTGAAGCGCGCGCTGGTGATCCGCGAGCTCCTGATCGAGGACGGCGTGCCGTCGGAAAAGATCGACGTGCGCGCCATGGGCGGCATCGACGACAACGGCGCGCCCGATCGGGTTGACGTTTACCTGCGCGGCTAGCCGCCGGCCGGCTTGCCGGTCGCCATGTCGACCTCGCGCGCCTCCGGCCCCAGATTGATCAGGACCGCGATCAACAGCGCTGCCGCGCCGGTCATCAGCGCAAGCGCCTGGGCAAAGGTCCAGCTGTAGTCATCGATCAGGACGCCCTGACCGAGCACGATGCCTGCGGAAAAGAGATTGCCGAGCTGGTAGACAAAGCCGGGGAAAGTGCCGCGTGCATCATGCGGGGACAGTTCGTTCAGATGCGCCGGCACCACGCCCCAGGCGCCCTGCACCCCGAACTGCAAGAGGAAGGCGGTGAACGCCAGCACACTGGGATTCACGGAGAAGAACACCCAGAAGTAGATCAACGGCAGAACCAGGATCGCACTGATCGTGATCGCCCGCCTACGGCCGATGCGCTGCGACAGCATGCCGAAGGTCAAACCGCCCAGAATCGCGCCGAGCGGGCCGACGGAGCCGATAAAGCTGGAGAGTGCTGGCGTCAGATGAATCTGGTCGCGCAAGAACTTCGGATAAAGATCCTGACTGCCGTGACTGAGCGTATTGAAGCCGGTCATCAGGACGATCGCGAACAGCGCGATGCCCCAATGGGACCGCAGCACGGCGAAGGTGTTGTCGCGTGGCGCACGGCTCTGCGCAAAGGTCGGCGACTCCGGCACGTTGCGCCGGATATAGAGCACCAGCAGCGACGGGATTACGCTCGTCATGACGCAAACGCGCCAGCCGAGTTCTGTGTCAAAGTGCGGCAGAAGCAGGCCGCTAACCACGCCCGCGATCATGCCGCCGGTCGGATAGCCGGTTTGCAGAAGGCCGGAGACGAAGCCACGCGACTCCGGCTTCACATGCTCCATGGTGAGCGAGGCGCCGATGCCCCACTCGCCGCCCATCGCGATGCCGAACAGGCAGCGCAGGATAATGAAGACGGTCAGGTTGGGTGCAAAAGCCGATGCGAACGCAATGATGGAATAGAGCGCGACGTCGAGCATCAGAATCGGCCTGCGGCCGAAACGATCTGCGAGCCGGCCGAAGATGAAGGCGCCGATCGGGCGCATCAGAAGCGTGGCTGTAATCACCCACGTAACGCCCTTGGTGTTTGTGCCAAACGACTTTGCGATGTCGCTTGCCACATAGGTGATCAGCAGGAAGTCGAAGGCATCCAGCGTCCAGCCGAGATAGGAAGCCGCGACGACGTGGCGTTGCGTGGCGCTCCAGCCCCTGAGTGCGTCAAAAGCCATCAATCGAGCTTCAACGGCTGGCCGGCGGACATGGCCTTGATGCGCGTCTGGAATTCCTCGGTCGTGTTCATGTTGGGATAGGGCTTGTCGGGGATCGGTACGCCGAGGAAGGCACAGAGCTTCTCCCAGCCGTCGCTCGCCTCGAACACCAGCAGGCGGTTCTTCGGAATCGTGCGTTTCACTTCCTCGTTGTGGCGCTCATAGACGTCGATCATATGCGCTTCGGAGAAATCGTTGTTGAAGGTGGTCTTGCCGATCAGCAGCGGGCCGAAGATGCCGGGAAGGCGGCTGCCCTCCTTCATCGACGGCATGATCGTGTTCGACACACTCTTGTACCAAGCCTTCGGATCGCGCAGCGACAGGATCACCTTGGCCTCCGGGTAGATGTCCGCCAGCTCCCTGTAGAACGTGCAGCTGGGCCAATCGCAGGCGGATTTGTAATTGGCGAAGACCTCGTTCCAGTCGACCTTCTGGCCCTGTGCGGCACGGTCCCAGAACGGCACCTGCTCGGGATGCATGAAGACTTCCATCATGTGATGGCAGGGGCCAAGCCCCAGGATCTCCAGCGCTTCCTTGAGCGAGCGCGTGCCCGTGCGGCCGAACCCGGCGCCGATAACCTTCAATGTCATGTGATGTCCTCCAACCGGTGTTCAGTCTCGCCCAGACAGTGCGCCGACTTCAAGGACGCGGATGATCTCTAGGTGACCGGCGCGTTCGCGGCATCGGCGAGGCGGTCGATTTTCCGTAACGGAGGAAACAGGCCCATCCACACCGCGACCACCGCCAGCGTGCCGATGCCGCCGATCACCACGGCCGTGATGGTGCCGAACCAGTCGGCGGTGATGCCGGACTCAAACTCGCCGAGCTCGTTGGAGGCGCCGATGAACAGCATCGAGACCGCGCTCACGCGGCCGCGCATGGAGTCTGGCGTGGCGTACTGGATGAGCGCGGAACGCACGAACACGCTGATCATGTCCGAGGCGCCAAGGATCGCGAGCGCCGCCAGCGAGATGTAGAAGTCGTGCGACACGCCGAACACGATGGTCGCCACGCCGAACACCGCGACGGCGATGAACATCACGATGCCGGTGTTTCGCTGGATCGGCCAGCGGGCCAGGCTGAAGGCCATCAGCGCGGCGCCAACCGCCGGACCGGCGCGCAGAAAGCCAAGGCCCACCGGACCGGCATGCAGGATGTCGCGGGCGTAGACCGGCAGCAGCGCGGTAGCGCCGCCGAGCAGCACGGCGAAGAGATCGAGCGAGATGGCGCCGAGCACGACGGGGCGGTGACGGACGAAATCGACGCCTTCCTTCACACGCTCCAGCCGCGACGCTCCGGTATCGACATGGGCCGGACGTTGGCGACCGCCTAGCGTGGCAGTCAGCACCGAGGCGAGCAGCATCAGCGCGAGGCTGGCCGAGAACGTGACGTGCGGTCCCAGCGCGAAGATGAAACCGCCCAACGCGGGGCCGGCGATGGTGGCGGTCGTGAACACCGAGGACGACAGGGCGATGGCGCGGGGCAGTTTCTCCGCGGAGACCAGAAAGGGCAGCAGCGATTGAGAGGCGGGACCGTAAAACCCGCGCGTCGCGCCGAACAGCACCAGCACCGCGTAATACGGCCACACCGTCTTCGGCGCGAATAGCACCAGCCCGAGAAACAGCGCGGCGCAGATGCTCTGCATCGCCTGCGTGGCAGACAGCACCTTGCGCTGGTCGAAGCGATCGGAAATGTCGCCGGCCGGCAGCGTGAGCAGAAACATCGGTGCGAACTGGCAAAGGCCGACCATGCCGAGCGCGAAAGTCGAATGCGTGATGGCATAGACTTGCCAGCCGATCGCGACCGACTGCACCTGCATGGCGATCGTCACGATGAAGCGGACAACGGCGAAGACGTAGAAGTCGCGGTCGCGGTAGACCGTCGAATCAGCGGGTTCGGACATTGGCCCTAGGTTAGCCGATCCCGGCCGTCATGCGACGCCGCCATTCGCCGCGCGTGATGAACCAGATGTCCACCGGGTAGTCCTTCCCCGCGACGCGCAGCGCCGTGCGCTCGCCCCTGGTTTCGCCCACGCGGACGGCGACCTTCTGCGACGATGTGTTCTCAGGGTCGATGCAGGAGATCAGGCGGTCGACGGACTGGGTGGCGAAGGCGTATCGAATCGCGGCTTCGGCCGCTTCCGTTGCGTAGCCCTTTCCCCAAGCCGACCTGCCGAGGGTCCAGCCGATCTCCAGCGCCGGCCAACCCTCCGGATTGATCATCCCGACGCGGCCGACCATCTCGCCCGTCGCCTTTACTTGCACCGCCCAGGTACCGTAGCCGCGCAGCATCCAGTGACCGAGCGACGACGCCATGCTGCGCCACGACTCGTCGCGCGTCATCGGCGCCGGTGCGATGTACCGCGCCACGTCGGCGTCGCCCATGATCGCCGCATAGGCATCGAGATCGTCCTGTGTGAAAGCCCGCAACATCAGGCGCGGCGTGTCGAGTTGCGGGATCATGCGTTCATTCTCCATTCATCGCGGTCGCAGAATTCGCGGGCGCAAATGCTCGCGACATGTCGTGACAATGATCACGGAAACAGTACCGCGTTTGGCCGTTCTCATCCTTGCGAAAAACGGGGGTCAGTACCGATCTCTCGAGTGGGCCAAGAGCGGTCCTGAAACGACAAGGAGACTAAAGAGATGAAGATCAAGTCGAAACTGACTGGCGCCCTGTTCGCGGCGCTGACGATTGCAGCGCCGCTGGCGCTGAGTGCGTCACCGGCCAATGCCGCGCCGATGCAGAACACGATGATGGCGCGGCACGACAACAATTTCGGCCACGACAACAATTTTGGCCGAGACAATGGGCGCGGCCACATGGACGCCTTCCACGACCGCAACCATCGGCCGCCGATGAAGGTCGACTACCGCCCGCGGCAGCCGCACGGCCACTACAAGTGGCGCAACGGTGGCTGGAACTGGCGCGGCAACCAGTGGGTGTGGGCACCCGGCATCTGGATCCGCTTCTAAGCGGTGACGTATGAGAAAGAGGAAGCTCCGCGGTGCCGACGCGCCGCGGAGTTTTCTTTGCGCGCGAATGTGCGTCGAGCGAAATGCTGTGGACGAACGAGTCCGTACAAATACGAGATTCACGCGTGGAATCGCGCGTGCGATTCATCCCCGTCGTGACCGGTGATTCACCGGTGATCAGGGCCGCCAACCGAAGTTGTGTCTTACGGTTCGAGCGGCCCATTTTCCCGCGCGTTCGCGCCCACCCTGCTAATGCAGGTGGATGGTGATGGTGTTGGCGCCGGGCTCGAGTTCGAACCTGGTGGCATCGAAGGACGGTTCGGAGAATGTCGGGCTGGCGTCGTTCGAGAAGCCGTATTTCTCGAGCGGCAGGCCGATCCAGCTCATGTCGAACTCGCCGTTCTTGTTGTAGTCCTGGAACATCTTCACGGCATAGATGCCGGGCTTGAGCTTCTCCAGCGTGACGATGGTCTCGCCGGTCACGGCAGGAACAACCTTGTCGGCGACCGGGTCGTGATCGCCCGGATAGGTCTGTGCGTCGTACAACGCGACGCGGACGTTGCCGCCGCGCGGACTGACCTTCTCCACCTTCACGATGAGCGTGGACAACGGCGCGGCGCAGGCGGGGCTGAGCGCAAATGCGAGCAGCCCCGCGAGGAAAGTTCGAAGCACGAAACGTCCTTTACGCGCCCGCCTCAAGCGAGCCGCGGGTCCAGCTTCTTGCAGGCGTCGATCAGGCCCTTCACGGAGTCGGCAGACTTGGCGAGCTGCGCCTTCTCGGATTCCGTCAACTCGAGATCGACGATGCGCTCGATGCCCTTCTCGCCGATCACGGCGGGAACGCCAACGTACAGATCCTTGATCCCATATGGACCGTTCACATAGGCCGCGACGGGCAGAACGCGCTTCTTGTCTTTCAGATAGCTCTCGGCCATCGCGATCGCCGAGGTGGCGGGGGCGTAGTAGGCAGAGCCGGTCTTGAGCAGGCCGACGATCTCGGCGCCGCCGTCACGGGTGCGCTGCACGATCTGGTCGAGGCGCTCCTGCTTGATCCAACCCATCTTCACCAGCTCGACCAGCGAGATGCCGGCGACCGTGGAGAAGCGCGGCATCGGGACCATGGTGTCGCCGTGGCCGCCGAGCACGAAGGCCGACACGTCTTCCACCGACACGTTCAGCTCTTCGGCGAGGAAGTGGCGGAAGCGCGCGCTGTCGAGCACCCCGGCCATGCCGACGATCATGTGGTGCGGCAGGCCGGAGAACTGGCGCAGCGCCCATACCATCGCGTCGAGCGGGTTGGTGATGCAGATGACGAACGCGTTCGGCGCGTTCGCTTTGATGCCCTCGCCCACGGCCGACATGACCTTGAGATTGATGCCCAAAAGATCGTCACGGCTCATGCCCGGCTTGCGCGGCACGCCGGCGGTGACGATCACGACATCGGCGCCCTTGATGTCGGCGTAGTCGTTGGTGCCCTTGAACTTCGCGTTGAAGCCCTCGACCGGCGCGGACTGCGCAATGTCGAGCGACTTGCCCTGCGGCAGGCCTTCCATGATGTCGAACAGGACGACGTCGCCCAGTTCCTTGATGCCGACGAGGTGGGCGAGCGTGCCACCGATCTGTCCGCCGCCGATGAGCGCGATTTTCTTGCGGGCCATGGATGGGTCCTTTCAGGAATGAGCCGCGCGCTAAGTACCGCGCGGCCCGCTGCACTGCAAGGAAGCCCTAAGTGGCTGAAAAGCCGCGCGTTTGGCGTGCCAAAGCCGGCGGGCGCGCCGGCTTGCGCAGCCGGGCGAACAGGGCCTGGCCGGGAAGCTCCACAAAGCGGTAGGTGACGGCCGACAGCGCCACGGCGCTCAGCACAAAGGCCAGCATCATCAGGTCGTTCGAGACGGTCGAACCCATGTCGATGATGGCCCGACCGTCGGGCAGATGGATCAGCCAGGCGCGGTGGAGTTTCATCTCCAGCACATGCAGCACGGAGAACAGCGACGCGATCACAAAGGTGTGGACCAGGTAGACTGAATACGACCAGCGGCCGAGCGCGGCGAGCGGCCGTGCCGTGAGGAGGCGCGAGACGTCACCGCTCTCGTTCGCGAACACCAGCACCGCCACCGCAAAGAGCGGTGTCGCGAGATATTCGAGTGCGGTGTGACCCGGCACGACCGTGATGAAGAAGCCGACGATGGCGAGCGCGACGACCTCCATCGCCGTCTTGCCCGCGAACCAGCGCCAGGCACCGGCGCGCCAGGCCTCATAGGCGAGCACGCCGACGAAGAAGCCGAAGAAGCAGCGGAAGATCGCCCAGTGGAATGTCTCGCGCATGCCGTAGTCGGAGAAGCGCGCCAGAACAAGCAGCCCAAGCAACGCGAACAACCCGGAGAACACGATGCGCAGCTTGCGGCTGACCGAGAAGAAGCAGACCGCTGCGAAAATGAGGTAGGTGTAGAATTCGCAAGAAATCGACCACGCCGGGCCATTCCAGGTCTCGGTGCCGTGCATTCCAAGCGCCTGCACCAGAAACAGGTTGGTCAGGATCGCGAAGGGCGAACGGTCGGCGACGAAGGCCGCGTGCTCGCCGGCGATGGGATGCGTGTACTGGAGAACCAGGTGTGCCAGTTCCAGCGCAATCATGGCACCGAGCATGACGAGATGTAACGGCCACAGGCGGCCCAGGCGGCGGAGGACGAAATCGCGAATACGTTCGCCGCCGCCCAGCTTGTCGCCGTAGGAATGCGCGATCACAAAGCCAGACAGCACGAAGAAGAAGTCGACAAACAGCCAGCCGTTGCGCACCAGCGGTTGCCAGTAAAGCCAGCCATGAATCTCGATGTGGTGCAGCGCCACCAGCAGCGCACAGATGCCGCGCCAACCATCGAGCGCGCGGAAACGCGTGGCGGAGGTCTGCGGGATGGAAGAGGTATTCATCACTCGGTGGTCCAAAGAGGCGCATGCCCCAGCAGCGCGACTAAGCGCCGAGTATGATGACGCCGCCAGCGGATAGTCAAAGCAGCGTTAACTATGTGCCGTTCCGGCACAGAATTCTGACGCGTGTGCGAGAAGTCAGTAAAGAAAAAGCCGGCCGCGCTCATCGCGCAGCCGGCTGTTTCTCATTCGAAGAAACGATCTTAGATCGACTCCTTCAGCTCCTTCGCGGCGCGGAAGGCAACCTTCTTCGAAGCCTTGATCTTGATGGCTTCGCCGGTCGCCGGGTTGCGGCCCATGCGGGCGGCGCGCTTGCGGACGACGAGGATGCCCAGACCGTTGAGACGGATGCGGGCGCCCTTCTTCAGATGCTTTGTGATCAGGCCGATGACATCTTCGAGGATGCCGTTGGCAGCCTTGTTGGACATCTCATGCTTCTCGGCCAGCGCGGCGCCAAGCTGGCGGGTGCTCACCGTTTCGACCTTTGCCTTGGCGGCCTTCGGGGCGCCAGTTCCAGCCATTGCCATTGTTTTTAAGCTCCTTTGCGAATCAAACGAATGCCCGATTTTACTGCACTTCCGCGACACCGCGCATCGGGCGCAAGCATAAAAATGCGATAAATCGGGCCTTTTTCGCGACTCGGCTGTGCACGGCGTGGCGCGTGCGGGAAAATCCCCTGTTTTCGGGGCTCAAACGACCGTGCTCAAGGATGAGAGAGCTTCGCCTTGGCGCGCGCGATGCCCTCCAGGATCAGCCGCTCGGCGCCCATGGCGTCGATCCAGTCGCCGATCTTGGTCCACTTGTTCGGCTCCAGGTCTTTGTAGTGCTGGAAGAAATGGGAGACCTGGCGCAGCAGAATGTCGGGCAGCTCGGTGTAGTTCTGAATCTCCTTGTAATAAGGAAAAAGATCATCGGTCGGTACGGCAATGATCTTTTCGTCCTGGCCCGCCTGATCGGTCATCACCAAAGCGCCAACCGGACGGCAGCGCACCACGGCCCCCGACACCACCGGCGAGTTCGACAGCACCAACACGTCCAGCGGGTCGCCGTCGTCGGACAGGGTCTGCGGGATGAAGCCGTAATTGGCCGGGTAGATCATCGAGGTGTGCAGGAAGCGGTCGACGAACAGGGCCCCGGAGACCTTGTCTAGTTCATATTTCACAGGCTGACCGCCGGCTGGGATCTCGATCAGGGCGTTGACGTCGGTCGGCGGATTGCGCCCGGCGGGGATCTTCGAAATGTCCATGGCTTGGCTCCCTCTTGGCGGCGGTCCTAGCACAGATTCGCGCGGGTTTGACTCCGGTACGTCGAGCGGCGCAGCGTTTCGAAAACGAGGGGCGCCCCATGAAAGCCGAACCATTCGTCACGGGCCTGAGCTTCGGGGAAGGACTGCGCTGGCATCGGGGCCGGTTCTGGTATTCCGACTTCTATAAGCATCATGTAGCGACGGTTGGTCCAAGCGGCGACCAGCGCGTGGAGTTCGAGATCGACGACCAACCCTCCGGTCTCGGATGGCTGCCCGACGGGCGGCTCCTGTTCGTCGCGATGAAGGGTCACAAGCTGATGCGGCGCGAAGCGGACGGACGCATCGTGCAGCATGCCGACCTTTCGGCCCTCGCGACGTTCCACTGCAACGACATGGTGGTCGACCGCCATGGCAACGCCTTCGTCGGCTGCTTCGGCTTCGACCTCGACAAGTACATGGCCGACAATGGACCCGCGGCGCTGTGGACCGCCGAAGGCCCGCCCCGTGCGCCGATCATGCGCGTGACTCCCGACGGCAAGGCGTCGATCGCGGCGGAAGGCATTCGCTTTCCGAACGGCACGGTGATCATCGAGGACGGCAAGACGCTGGTCGCGGCCGAGACCTTCCTGCCCGGCCTCACCGCCTTCGATCTGGCGGCAGACGGCACACTGTCGAACCGCCGCGTGTGGGCGTCTCTCAAGACCGATCCGCCGTCGATCGCGCCGGACGGCATCTGTGCCGACAGCGAGAATTGCATCTGGGTCGCCAACGCGCTGGCGAAGGAATGCGTGCGCGTCGCCGAAGGCGGCGAGATCGTGGAGCGCGTCGAGACCGCGATGAACGCCTTCGCGTGCACGCTGGGCGGCGAAGACGGCCGCAGCCTCGTCATCGCCACCGCGCAATCGCACGGCGCGGGTAACGAGGTCAGCGGCATGCTGGAGATCGCGCGCGTAAGCGTGGCTGGTTAAGCCGCGTCGATGAAGCCGCCCATCTGGCGGTTCCAGAGGCGCGAGTATGGGCCGTTGTTGGCGAGCAGCACACGGTGCGGGCCGTCCTCCAGGATCTTGCCGTTGTCGAGATAGACCACGCGGTCCATGCCGGCGATGGTCGACAGCCGGTGCGCGATCGCAATGACGGTGCGGCCCTGCACGAGCGTCCACAGCGCCGACTGGATCAGGTGCTCGCTCTCGGAATCGAGCGATGACGTCGCCTCGTCCAGCACCAGGATGTGCGCATCCTTGATCAGGGCACGGGCGATGGCGACGCGCTGGCGCTCGCCGCCCGAGAGCTTGATCCCCTGCTCGCCCACGATCATGTCGTAGCCTTCATCGCGCTCGGCGATGAAGTCGTGCGCGAAGGCCTGCCGCGCGGCGTCGTGCACCGACTCCTCGGGCGCCAGCGGTTTGGCATAGCGGATGTTGTCCCGGACGTTGCGATGGAACACGCCCGGCATCTGCGGCACCTCGGCGATCGCCTCATTGAGCGAATCCCAGGTCACGTGCCCGATGTCCTGGCCGTCGATCGTGATGCGGCCGTGCTGCGGCTCGAACTGGCGGCGCAGCAGGCGCACCAGCGTCGACTTGCCGGCGCCGGACGGCCCGACCAGCCCGACACGCTCGCCCGGCTGGATGTCGAGGTTCAGGTTCTCGAACACCTGGTAGCCGTTGGGATGGCGGAAACAAACGTTCTCGAAGCGGATATGGCCGCGGCTCACGACGAGCTGCGTCGCGTCGATCTTGTCGGTGATCTCGTGCGGCGCGCTGACGAGGTCGAGGGCCTCGGCCAGCGTGCCGTGCTGTTCGAAATAGTCGAGCATGCGGAACGACAGATCCTGCACGCCGCGCCCGATCTGGTTTGCCAGAAGGTAGATCATCGTGAAGACGCCGAGCGAGATCGCTCCCGAGAGGATGTCACGCGCCGTGATCCAGATCAGCGCGATCAGCAGGAACAGCGTCGCCGACTGCATGAAGAAGCGCATGCGCAACAGGAACCAGCGCAGGCGGCGCGAGGCGTTCATCTCGTCCGACAGGAAGAAGGAGATGAACTTGCGCTCATAGATCGCCTTGGCGAAGGCCCGCACGAGATCGGCGTTGGACACCGCGTCGATCAGCCGGCCGGTCGAGGTCGACACTTCGTCAGACAGTGCCTTGGACAGCACCACGCAGCGCCGTGCGAGGAAGAAGTTCACCGTCAGATACAGCGTGGTCCAAATCAGCAGGATCACGGCATAGCTCGGCGCCTGTATCGCCATCAGCACGCCGCCGAGCACGACCAGGCCCGCGACGCGCACCACGTCCATGCAGACGATGCCCAGGATGCCGATGGCCGCCTGACCCGCCTGCTTGACCTTCTGGCCGAGCTTGCCGGCGAAATTGTCCTGGAAGTAGCGCGGGCTGTGACCGAGCAGGTAGACGAACAGGTACTTCTGCGCGAGCCCGCGCATGCGCGGACCGGTGTTCAGATCCACCCAGTCATACAGGCGATAAATGCAGGCGCTGCCGAACCAGATCGCGGCGAGCCACAGGATCCAGGGCAGCACGACGGTGGTGAAGCTGCCATGGGTCTTCACCGCAGCGGTGATCGAATTGACGAGATGCGAGAATGCCACCGGCGCGAACGCTTCGATCGACGTCGCGAGCAGGGCGCATCCTGCCATCGCCGCAACGCGGCCGCGGAAGTGGGTCGAGATCAGGAACCAGATGAACGCGAACGGCGTGCCGGGAACGCGTTTCAGGGACAGGGCCTCGTCGAGGGGCTCCTGTTCGTTGATGACCTGCTCGGTTGCGATCTCGCGCGGCACGACTCTTACTCGCCCGAAAATTGGGGCGCGGAGAATAGGCGCGCCCGATGCGATGAAAAGGGGGCGAGATCGATTTGGCGCCGTTGTGGCAGGAATGCCGCGTGGCGATTTTCAGCGCGGCCAGTTCCGCAACGCAGCATCAAGCCTTTGGCCAATCAGTGCCGCGCCCGCGGGCGAAAGATGGTGCTCGTCGATGTACAGAACGTGCCCCGCCGAAAACGCATGGCAGCCTCGACGGTCGCAGAGGTCGGCGAAAGCCGGGTGATAGCGGGCGAACGCGGTGCGGGCCACGACAGCTTTAAACAAGAGACGGTCGCTGCCCTCCAGGGGATCCACCCCCGCACTCCAGGTTTCACGGGTGCAGCGGGACGGGTCGCGGTTGTGCATCCGCTCGCGGCCATAGCAGTGGCCGGGCACGCCGGCGAAACGCGGCACGTTGCCGACCAGCAATACGGGAATGTGGCGCGCGCCCAGCGTGTCCAGCAGATGCGCCAACGCGGCCGCAAACGCCCGGGACGGCGCAGCCGCGGCGTGAATGCGGTGCTCGGCGAAGTAGACCTCCCAGCGCGCTTGCAGGATCACCAGCGCGGGCGGCGATTTCAGAAGCTGGCCGAGCGCAGTGCGGTTGAAGGCGGCGCATTTGGGATAGTCGGCACCGTTCGGCTCGACTACCGCGAGATCGGGTAGCGGCGGACAGGCACTGCGCGTGTATTCGCGCAGGCTGAGATGCCGCGCAGCGGCAAACGCGATCAGCCCGGGCGCAAGCGCGCGGGCGTGCGAGTCTCCCCACAAGACCGCTTCGGCGGCAAACGTGCCATGGCGGCAGGCGGGCGAGGTGTCGCCGGGCTTGCACCATTTTCCGGCAAGCGGGGCAGAGGTCTCGGCATCGATCGCGCGCACGTCGGCCGGCACACGCTGCGGCAGTCCTGCGGTCAGCAGAAAAACAACTGCTACGGCGGCGAGGAGACCGCCACCGACCGCCGCGACCGGAAAGCTGGCCGGCATCCCGTGCCAGCCGCCACGCCGCCGGCGGATCGGCTGTTCGACGAAATACCACGAGAGACCCGACACGGCGAACGCGCCAAGCAGCACGCCGACCGCTTCAGCCGTTGTGAGTTCGCGGTTCAGGTAAAGCCGCGTGAACACCAGCGCGGGCCAATGCCAAAGATAGAGCGAATACGACACGAGGCCGATGAACACCGGCACACGTGTCGAGAGCGCGGCACTGACGATGTTCGGACCACCGTCTGCGGCGAACAGGATGAGCACGGTGCCAAGGGTCGCACCGATGGCGTTCAGTGGATGGTAAAGCGCGGCATCACCCGGCAGGACAATCGCCGCAGCGATGAAGGCGAGGCCGGCAAACGCAATCGCATTGCGGGTGCCGACATTACCCGGTCCCGCGAATGCGCCGCAACTCAGGAGCGCGCCTGCCAGAAGCTGCCAGGCGCGCGTAGGGAGGAGATAAAACGCAGCGTTTGGGTCACTGCGCATGAGCATCAAGGTCAGCACAAGCGATACGACTAGGACCGCACCGATGATCCAGGGCAGCGCGCGCTTGAAGCCCGTCAGAAACACCAGCAGCAGCGGCCAGAAGAGATAGAACTGCTCTTCCACCGCCAGCGACCAGATGTGCAGCAGCGGGTTCTGCCCCGACTGCGGCGCGAAATACGCACTGTCGCGCAGCCAGTACAGGACGTTCGCATAGAAGAGGACCGAGCCGAGCAGACTTTTGCCGTAGGTCTCGAGTTCATCCGGCAGCAGCGTGAAGAGAGCCGCGATCGTCGCGGCGGCGAGAACAACACCCAGTGCCGGGAGGATGCGGCGGACGCGGCGGTCGTAGAATGCCACCAACGAGAAACCGTTCGCCGCGTGCTCGCGCAGGATCAGGCCGGTGATGAGATAGCCCGACAGGACGAAGAAGATATCGACGCCGACATAGCCGCCGGCGAACGGCCAGATGTTCGCGTGATAGAACAGGACCGGCAGGATCGCGACGGCGCGCAGGCCGTCGATGTCCTTGCGATGTGTATTTGTGCGGGCCATAGCGCGAACCTATCGGCCCAGAAGCAATTCGGGGAGAGGTCGTAAAACCTCTCCCCGAACAAACTCTTCGCAATATGTCGAAGCGATTACGCCTCGGCAGTCTCGTGCTCGACGCGCTCGGCGATACGCGCGCCCTTGCCCTGGCGGCCGCGCAGGTAATACAGCTTGGCGCGGCGCACGCGGCCCTTGCGGACCACGACAACGCTGTCGACCAGCGGCGAGTAGATCGGGAACACGCGCTCCACGCCTTCGCCATAGGAGATCTTGCGCACCGTGAAGGCCTCGTTCAGGCCGGCGCCCTGGCGCGCGATGCACACGCCTTCGAACGCCTGCAGGCGCTCGCGGCGCTTCTCGGCCTTGGCCTTCTCGTCATAGGAGACTTCGACGACCTTGACGTTCACCTTCAGGGTGTCGCCGGCGCGGAAATCGGGAAGCGGCTTGGCCCGGACGGCCTTCATCTGCTCGGCTTCGAGCGTCTGCAACAGGTTCATTTTGGCAGTCTCCGGGCGGCGAAATCGTGAAACGAGGCGCGCGTATAGCCTAGCGTTTGTTCTTTTCATAGAGGGTCCACAGGTCGGGACGCCGCGCCTTGGTCAGCTCTTCCGCCTGTGCCCGCCGCCATTCGGCGATTTTCCTGTGATTTCCGCCATTTAGCACCTCGGGAACCGCCCGGTCCTCGACCGTCTGGGGGCGGGTGTACTGAGGGTATTCCAGGAGGCCGTGGGAGAAGCTCTCGTCCGTGGGGGAGTCGGCAGCTCCCAGCACCCCCGGGATAAGGCGGACCGTGGCCTCGATCAGCGCCATGGCAGCGATCTCGCCGCCGGCCAGCACAAAATCCCCCAGGCTGATCTCCTCGACCGCCCGGGCGTCGATGGCGCGCTGATCCAGTCCCTCGAACCGTCCGCAGAGCAGGACGATGCCCGGCCCGGTGGCGAGCTTGGCCACCCGCTCCTGTGTCAGCGGCGCGCCGCGCGGCGAGGGATATACCAGCGGGCGTTTTCCCTTCTTCACGGCGTCGATCGCCGCGATGGCGACGTCGGCGCGCATCACCATGCCGGGGCCGCCGCCCGATGGCGTGTCGTCCACCTTGCCGTGCTTGCCGATGCCGTGATCGCGGATGTCGTGCACATCCAGCGACCAGAGCTTTTTCTGAAGCGCCTTGCCCAGCAGCGAGATGCCGAGCGGGCCGGGAAACATCTCGGGAAAAAGGGTAAGAACCGTCGCCTTCCAGGCCATCAACCGACTCGCGCGAAACCATCCGCCGCCGAAGCGGCGTTGTGCATGACCCAGCGAGCCAATCTGTGCGGCAGTGCTGCGTCCCCCTAGAGGTCCAGCTTGAACCCTTCGTGGGACATTTTGAAGCCCAATCGCAGGTAGAAATCATGCGCACGGGTGCGCGACTTGTCGGAGATGAGCTGCACCACCGCACAGCCTCTGGCCCGTGCCGTCTCGACGGCGTGACGCATCATGGCCTCGCCGATGCCCTTTCCGCGATGCTCCGCATGCGTACGAACGCCCTCGATCAGCGCGCGGGTGGCGCCGTTACGCGACAGACCGGTGATGTAGGTAATCTGAAAGCAGCCGGCGACTGCACTGTCGACCTCAGCGACCATGATGGCATTGCGCACATCGCCTTCGATCTGGCCGAAGACAAGGTTGTAGCGGTCGAGGTCGTTCGGTTTCTCCCGCCCGCGCGCCAGCTCGTCATCGGCCAGCATCGCGACGATGGCGGCAAGATCCTTGTGACGCGCTTCGCGGATGGTAACGCTCATTCCACGCCGTGCTCGCGTTCGGCTTCGTCGTCGCGCGGCGGGGCGACCACGATGCGACCCTTGTCGATCTCGATGTGTGGCACGGTCTCTTTCGTGAAGGCCAGCAGCATCGAGTCGCCGCCGGGCTGCTCAATCTCGATCACGTCGCTGGCGCCGTAATTGTGAACCGCCTTCACGACGCCCAGCAAACGATCGTCACCATCCTCGGCGCGCAGGCCGATCAGGTCGGCATGATAGAACTCGTCTGCATCCGTCTCGGGCAGCGCGGCGCGCGGCACGTACAGTTCGGTGCCCTTCAGCGATTCCGCATGCGTGCGGTCGGTGACTTCGGCCAGCGCCAGCACCGCCTCATCGGGCTTGGTGGCGCGCGCCGCGGTCACGGTGAAATGACGGCCGTCCGTGGTGTGCAGGCCGCGATACTGCGCCAGGGTCGCGGGATGCTCGGTGAAGGTTTTCACCTTCACCTCGCCCTTCAAACCCTGCGCGCCGATCACGGCGGCCAGCAGCACATCGCGGGACGGCCCCGCCATTCGTCTTAGCCTTCTGCCGGAGCGGCAGCGGCCTTGGCGTTGGCCGCGGCGCGTTCCTGCGCCTTCTTCTTGGGCTTGGCCTTCTCAGGATTGTTCTTGGCAAGCGGTTTCACCAGCCCGGCATTCGCCAGGAAGCGGTGCACGCGATCCGACGCGGTGGCGCCCTTCTTGATCCACTCGCCGGCCTTCGCCGTGTCGAGCTTCACGCGGTCGGCGTGATCCTTCGGCAGCAGCGGGTTGTAGAAGCCGATCTTCTCGATGAAGCGTCCGTCGCGCGGGCTGCGCGAATCCGCGATCACGATGTTGTAGTGCGGGCGCTTCTTGGTGCCGCCGCGCGCCAGTCTGATCTTCAAAGCCATTGGTACTCTCTTCCTTCGTTTGAACCGTTGAACCCTTAGCGCCGCGGCATTCCGCCGGGCGGCATTCCTGGAGGCATCCCGCCGCCACCGCCGAACAGGGCCGAAAGTCCCTGCATGGCGCGGCCGCCCTTGCCCATCTTCTTCATCACGTCCGACATCTGCCGGTGCATTTTCAGCAGCTTGTTGACCTCGCTCACGTCGGTGCCCGAACCGGCAGCGATGCGCTTGCGCCGCGAGCCGTTGATCACGTCGGGCTTGGCGCGCTCCTGCTTGGTCATCGAGCCGATGATCGCTTCCTGGCGCGTGAGGATCTTGTCGTCCATGCCCGACTGCGCGAGTTGGTCCTTCACTTTGGCGACGCCCGGCAGCATGCCGAGCACGCCCTGCATGCCGCCCATCTTCTTCATCTGGCGCAGCTGTTCGGCGAGATCGTTCATGTCGAACTCGCCCTTCTTCATCTTGCGGGCGAGCTTCTCGGCCTTTTCCTTGTCGACCGTCTCGGCCGCCTTCTCCACGAGCGAGACGACGTCGCCCATGTCGAGGATGCGGCCGGCGACGCGGCCCGGATGGAACGGCTCGAGCGCGTCGAGCTTTTCGCCCGTCGCGAGGAACTTGATCGGCGCACCGGTGACCGCGCGCATCGACAGCGCCGCGCCGCCGCGGGCATCGCCGTCCGCACGCGACAGGATGATGCCGGTGAGTTTCACGCGTTCGTTGAACGACTTGGCGATGTTCACCGCGTCCTGGCCGGTCAGCGAGTCCGCGACCAGCAGGGTCTCATGCGGCTTCACCTGGTCGCGGATCGCCGCGACCTCGAGCATCAACTGCTCGTCGATGTGCTGGCGGCCCGCGGTATCGAGGATCAGGACGTCGTACCCGCCGACTTTTGCCGAGGCCATGGCGCGGCGCGCGATCTCGACCGGGCCCTGGCCCAGGATGATCGGAAGCGTCGGTACGCCAGCCTGCTCGCCGAGAATTTTGAGCTGCTCCATGGCGGCGGGACGCGTCACGTCCAGCGACGCCATCAGAACGCGCTTCTTCTCGCGGGTCTGGAGCATCAGGCCGATCTTGGCCGAGGTCGTGGTCTTGCCCGAACCCTGCAAGCCGACCATCAGGATCGGCGCCGGCGGCGAGCCCAGATCGAGCGTCGCGTTCTCCGCGCCCAGCGTCTCAACCAAGACGTCATGGACGATCTTGATGACCTGCTGTCCCGGCTGGACCGAGCGGATGACGTCCTCGCCGATGGCGCGCGGGCGCACCTTCTCGATGAAGTCCTTGACGACGGGCAGCGCGACGTCGGCTTCGATCAGCGCCGTGCGCACCTCGCCCAGCGCGGCATCGACATCGCCTTCCGTGAGCGCGCCGCGCCCGCGAAGCTTGTCGAACACGCCGCCGAGGCGGGATTGCAGCGAGTCAAACATCCAGCGCCCCACACTCACCATGGCCGGGCTTGACCCGGCCAGCCAGCGCGCCCGCGCCTGCGGGCGCACAAGAGTCCCCGGCGCACGAACGCGCGCCAGCGGGATGGCCGGCTCGGGGGCCGGCCATGGTGACTATCTGGGGATGCGCATTCGTCATTCAAATTCCCAAAGCAAAACAGCCCCAGGGGGCGCACCTGCGCTGCCTGGGGGCGATCCTGAGCCGGGCCCAGGACCGGAAGGACCAAAGGTCTTCCGGAAGCGGCGGGTTTTAGGCGCCGTCCCCAACCCTGTCAAATGGGATATCCGAGAGTAATATCCAAGCACCACGCGCATCCGGAGCCGCGGCCATGAAGTTCCTAGTCTCCACCTGTCCGAAGGACGAGCGGCCTCGATCCTCGCCCACAGCCGCAGAATTTGAGGCTCACATCGCGTGGTTCCGCGCCCGTCTCGCCGACAAGACCATCGACTGGGCCGGTCATGCCGAGGGGCGCGCCCTGTTCATCTTCAACGCGCCATCACCGGCGGAACTCGAGACCTTGATGGACACGATCCCGTTGGCCGGCCAGATGAAGTGGATGATCGAGCCGCTGACCGACTTCTTCGAGCACACGGCACGCGTGACCGCGTATCTCAAATCCCAGGGGACGTCCGCTGCCTGACATTATTTCAACCCCAGTTTCTGCTGGAAGAAGGTGTAGCTGAGGGCCCACATCTCGGCCTGGGCGGCGTTGGTGGCGCCGGGGCCGTGGCCGCCTTCGAAGCTCTCGTTGAACAGCACGTCGTGCTTCTGGTCGAGCATCTTGGCCGCCATCATCCGCGCCCAGATCGGGGTGACGCGGTCGTCCGACGTCTCGGTGATGAATAGCACCGGCGGATAGGTCGCGTCGGGCTTCACCAGCTGATAGGCCGAGTACTTCGCGATCCACGCGCGGTCCGCCGGCTTGTCGGGATCGCCGTACTCCTCCGCCCACGACGCGCCGGCGCCGAAATGCGTGTAGCGCAGCATGTCGATCAGCGGCCGCTGCACCACCACCGCGCCCAGCAGGTCCGGATGCTGCGTCATGGTCACGGTCGTCAGCACGCCGCCGTTCGAGGCGCCGACAATGCCGATCTGCTTCGGCGTTGCGACCCCGCGCGCCACCAGATCGCGGCCCACCGCGGCGAAATCGTCGAACGCCTTCTGCCGGTTCTCGCGCAGCGCCGACTGGTGCCAGCGCGGCCCGAACTCACCACCGCCGCGAATGTTCGCGACCGCGATCGCACCGCCGCGCGCCACCCACACCTGTCCCGCGTCCAGCGGACGGTGGCCGTCGTTCCAGTACCAGGGCGTCAGCGACAGCTCGAACCCGCCATAGGAATAGAGGATGGTCGGCACCTGACCGGTCGTGCCCTTCTTGCGGATCAGGAAGTACGGCACCTTCACGCCGTCGGACGACGTGACCCAGAACTGCTCCGCGGTCTGCGTCGCGGCATCGAACAGCGGCGCCTGGTGCTTGATCGGCTTCGGCGCGCCCTTGCCGTTGGTTTCGTACAGAGTCGGCGGGGTCAGGAAGCTCTCATAGTTGAAATGCGCTTCTGGCCCCCAATCATTGGCGGAC
>Ga0070666_10000655_pt1 | contig 20873 bp, 15 predicted proteins | sample KBSS23metaG_FD_64677 | JGI IMG/M metagenome (GOLD analysis project Ga0070666, IMG submission 64677) | Switchgrass rhizosphere microbial communities from Kellogg Biological Station, Michigan, USA - KBS S2-3 metaG | ecosystem: Host-associated > Plants > Roots > Rhizosphere > Soil ... | reverse complement strand
GCGACCGGAACGTCCCCCGGCGCACCCTGCCGGGGAGGACGGAGCCACACCCCGGCGGCCAGCGCGAGCGCACCGGCGGCGACCGCGGCCTGGAGCAGGACCGGACGCCCCCTCATGCCGCCCGCCTCCGCCGGGTCACCCAGAAGCCGGCGCCGAGCACCGCGAGCGGCGCGGCGAAGACGGTGACGTAGAACCAGGCCACCTCCTGGCCCCGGGTGTGCTGGAGCGGGAAGTCGGTCTCGCCGCCGGGGGCGCCGAGCGATTCCTCACCGAGGAGCCAGCGCACCGAATCCACCGCGAGCGCGCGGTTGCCCTGGCTCGCGTCGAGCGCGAGGTCGGTGAAGGCGTCGGAGTCGGCGAAGACCACCGCGCGTCCCTCGTCGGTGCCCTTGCGCGGAAGCGTGATGGCCGCGGCCACGTCCCAGGCCTTCCGCTTCTCGGTGCGCGCGTCGAAGGCGTAGTTCCCGTCCAGGTCGCGGAAGGTCTCGGGCAGGGTGCTGACGGTGAAGACGACGTTCACCCCCGCGGGCTTCTGGCTGAGCTGCTCGAGCGAGCCCGCTCCGAGGAGGAACACCGGGAGGCGCCCGCTCGCCCGGACCAGGGAGCCGACGCTGGCGTGTGGGCCGAAGCTCGCGGTCACCAGCTGGGCGCGGTCGCTGGGCTGGTGGGTGCGCGCGAGGTAGACGCGGTCGTTCACCAGGGTGGTGGGGACGAAGCGAACGCCGAGCGGCTGGAGAAGGGCGTCGAACTGCGAGCCGGACTCGGGGTCCAGCGCCACGAGGAGCCGCCCTCCGCCGCGAACCCAGCGGACCAGCGCCTCCACCTCCTCGCGGAGGAAGGGCGTGGTGGGACCGAGCACGAGGACCGCGCTCGCGTCGCGAGGAACTTCCGTGGCCAGCCCCTGCGCGGCGCCCAGCTGGCGGACCTCGTCGTTCTGCGCCCTGAGCAGGTCCTGGAAGACCTTGATCGTTCCCCGCGGGTCGGAGAGGTCGGAGTTGAGCGCCGCCCGCTCGCCGTGCCCGGTGGTGAGGTAGAGGATCTTCTTCGCCCGGGCGACCTGGAACAGCCGCTTCTGCACCTCGGGGTCCAGCTCGCGGAGCTGGCTCTTCGACGAATCCAGCACGTTGCCGGTGACGTAGGTCTCGTGTCGCTCGCCGCGGCTCACCGCGACGGCCCCGTTCCCGTTCACGCCCAGGGTCCGTGCGCGGGCGAGGTCCACCGCCGCGTCCAGGCGCTCCACCTTGAGGAGCGGGCTCTCGGTCGCGAGCGCCTCGGCGTAGTCACGTACCGCCGCGCCGACCTCCGAGCCGGGCGGATAGAAGAGCGAGAGGGTGACGGGCTCGGTGAATCCACGGACCAGGCCGCGGGTGGAGTCGCTCGGACGTCCGGGGCGGAAGTAGCTCCAGTCGGAGAACACGTCCGCCGCGTCGGTCACCCAGCCCAGGGCGAGGGCGGTGGTGAGCACGGCGACCAGCGCCGCGCCGGTGCCCACCGCGTCCTGCACCCGGCCCACCTCCACCTCGGGAGCCTGGGCCATGGCGGCGTAGGCCAGCTCGCCGAGCGCCAGAGGGATCACCGACGCGGTGGCGAGGAGCGCGGTCGCGAGCTGCAGCAGCGTCGCCAGCCGGGGAGCGACCTTTCGAACGTCGGGGCCACCGGCGGCGGTCACGAGGTCGGACTGCGCGAACCAGGCGACGAGAGCCAGGAGCGCGAGGGTGGTCAGCACGGCGAAGAGGCGCTCCACGCGGGCCCGGGGTGCCGCGGCCGAAAGCGCCGAGCGGTTCCAGCGGAGCACCGTCACCACCGCGACGGCGAGCACGCCCCCGACGTCGAGGACGATCCGCGGCGGGCCGGCGCCGAACACGCGCTCGCCGAGGAAGACCGCGACCAGGCCGAGGACCGTGGCCGCGGTGAGCAGGCCGCTCCGCGCGTTCATCGCCACCGCCGCGCCTCGAGCACCCGGGTGGTGGCGAACAGCGCCACCCAGGTGACGAGCAGGTAGTAGGCGACGTCCCGCAGGTGCACCTGGCCCGACTGGAAGGGCGGGAAGTGGGCGTTGTGCAGCGCGATCGCGGCGAAGAGCGCGGAGAAGGGCGGCTCGGTCACCGAGGCGAGGAGCCAGGCCACCAGCATCGAGACCAGCAGCGCCGCGCCGACGATGGCGGCGATGACCTGGCTCCGGGCGAGCGACGACCCGAGGGTGCCGAGCCCCAGCGAGGCGGCGCCGAGCAGCAGGAGGCCGAGGTAGCCGGCGAGGAGGTGGCCCACCGAGATGTGCCCGTGCACGAGGATGAGCAGCGGCATGTACGCGGTGGCGAGCGTCAGCCCGGACAGGAACGCCAGGGCCCCGAGGAACTTCCCGAGCACGATGTCCCGGTCACGCACCGGGGAGGCGTAGAGCAGCGGGAGGGTCCCCAGCTGCCGCTCCTCGGCGAACAGCCGCATCGCGAGGAAGATGGCCGCGACCATCGCCGGTCCGGAGGCGAAGTAGAAGAACCGGGTCAGCACCTCGGTGGAGCGGCGCGAGCCCTCCATGGCGAAGGCGTTGAAGAGCAGCCCATCGATGACCAGCACCGAGGCGGCGATGATCCAGCCGGTCATCGTGCGCAGGTAGCCGCGCAGCTCGCGCCGGGCGATGAGGAGGATGGGGCTCACGCCGACAGTCCCCTTCCGGCGAGCTTCAGGAAGAGCGACTCCAGCCGGTCTGCCGAGACGTCCAGGCGGAAGAGCTGGGCACCTGCCGCGAGCGCGACCTGGGCGAGCGCGGGCCGGAGCGCATCCGGAGCGTCGACCCGGAGCACCGAGCGTCCTCCCGCCACCGGCTGCACCGTGACCGCGCGCACGCCGGGAAGGGCGCGGAGCGCGGCGGCCACCGCCTCGACCGGTCCACCGACCTCCAGCTCGACGCCGGAGCCGAGTCCGAGGCGCTCCTCCAGCTCGGCCTCGCTCCCCTGGGCGACCAGCTCGCCGTCGCGGACCACCAGGAGCCGGTCGCAGGTCTGCGCGATCTCCGGGAGAATGTGGCTGGAGACCAGCACGGTGTGGTCTCCGCGCAGGCTGCGGATGAGCGCGCGCATCTCCACGTTCTGCACCGGATCGAGGCCGTTGGCCGGCTCGTCGAGGAGGAGCACGTCCGGCGCGTGCACCAGGGCCTGGGCCACGCCGACGCGCTGCCGGTAGCCGTGGCTGAGGGTGGAGATGCGCTCGTCGTCGAGCGCGGCGAGCCCGGTGCGCTCCTCGGTCTCGGTGACGCGCCCCCGGATGCGGCCCGGCTCCACCGCGCGGAGCCCGGCGACGAAGGCCAGGTACTCGCCGACGGTCATGTCCTCGTAGAGCGGTGGCGTCTCGGGGAGGAACCCGATGCGGGCCTTGAGCTGGCGCGGGGCGGTGAGGAGGTCCTGGCCGTCGAGGCGCACCGTCCCGGAGGTGGGAAGGAGCACGCAGCCGAGGATGCGCAACGTGGTGGTCTTCCCGGCGCCGTTGAGGCCCAGAAAGCCCACCACCTCGCCGGCCTCGATGCGGAACGAGAGGTTCCGGATGGCGGCCCGTGCTCCGTAGTACTTGGAGAGCTGCTCGACCTGGATCATCCGCGGGGGTCGCACTCTTTCCCAGGCGCCACGGCCCCGGTCAAGCAGGGAAGTCTCAGACGACGCTCGGGAGACGGACCTTGCCGAGGCAGAATCGCAACGCGTCCTCGAGGCCCGGCCAGCGGAAGCGAAAACCCGCGTCCAGAAGGGCACGGGGAACGACGTTGGCGCCGGAGAGCACCGATTCCTGTCCCATCTCCCCGAAGAGCGCACGGATGGCGGCGGCGGGGACGGAGGCGATGGTGGGACGATGGAGCACCCGGCCCAGCACGTGGGTGAAGGCGGCGTTGGTGACCGGCTCGGGGGCGGTGAGGTTCGCCACTCCGTGGAAGGAAGGGCTCCGGAGCGCGAAGTGGATCGCCCCGACGACGTCCTCGAGCGCAATCCAGCTGAAGAGCTGCCGGCCCGAGCCCAGCTTCCCGCCGACGCCGGCCCGGAAGAGGGGAAGCATCTTCCCGAGCGCGCCGCCGTCGGGGCTGAGCACCACGCCGGTCCGGAGCTTCACGACGCGGACCCCGGCCTGCTCCGCGGGGCGGGTTGCGGCCTCCCAGGCCTCGGCGACGTCGGCGAGGAATCCGGTGCCGCGTGACGATGACTCATCGACCGGGGTCTCGCCCCGATCGCCGTAGAAGCCCATGGCCGAGCCGTTGACCAGCACCGAGGGCGGCCGGGCGGCACGGAGGATGCCGGCGACCACGGCGTCGGTGGTGCGAATGCGGCTCTCACGGATGTCGCGCTTGCGAGCCGCCGTCCATCTGCCGTCGCCCACGCCGGAGCCGGCGAGGTTCACCACCGCATCGAGACCGTCCACCTCGCCGGCCTTCTCTCCGCGACCGAGCCGGGTGACGGCGTGCCCGCCGGTGCTCAGGAAGAGGGCCAGCGCGGCGCCGATGAGGCCGTGCGAGCCGGTGATGCCAACGCGGAGCGGCTGGCCGGGGAGCTCGGCGTGACGGGCGAGGTCGGCGGCGGTGAGGGCGTGGCGGTAGGCGAAGGTCGACTCGAGCGTCTCCCGCACCACCCCGGTGGCAAGGCGACCCACCGGACCGAGGGGGAGCGTGTAGCGAACGTCGTCCTCGAGGACGGAGCGCGTCTCGCCGTCGGGCAGCATCCGGTGGACCTGCTCCCAGCGCGCGAAGGGACCGGACTCCTGCCGGTCGGTGAAGGAGCGGCCCTCGTCCATCGCGGTGTGGAGCGCGATCCACCTGCGAGGCAGGAGGCCCAGGTGGACGCGCAGGACGGTGCGGGCGCCGGGGCCGATGCCGCCGGAGCGCTCGAGGACCTCGACGCGGTCGAACGGAGGGTTGAGGCGCTCGAAGGCGCCGGGGCGGGCGTGCCAGTCGAACAGCGCCCGGGCCGGGACTGGCATGGGGCTCCGTGCGAGGTAACGCTGCTCGTCCATCACCCGGTCTCCCCAGGGCGCCACTTCCGGCACCCACCTGCGCTTGTTATGAGCGACTGCGGCGCACCGCAACTGCCCCGGATGGAAGTCACCTCTCCAGAAAGCATCGCCGCCGCCGTCGCGGTGCTCCGCCGCGGAGGTCTCGTCGGACTGCCGACCGAGACGGTGTACGGCCTGGCCGCGGACGCGGAGAACGAGCTCGCGGTGCGGCGCATCTTCGCAGTGAAGGGCCGGCCCTCGACGCACCCGCTGATCGTCCACGTGGCGCAGGCGGCGTCCGTTGAGTCCTGGGCGACCGCCGTTCCGCCCGAGGCCTACCGGCTGGCGCAGGCGTTCTGGCCCGGACCGCTGACGCTGGTGCTCAAGCGCTCGCCGCGCGCCTCCGACGCGGTGACCGGGGGACAGGAGACGGTGGCGCTGCGGGTGCCGGGGCATCCGGTGGCGCTGGCGGTGCTGCGGGCGTTCGACGGCGGGGTGGCGGCGCCGAGCGCGAACCGCTTCGGGCGGGTGAGCCCGACGCGCGCCGAGCACGTGCGGGCCGATCTCGGCAGTGACGTCGACCTGGTCCTCGACGGGGGTCCGGCGCGGGTCGGGGTGGAGTCGACCATCGTCGACCTGAGCGGGGACGAGCCGCTGCTGCTCCGGCCCGGCGGGGTGCCGGTGGAGAGCGTGGAGAAGGTGCTGGAGCGGCGCATCTCGCGGGTGCCGGGGAGGAAGATCCGCGCGCCGGGGCTGCTGCCGTCGCACTACGCGCCGCGGGCGGGGGTGCTGCTCGCCGACCCGGGCGGGGCGGTAGCCAAGGCGCTGTCGCTGGCCGGGAACGGGCGGAAGGTGGCGGTGGCGGTGCCCGAGTCGGTCGAGGTGCCGGAGCCGCTGGTGGCGCTGCGCATCCCGGCGGACGTGGAGGGGCTCGCGCGCGAGCTGTACACGGTGTTCCGGCTCGCGGACGAGGCGAAGGTGGACGTGGCCGTCATCTCGGTGCCGGGCGAGGAAGGGCTCGGCCTCGCGGTGGTGGACCGGCTCCGGCGGGCAGCGGCTCCCCGCTAGCCCTGCCAGAGGAGCTCGGTCTCCCACAGCCGACGGCTCGGCTCTCCGACCCCGGAGCCGTCTGACACGACCGGCCCGGGCACGGCTGCCGCGCGCGGAGAGGAGGCGGTGGGGGCGGGAACGTTCCGGGGGATGTCCAGGGTGAAGCACGTTCCCGCCGGCTCGGTGGAGACGACCTCCACCTGGCCGCCATGGGCGTGGGCGATCTCCTGGACGATGTAGAGCCCGAGTCCGAGGCTGTCCCGTCTTCCGGCCGCGTCGCCCCTGCGGAAGGGATCGAAGAGGTGCGGAATCAGCTCAGGACGGATCGGATCTCCCTCGTTGTGCACCGTCACCTTGAGCCGGACCGAGTCCCGGCCATCGATCGTGATCCGGATCGGCGTCCCTGCCCGGCCGTACTTCAGCGCGTTCACGACCAGGTTGGAGACCGCCTGGCCGAGGCGCACCTCGTCGAACACTCCCTCTCCGGAGCCGAGAACCTCGAGGGAGACGCGGCTCCGCTCGTCCGCGTGGACTTCGTCGGTGACGGCTCTGGCCACCTCGAACAGGTTCGACGACGAGGGACTGAGGGGAAGGCCGTTCCCGAGCCTGAGATGCGTCAGGTCGAGCAGGCTGTCGACGATCCGGAGTGCCCGACGTGCGGACCGGCGAACGGTCTCGGCGTTGCGGCGAAGGGACGAGTCCGGCTGGGCTGCGAGGCCCTTCAGGACCTGGTCCGACGCGAGCTCGGCCGCCGCCAGGGGCGCACGGATGTCGTGGCCGAGGATCGAGATCGCACGGTGCTGGTAATCCTGGGTCCGCGCCCGCTCCTCGCTCACCCGCTGAGCGTCCCGCAGGTCACGACGGGCTCCGAGGAAGGTGAGGACGGTCAGGAGCAGCAGGACGGCGCCGCCAGCGAACGAACCGGCGAGGAAGACGTCTCCCGCGGCGCGTTCCTTCGCCTGCCGCGCCTCGAGCGCATGGCGCTCGGCGTCGACCATCTCCGCCACGACGCGGCGGATGTCATCCATGAGCGCCTTGCCCCTTCCCGAAGCGATGAGCGCGAGCGCGTCGGACTGCCTGCCGGATTCGGCAAGCTGGATGGTCCGATCGAGCTCGCCGAGCTTCTCGCCGGCGAGAGCCTCCAACCCGCCGAGGCGCTCGGTTTGAAGGGCGTCACGCGCGAGCCTGCGTCGAAGGTTCTCCAGACGCCCCGGAGCGTCGGCGGTGCCGCGCCGGTACGGGTCGAGGTACGCCTGGCTCCGGGTGAGAAGGAATCCGCGCTGTCCCGTCTCCGCGTCCTGGATCGCCGAGAGCATCCCCTCGAGATCCACCAGCGTCAGCAGGGTCTCCTGGACGTCGCGCGTGGCCGCGGCGCGCTGCCGATAGAGGGCCAGACTGCCGAGGGATGCGGCGCAGATGGCGAGGACGGCCAGAACGAAGTGCGTCCGCGTCCTCGCCGAGATTCCGCTCGTCTCCCCTGCAACCATGCACGCCCCATCGCTTGTCGGCGAGGAATGAATATCCGGGCCGGCGCGACCTCCACAAGACCGCGACGGCGGCGCTCGAAGGCGAGGTGGAGGTCCCGGAAGCCCCAGGGCAGAGCGACCAGACTCCCCATCCACCTCGGTCGGCTGCCTGCGGGAAGACGCTCCGAGGAGACGACTCGCCGCCGGGCCCGGGGTCTGCCTCGATCGTGCGCGCGTGCGAGCCGGATGTTTGCTGGAGACCTGCGCTCGGCCTCGACGTTTCGAGCGCCCTCGACGCGCGCTAGATGCACGGGATGGGATCACTCCTCTCCGAAAGGATCCGCGGCGAGGTCTACCCCCGCGGCGATTCCCGGGCCCGCTCCGAGGTCTCCGGATTCAACACGCGTGTCAATCACGATCCAGACCTCGTCGTGTGTCCGGTCTCCACGGGCGACGTCGTCGAGACCGTTCGCTTCGCGCGGGAACGGAAACTGCGCATTCACGTCCTCTCCACCGGTCATGGAACCGTGGTGCCGATCCGGTCCGGCCTGGTCGTCTCCATGCGACGGCTTACCGGTCTGGAGATCGATCCCACCCGCCGACGCGCGAGGATGGGCGGAGGGACGCGGTGGGGTGCGGTGATCTCCGAGGCGGGCAGGTCCGGGCTGGCCCCCGTCGCCGGGGCCTCGGGAACCGTCGGCACCGTAGGGTTCCTGCTGGGGGGCGGCCTCGGCCCGCTGGCCCGAAGCCACGGGTTCGGCTCCGACTTCTGGATCCGCGCCACAGTCGTCGATGGCTCGGGGGAATGCATCGAGGCGAGCAACGAGCGCGCGTCCGCGCTCCTCTGGGCGCTCCGCGGTGGCGGTGGGCCGCCGGGCATCGTCACCGAGCTCGAGGTCGGACTCGCGGAGCTGCCGACGCTCTTCGGCGGCTCGCTCGTGTTCGCCGAGAGCGAGATCTCCGCGGCCTTCCGCGGCTGGCTCGAATGGACGCGGACGGCGCCTCCGCGGCTGACGACCAGCGCGGCGATTGCCCACTTTCCGGTCGATGCCGGTCCTCCGCCCTTCCGGGGGAAGCGGATCCTCCACCTGCGCTTCGCGTACCCCGGACCTGCGGACGAGGGGGAACGGCTCGCCGCGCCGCTCCGGAGACTCGGGTCTCCGGTGATGGACGACATCCGCGAGATGCCGCCCACGGACATCGCCCGGATCCACGGAGACCCGACCGAGCCCACCGCGACCTGGTTCACCGGCACGATGCTCGCCGGCGTCGACGATGCGCTGGCGACGCGTTTCCTCGCCGAGGTCGGGCCGGGATCCGGAGGTCCGTTCTCGATGGGGGAGATCCGGCACCTCGGGGAAAGGACGATGCGGGACGTTCCCGAGGGTTCCGCGGTCGGAGGCCGCTCCGGTCTCTACACGCTCTCCTTGCTGGCGATCCGCCCGGAGCCGGTCCTTGCCGAGCTTCCCGTCGCCGCACGACGGTTCCATGCCGCGCTCGGGCCCTGGCGCGCTCCCGAGACGAACATGAACTTCGTGGGCGAGTCACTCGCGCCCGAGGTGGTTCCCCGGTGCTGGCCGCCCGAGATCGCCGCGCGGCTCGCGGACATCCGGCGACGGCATGAAGGGACAGCGTTCGGCACGGCGGCCGAGCAGCGTTGACCCGGGTCAAGACCTCGGTCGATCCATTCAGCCGCCCGTCGTGCTCGGCTCATCACCGTCGATCCGGAAGAGGGCGAAGACGAAGAACGGAGCGTGTTCCGGAACCCGGACGTTGGTCGCATCGCGGAACGCTCGAGCGATCGGCAGGCTCTCGAAGAGATGGTGCTCGTTGAGCTGGCCGGCCCAGTCCCGACGAAAGATGGCCCGCTCCGATGGGTCATAGCCGCAGTTGCTGAGGCCACTCAGGAGCCATCCATCCGCCACGTCGAGGCCGAGCAGAGTCCAGGTGCTCTCGATCCTGCCTGGCGAGATCTCGACGATGTACGGCGGCGGTTGGGTGTCCGCAGCTTCCAAGAACCAGGCGACGGCGATCCGGCAATAGGATCTCCTCGGGACCGCTCGCAGGGCCTCGTCCATGCTCGCGAGGTCGTCCCACAGCGTCTGGTTCGCGCCCCTCCACGCGGGCATCTCGGGCAGCTCGGTCGGGCGGTCGCTGTCCGTGAAGCCGTCCCCGAAGATGCTGGGCCAGGCCCAGGTGTCGACCGACAGCGGCTTCTCGACCTCGGGCCGGAGGAGGAAATCTTCCCTGCGCCTCGTCGTCCAGCTGCGCGCCGGAGGAACGAACGTCTCGCGCGCATCGAACCCGAGGAGCGCGACCGGGTGACCCAGGAGCCTTTCCGGGGCGCTCACGCCGCGGTGCCCGGCTCGACGTCCTCGCCGCGGAGCTCCCGCAGCATCCGCGTCAGCCCCCGTACCCACGACGGATGCGTGTTCAGGCTCGGCACGAGCGTCAGCGCCTCGCCGCCGGCGCCGAGGAACTGCTCCTTCGCCCGGATGCCGATCTCCTCGAGCGTCTCCAGGCAGTCGGCGACGAACGCCGGGCAGAACACCGCCAGCCGCTTCACGCCCTTCCCCGCCAGCTCGGGGATGACGACGTCCGTGTAAGGCCGGATCCACGGCGTCCGCCCCAGCCGGCTCTGGAACGTCACCGTCCACGTCCCGACCTCCAGCCCCAGCCGCTGCGCCAGCTCCCGAGCCGTGTAGAAGCACTGCATCCGGTAGCACCAGCGGTTCGCCGGGACGCGGGTGTCGCAGCAGTCCGCCCGCGCGAGGCAGTGCGCCCCGGTGGGGTCGCTCTTCCTCACCTGCCGCTCGGGCAGTCCGTGGAAGCTGAACAGCACGTGCTCCGCCCGCGCCGCCGCCAGCACCGGCCGGCCCACGTCCGCCAACGCGTCGAGGAACGCCGGATGGTCGTAGAACGGCGGGAGCACGCGGAGCGCCTCCACGTTCCAGGCCGCGCCCACCAGGCGGTACGCCTCCTCGAGGCTGGAGCCGGTCGAGCTGGACGCGTACTGGGGATACAGCGGGACCAGCGCGAGCTCGCGCACCCCGCGCGCACGCAGCTTCTCGAGCGCCGAGGAGAGCGAAGGGCTCTGGTAGCGCATTCCCAGCTCCACCGCCCACCCGGGACCGAGGGCGTCCTGGAGCCGGTCCCGGAGGGCGTTGCCGTGCACCAGCAGCGGGGAGCCCTGCGGCATCCAGATCTTCCGGTACGCCTCGGCCGACTTCTGCGGACGGAAGGGGAGGATGACTCCGTAGAGCAGCGCTGCCCGCCCCACCGACCCGATGTCCAGCACCCGCGGGTCGCTCAGGAACTCGCGGAGGTACCGGCGCACCGCTCCGGTCTCCGGCGCGTCCGGCGTCCCCAGGTTGATCAGCAGCACGCCCTGCGGAGCCGAGTCCATCAGTTCAGCGCGTTGGGCTTGGTCAGCGCGAACTCGGCGATGCGCGCCTGGAAGATCGAGCCGTCCTGTCGGGCGAAGGTGTAGCTCCCGCGCATCGTCCCGAACGGGGTGCGGAGCATCGCCCAGCTGCGGTACTCGAAGCGCTCGCCCGGGCCGAGCCGCGGCGTCTCGCCCACGACGCCCTCCCCCTTCACCTCCTCCACGTGGCCGTTGGCGTCGGTGATGATCCAGTGCCGGCTGCGGAGCTGGGCGGGCGCGGTGCCCTCGTTGGAGATCCGCACCGCGTAGGCGAACGCGAACTGGCCGCTCTCCGGGGCGCTGCGCTCGGCCCAGAAGCTGGGCTGGACGGTGATCCGGATCCCCTCGGTGACGGTGCTCGACATGACCCGCCGGCACCATGGCCCGCGCCTGCGCTCGGCGCAACGATCAAGCAGACGGTCCGTTCTGCTCCGGAGGCGCCGGTTCTCCCCTTCCCTTCCACCAGGAGGCCAGGAAGGCGAGCATCAGCACTCCGACGATGATGATCAGCGACAGCCACACTGGCACCCGGATCCACTCCTCGAGGATCATCTTCAGCCCGACGAATCCCAGCACCACCGCCAGCGCCGGCTTGAGGTAGCGGAGGCGGGCGAGCAGCGAGCTGAGCACGAAGAACAGGGAGCGCAGCCCCAGCACCGCGGTGATGTTGCTGCTGTAGAGCACGAACGGATCGCGGCTCACCCCCAGCACCGCGGGGATGGAGTCGAGCGCGAACATCAGATCCGTCGTCTCCACCACCAGCAGGACCAGGAAGAGCGCCGTGACCTGGGTCTTTCCCGAGGTGCGCACGACGAAGCGGTCCTCGGGCGCCGAGTCCGCCACCGGAAGCACCCGCCGCGCGAGCTTCAGCACCGGGTTGTGCGCCGGGTCGGTCTCCGGCTCGCCGTCTCCGCTGCGGAGGAGCTTGAAGGCGGTCCAGAGGAGAAATGCCCCGAAGAGGTACAGCAGCCACTGGAACTCGTGCACCAGCGCCGCCCCGCCGAGGATCAGCGTCCCGCGGAGCAGGAACGCGCCCAGCACGCCCCAGAAGAGCAGGAGGTGCTGCTGCGCCGGCGCCACCCGGAAGTACTGGAACACCAGGAGGAAGACGAACAGGTTGTCGACGCTGAGCGCGTACTCGATGACGTAGGCGGTGAAGAACTCCAGCCCGCGCTCGGGACCGCGGATCGCCCAGAGCAAGACCCCGAAGGCGATCGACAGGCTGACCCACAGCATCACCCAGCGAGCGGCCTCGGCCGCGGTCTGCGCCCGGTGGCGGCGCCGCGCCACGCCCAGGTCCACCGAGAGGACCAGGAGCACGGCGGCGTTGAACAGCGCCCATGCCCACCAGGGAGTGCTCATCGGATCATCCGTTGCCGCTGGTCGCAATCGCCGGGCGGCGAAGCACCATCATCCCTCGGTCCACGACGGTGAGCTTGCCACCCGCCGGGGTGAGCGCGTCGGTCTTTCCGTCGCTTTCGGCGGTGTTCACCAGGATCTCCCAGTCGCTGCCCCACTCGATCGCCGGGAGCACGAACTCCACCGGCTCCTGATGGGCGTTCATCAGGATCAGCAAGGTGTCCCCGACCACCTTGTTCCCGTACGGGTCGGTGGTGGCGATGGCGTCCCCGCCGAGGAGGAACCCGATCGACCGGAAGAAGGGGTGGGTCCAGTCCTCCTCGGTCATCGGGGTGCCGTCGGGCCGGAACCAGGCCAGGTCCTTGAGGTCCGAATCCCAGATCTGCTGACCGCGGAAGAAGCGCCGCCGCTTCAGCACCGGCTGCTCGTGGCGCATCCGGATCAGCCGCCGGGTGAACTCGAGCAGCGACCGCTTCCGCTCGTCCAGGTTCCAGTCCACCCAGGAGATGCCGTCGTCCTGGCAGTAGGCGTTGTTGTTCCCTCGCTGGGTCCGGCCGATCTCGTCGCCGGCGAGCATCATCGGCACGCCGTTGGAGACGAAGAGCGTGGTCAGGAAGTTGCGCACCTGCCGCTCGCGGAGCGCGTTGACGTTCGGGTCGTCGGTCTCGCCCTCGGCGCCGCAGTTCCAGGAGTTGTTGTCGTCCGCCCCGTCCTTGTTGTTCTCGAGGTTCGCCTCGTTGTGCTTCTGGTCGTAGGCGACCAGGTCGTGGAGGGTGAAGCCGTCGTGGGCCGTGACGAAGTTGATCGAGGCGTACGGCCCGCGGCCCGAGATCTGGAACAGGTCGGACGACCCGGTGAGGCGGTAGCCGATCTCCGCGGCCAGGTTGTCCTCGCCCTTCCAGTACTTCCGGAAGGCGTCACGGTACTTCCCGTTCCACTCCGAGAAGTCCACCGGGAACGCGCCCAGCTGGTAGCCGCCGAGACCCACGTCCCACGGCTCGGCGATGAGCTTCACCCGGCTGAGCACCGGGTCCTGGTGAATGGCGTGGAAGAAGGGCGCGTTCCGGTCGAAGGTCAGCTTCGTCCGCCCGAGCGTCGTCGCCAGGTCGAAGCGGAACCCGTCGACCCGCATCTCCTGCACCCAGTAGCGGAGCGAGTCCATCACCAGCTTCAGCGCCTGCGGGTGGTCGAGGTTGAGGCTGTTCCCCGTCCCGGTGAAGTCCTGGAAGTAGCGCGGGGACTCGGGGCTCATCACGTAGTACGCCAGCGGGTCGAGGCCCTTGAGACTCAGCATCGGCCCGAGGTGATTCCCTTCCCCGGTGTGGTTGTAGACGACGTCGAGGAGCACCTCGATGCCGGCGCGGTGCAGCGCCTTCACCATGCCCTTGAACTCGTTCACCACGTTGAACGGACCGGTGCAGGCGTAGCGCGCGTCCGGCGCGAAGTAGCCGAGCGTGTTGTAGCCCCAGTAGTTGGTGAGGCCCTTCGCCTCGAGGAACCCCTCGTCCACCGCCTGGTGCACCGGGAGCAGCTCCACCGCGGTGACGCCCAGCTTCTGGAGGTAGTCGATGACCACCGGGTGCGCGAAGCCGCCGTAGGTCCCGCGCAGGTAGTCGGGGATGTCGGGGTGGCGCATCGTGAAGCCCTTCACGTGCGTCTCGTAGACGATGAGCCGCGGCCAGGTGACGTTCGGCCGCTCCACGCCCTCCCAGTTGAACCGGCCGTCGATGACGATGCCCCGCGGCATGCCCGGGGCGCTGTCGCGATCGTCGAAGGACAGGTCGCCACGCCGGCTCCCCACCCGGTACGCGTAGACCGGCGCGTCGAAGTCCACCCGGCCGTGGATCGCCCTCGCGTAGGGATCGACCAGGAGCTTGTTGGGGTTGAAGCGAAGGCCGCGGTTCGGATCGTACGGCCCGTCCGCGCGGAGCCCGTAGAGCGTTCCCGGGCCCACGCCGCGCAGGTAGCCGTGCCGGACGTTGCGGGTCTTCTCGGGCAAGGTGATGCGCGCGGTCTCCTTGTTCGGCTCGCGCACGTCGTAGAGGCAGACGTCGATCCGCTCCGCCCACTCGGAGAAGACGGCGACGTTGACCCCCTCCCCGTCCCAGGTCGCTCCCAGCGGCTGCGGCTTGCCCGGCCAGACCGCCGTGGGAACCGTCATTCCACCGCCTCCAGGACCGCCACCGGGAAGTCGGTGAACAGCGGCCCCAGAGCGAGGCCCCCCTCGAGCGGCTGCACGCGCACCCCGGTCACGACGTTCCGGAAGCGCCGTCCGGCCAGGTCGGTGGGGAGCCGCATGCGCGTCGAACCGTAGACCGGCCCGAGCCCGGCGCGCAGTGCGCGCGTGACCAGCCGGGGCGCGGCGACCACCACCGCCTCGTCCCCCAGGCGCCGGGCGAAGGCGAGCGCGCGTGCCGCGGCGATGCCGTCCAGCTCCAGCGGCTCGTACCCGCCACGACGGAACAGGTCGGGGCGCGCCTGGCGGAGACGGAGCATCATCGTGGTGAGCAACAGCTTGCAGCGGCCGTCCGCCGGATGACCCCAGACGTCCCGCGCGACGCTCACCGGCGCCGAGGCGTGCTGGCGGAGCAGCTCGGAGAGCATCTCCTCGCGGCGCTGGAAGTTCACCGGGCGGCGGTTGTCCGGATCCACCAGCGACAGGTCCCAGAGCTCGCAGCCCTGGTAGAGGTCCGGCACGCCGGGATTCGCGAGCTTCAGCGCAACCTGCACCAGCGAATTCACCTGGCCCGGCCGCTCCAGCCGGTCCTTGAGCTGTCGCGCCTGGTCGAAGAACACCCGGCTCGCCCCGGGATCGAGCACCCGGTCGACGAAGCGCGCCGTGGCTTCCTCGTAGTCCGGATCCGGGTTGGTCCAGCTGGTGTGGACCTTCGCCTCCCGGATGGCCTTGAGCATGTACTCGCGGATCCGGTCCCGGAAGGCCGGCAGCTCGGACGTGTCCAGCTCGCCCATCGGCCAGGCCCCGAGGACGGTCTGGTAGAGGAGGTACTCGTCGTTGCCCGACGGCGCGGGCCGGCCGGCGAGCTCGGTCTTGTGGCCCGCGTTGAGCTTTCGCCAGCTCTCCAGCGCGCGCCGCCACTCGCCGGGCATCTCGGAGAGCACCACCAGCCGCGAGCGGATGTCCTCGCTCCGCTTCGTGTCGTGGGTGGAGCTGGTGAGCATCGCCCCCGGGAAGTCCCGGGCGCGCTCGAGGTTCCGGTGATGGAAGGCGTCCACGCTGATCCCGAAGTGCTCCGGTTCCCCGCCCACCTCGTTGAGCGCCACCAGCCGGTTGTAGACGTAGAAGACGGTGTCCTCCAGCCCCTTCGCCATCACCGGGCCGGTGATCTGCTGGAGCTTCATGGCGAAGTGCAGCATCACCTGCCGCTCGGCCATGGGCAGGTGCTCGGGGTACCGCTTGAGCAGCACGTCCTCGAGCCACGAGAACAGCGACGCGTTGGTGGTGGGGTCCGCGACGCGGGCCCGGGCGATGGTCCACTGGATGTAGTGGGCGTCGCGCTCGTCCACCCCCGGCGCCGAGGAGACGTAGGTCCGGTAGACCGGGAAATGCGCGATGAAGCCGATCAGCGCCCGGCGGATGGAGTTGAGGGTGAAGTCGCGGGTGCGGCGGTTCATCTCCGAGATCCGGTTGAGCTCGCGGGCGAGGCCGTTGATCTCGCTCGACATGCTCACCGCCATCACCTGCTTCTTCTTCTCCACCAGCAGCGACTCGAAGCGAATCGGGTGGGTGATGAACTTCTCGTAGATGTCGGTGAACTCCCGGGCGGCGGACGAGTCGATGAGCACCGAGGTGGTGAGGTTGGAGAACCGGTAGCCGGTGGTGCCGTGCACCGCCCAGTCGTCGGGGATGCGCTCCTTGCCGCCCTGGATCTTCTCCACCACCACGTAGAGGAGGTGCCGGAGCGGCGAGGTCGGCTCGTTCGCGGTCTCGGCGCGCCATCGGCGGGTCAGCGCCTCGCTGACCGCAGGCCAGCTCGCGTCCTCCATCGTGTCGCCGGCGATCCTCCGCGCCTGGTCGAGGAAGTACCGCTCTTGCAGCCGCAGGAAGTACGCGCTCGGGTCGAACAGGCCATCGGGGTGGTCGATCCGCAGCCCGTGCACCATGCCCCGGGCGAGGAACTGGAAGGTGAGCGCGTGCGCCTCCTCGAAGACGTCGGTGTCCTCGACCCGGATGGCGGCGAGGCTGTTGATGTCGAAGAAGCGCCGGTAGTTGATCTCCTCCCCCGCCACTCGCCAGTGGGCCAGCCGGTAGGGGACGTAGCGCTCCAGCAGCCGGTCCAGCGCGTCGAAGCTGCGCGGGTCGTTGGGGTGCCCGTTGAGACGCTCGAGGTTCGCGCGGAGGTGCTCGGCGACCACCGGCGAGCTGCTCACCAGCGCGTTCAGCCGTCGCTTGAGCACCTCCTTCTCCCGGCTCCGCTCCTGCACCTTGTCCGGCGTGGTGTCTCCACGCGAGGGAAGGTTCCGGAGCCCGGTGAGGATGCTCTGCAGCTCCACGTGGTCCGGGTGATGCTCCCCGAGCTGCGCCCCGACCTGCTCCACGCCCGGCCCGAGCACGTCCTGGTAGGCGCGGGGGTTCAGGGGGAGGCGGTGGTCGAAGTAGCGCAGGGAGATGCTCCCTCCCTGGTACTCGAGCTGGAGCTCGCCCCGGTCCAGCACCACGCCGTACTGGTCACCGAGGATGGGCAGGAGGACCTTGTTCCGCAGCTCGGCCTTCACCGGGTCCCACTCGATGTCGAAGAAGTGGGCGTGGACCGCGGCCGGCCCGTTCTCCAGCACGTCCTCCCAGAGGGCATTGCCGGCGGCGATGCCCATGTGGTTCGGGACCGTGTCGAGCACCAGCTTCATCCCGTTGGCGCGCAGCGTGTCGCCGAGCGAGACGAAGCCCACGCCCCCGCCCAGCTCGGGGTTCACCTGGGTGTGGTCCACCACGTCGTACCCGTGCTGGCTGCCCGGCATCGAGCGGAGGATGGGTGAGACGTAGAGGTGGCTGACGCCGAGACGCGCCAGGTACGGGACGATGGCGCTCGCCTTGGCGAAGTCGAAGTCCTTGTGGAGCTGGACCCGGTAGGTCCCGAGCGGGAGCTGGTGCTGGGCGAAGAGCTGCTCCCGGGTGCGGGCGTAGAGCGGCTCGGCGATCTCGGGTTCGTCGACCGGGCGGGACGCGCCGGGCTGATCGCCCTCTCGGGTTTCGTCGAGGTGCGGGTCCATGGCTGGTGGGTGATTAGCGGAGGAGGTCCAGACTTCCGGCGGCCGAATCTGGGGATGCGGCCGCCACCCAACAATCCCTCCGACCCGGGTCGGGAATGCTCCTCCTCGCGGCACCGGGGACCCGCCCGTCTCGGGGGTGACAGTGCAAGCGGCTCTATCAGCCCTGGCGATCGCCGAAGCGCACCATCCGTCCGTCCGAGGAATACAGGACCGGTTCGCCGTCGAGGCTCGCGAGCGCGGCGCCGGTGCGCGCCAGCAGCGTGGTTCCACCGGTCGCGGGGTCGGCGGCGGTGTACCGGCCCGAGGCGGGGTCACGCCCGGTGAGGCAGATCCAGTGCTGTCGCGGGTGGCCCTGGACGTCGTGCACCACCCGGAGCAGGACGGGGCGGCCGGCGTCGAGCTGCCGGTCCACCTCGGCGCAGTCGAGCGCTCCGGCGCTCGCGCGCGGTCCGCCGGGAATCGCCGAGCCTGCGGCGCTCCAGTCGAGGAGCGGCCCCTGGAATCCGCCCGAGGCGCGGAGATGCCGCAGGAGCGCGTCGGGGGTGAGCACGGTGCCGCCGAGGCGACTGAGGGCCATGGCGCAGGCGGTGAGCGCGCATCCGGCCTGGGCGAGCGTGGGACCTTCTCCCGAGACGCCGAGCCGCTCGGTCCGCCACGCGGGGTCTCCCTGGCGGAACAGCGGAGTCCGCTCCGCGGCGCGGGTCGGGGTGGGCTCGCTGGGGACGCGGTGAACGAAGCGGAGCAGCGCGTTCTCGAGACGGCTGCGCGGGTCCTCGAGGTGCGTGCGGATCGTCCCGGCGACGGAGCGTGCGCCGCGCTCGAGGACGGAGACGAGGTCCTCGTCCGCCGTGCGACGCCTCCCGGGCGAGGGCAGCGTCAGGACCTGGCCCACCTCGATGAGATCCGGGCTCGCGAGGCCGTTGAGGCGGGCGAGCGTCCGCACCAGCTCGGCGGTGGTGCCGGGCGTGCCCTCCTGCTGGAGCTGACGGGCGATGCGGCAGAGCGTGTCTCCGGGCCGGACGGTCCAGGACGCGTCGTCCTCCGGAAGGACGGACGGCCCGGGCGAGGCGGACGAGATGGGACTGACGGCCATGACGCGCACCTCGCTGTCGGCGAGACCGCGCCGGACCCGTGCAGCGAGCGGGCCATGCCGCTCACCTCGGGACGGACCGCCCCCGGTGTCCACGCCCGGAGACGGGCGACCGGAGCTCCGGACGGACGAAGGGCCCCGTGATCGCATCCGACCACGGAGCCCGGGATGCCGAGGACGCGCCCCGGCGAAGAAACGTCAGCTCAGGTGCTTGTTGACCAGCTTGGTCATCTCGAACATCGAGACCTGCTTCTTGCCGCCGAAGACAGGCTTCAGCTTGTCGTCGGCATTGATCATCCGCCTCTCCTTCGCATCCTGGAGATTGTTCTTGCGGATGTAAGCCCAGAGCTTCTTGACCACCTCGGTGCGGGGAATCGGCTTGTTGCCGACGACCTGCGCGAGGTCCTCGGACGGCATCAGCTCCTTCATGAAGGCAGCGTTGGGCTTGCGCTTCGCTCCAGTCTTCTTCCCCGACTTCTTCGCGGGCTTCTTGGCGGCCATTCGGTTGGGTTCTCCCTCCCCCTCTTCCAGGGGATGTTGTACGGCTCGTCGTCGAGTCGATGGCTTCGTTCCGACGAAGCCAAGGCAGCGCGGATATCAGGTTTCAGAGGAGAAAACACCCGTGGAGCACGTTTCCCCCTCTGAAAATCCTGGGAGCCCTCTCTGACATGGAAGCCCTGATCACCGGTGCAAGCGGGTTCCTGGGCAGTGCCCTGAGCCGCCGGCTGGTGGGAGACGGGCACCGGGTCCGGGCCCTGGTGCGGCCCGGAAGCGACGCATCGACCCTCGACGGGACGGGCGTGCAGCGGGTGTCGGGAGACGTGACCGACCCCGGCTCCCTCGGGCGGGCCGTCGAGGGGGTGGAGGTGGTCTTCCACCTCGCGGGGCTGCGTCGCGCGCCCGAGCGCTCGGCCTTCTTGCGGGTGAACGCCGAGGGCACTCGCACCGTGTGTGACACGATGCTCCGGGCGGGGGCGCGGCGTCTGGTGCTGGCCGGCTCGCTGGCCGCGGTGGGTCCCTCGACGCCGGACCGCCCCCACGTGGAGACGGACGGCTTCGCCCCCGAGGAGTGGTACGGCGAGAGCAAGGCCGAGGCGGAGCGGATTGCCCTCGGGACGGTCGGGCTGGAGGTGAGCGTGGCCCGGCCACCACGGATCCTCGGACCGGGCGATCGCGAGAACCTGGTCTTTTTTCGAATGGTGAAACGCGGGGTCCGCCTGGAGGTGGGGGGTGGGCCCCGGCCCCTCTCGGTGGTGGACGTGGACGACGTGGTGGAGCTGCTCCTGCTGCTCGCGACGCGGCCCGAGGCGGTGGGCGAAGCGTTCTTCGCCCCGGGGCCGGACCAGACGACACTCGAGGAGATCCAGGCGCTCGGGGCGGAGGTGCTCGGAGCGCGGACACGGGTCCTGCGGCTCTCGCCCCGGCGGCTCGAGGCGCTCGCGGCGATGGCGGACGGGTTCAGCCGGCTGACCGGGAAGCATCTGCCCCTGAACCGGAAGCTCGCGCGACAGCTGCTCGCGCCGGCGTGGACCTGCAGCGGGGAGAAGGCGCGGGCGCGGCTCGGCTGGGTCCCGCGGATCGACGCTCGCACCTCGATTGCGCGGAGCGCCGCGTGGTATCAGGCCCGAGGCTGGCTATGAGCGCCAAGGCGGCTTTCTACGACGTCGACGGAACGCTGGTGCGGACGAACATCGTCCACGCCTACGCGTACTACGCGATGAACCGTGGCTCGCTGACGGGGATCGCGGCGCGGACGCTGGCGACGGTGGCGCAGATTCCCGTCTATGCGGGTCTCGACCTCCTCAACCGGAAGGTCTTCAACGAATACTTCTACCGGGCCTACGCGGGGCTCTCCGAGGACCGGCTGGTGGTGCTCGGCGAGGACCTGTTCGAGGACGTGCTCAAGCCGGCCATCTTCCCCAAGGCGCAGGACCTCATCGACGAGGCGCGGCGGGCCGGCTGCCGGATCGTGCTCATCACCGGCGCGCTGGACTTCACGGTGGTGTCGCTGGCCCGGCATCTGCGGGCGGACGACATCATCGCGAACAAGATGCAGTTCGTCGGTGGCGTGGCGACCGGCAAGGTGATCCCGCCGATCATCGAGGGGGCGAACAAGGCGCACGCCATCCGCGAGTACTGCGTGAAGCACCAGCTGCAGCTGGACCAGAGCTTCGCCTACTCGGACAGCTTCAGCGACTACGCGATGCTGGCGATGGTGGGGCGGCCGACCGCGGTGAACCCGGACATGCGGCTCCGGTCGATCGCCCGGGCGTACCACTGGCCAGTGCTGGAC
>Ga0070666_10000653_pt1 | contig 20903 bp, 19 predicted proteins | sample KBSS23metaG_FD_64677 | JGI IMG/M metagenome (GOLD analysis project Ga0070666, IMG submission 64677) | Switchgrass rhizosphere microbial communities from Kellogg Biological Station, Michigan, USA - KBS S2-3 metaG | ecosystem: Host-associated > Plants > Roots > Rhizosphere > Soil ... | reverse complement strand
TGACATTTTAGCGCTCTCCTATAGCTCGTAGGCCATCAAACGCCCGCAAGCAATCACAACCATCCAAAACGCAAGCGACACTACCGCAATCACCTGAACACCGCGCGGCACTGTTTCCGACGATTCCCACTCCGTCATCGAAGGATAAAACTTCAACTGGTACACCAGTGCATTCACACCCAAGAGAACTAGTAGCAGCATCTTCACGCGGAAAAAACCGCTGGCGTAAGCTTTTTCGGCTTGGGAGAAAAACAACAGCCCGCCCGTCAAAAACATAATTCCAAAGCCCGGAAGAGCCCACGGCATCACCTGCCGCATGATCTTCGCCGCGGATTCCGCCGGCAGCACCAAGCGCAGCAGACGCAGATCGAACATCACGATGAGGCCGACACTCAGCGAAAGCGCAAGGATGTGACTCCCCTCGATAAAGGGGAACCACAAATCCGATTGCCGGATCCCCGTGGCCCACGGGGTGTTTTGCAGCCAGTGGCACCAGCTAAGAACCGACATGACAACCCGCCTTCGGATCGCAGTGCGCGGTGTTATTACTGAGCGGAAGCAGATGCACCCTCAGTTTTCGGCCGGGCAATATCGTGATACAGACGCTTGCCATCCGGCATGACAGCGTAAAATAACGACGCGCCTTTGCTACCGTCCTTCATCGGATGCGCAACCACCTTTACATGGTCGCCCGCCTTGAAAGTAGCCCGGGTCCAACCCTGCCGGCCCATGATGTTAGTGGAACCGCCTTCGACGTCCCACGTCCCGACGGTGGCAGGATCAGCGGCGCCCGGTTCAACCTTGACGATGATGTGTGTATGCGGGTTTTCCCAACGATACTCCACCACCGTTCCCTCGTAGGTAACGTCCTTCGTGAGTTCGAACATGGCGAACGAATGGTGCCCGAATCCAAACGGCGCCATTATGACTAATCCAAGTAGAAAATGTTTCATGCCCCTACTCCTATTTCCCTGGCGTTCCTGTCAAATATTTGGCGCGCTCCTCGTCGCTCGCATTGCAATCGAATTCCCGGGCCTCCGTAGCTTTTGGAGCCCGATAGTAGCGGAATTCGTAGGTATGAGGTTTCGTGAACACCTTGGCGTCTTCCCAAGTGAACGTCACCGACAAACGCTTGCCGCCGGCCAGAAGACGGTAGCGTTCAATCAAATGCGAATCGGGAGTGCGCCGGCCTCCGCCGGGGATTCCAGTGATTCCTTCGCTCGAAAACCCCACAGTGTCTACCGCCAAGGTGTCACCTTCCCAATGCCCGACGGAATGCCCATTAGAGACGGGATCGAACGTGTCCGGATTCACGTGCCCCCGGCCGTCCGTGTAGATGTGCCGCGCCGGGTTCCGCAGCGCGGAAGTAATCGCGATCTCTCTGCCATTCACATTTTGCAGAATGTCGATCGTCGATCCCTCCATCACGTAAGGCACGCCGAAAAAGTGGCACCAGCGAGTTGCCGTGGTGTCCAGCTTGAATTGAACACCGCGATCCTCCGCCGCCATAGCCGCAGTGAGAGGCGCGGGAGGCACGTTCCGGCTGTCGAAGCGCAGCTCCCAAAATCCTGAAAGATTCGGTGTCTCCGCCAAAACCGGTACCGTCAATACCAGCAGCGCCGCCCACAGTCCGTTCCTGTTATTCAAGTGATTCATCCTTATCACTTCTGGGGCGGCTCTACCACCGATCCACCCTGCGCCGGGTCGTCCGCGTGACAATACTCCTCAAACGCATAAGTACCCGGCTCAGATTTGTAGTAAGTCAACTCATAGGTATGCGGCTTCAGATAGACGGTTGGATCGTCCCAGGTGAACGTCACAGAAAGCCGCCTCCCGCCTTCGAACAAATGAAAACGCTCGACCAGATGTGAATTCGGAGTGACGCGGCCGCCCCCCGGCGTCCCACCTCCCCCTGCGAAGCCAACTGAGTCCACTACTAGAGTGTCACCTTCCCAGTGCCCGACGGCGTGGCCGTTCACCGACGGCTCCAGGTGAGTGGCATCGGGATGCTGCCGCCCATCCAAATAAATGTGGCGGGCGAACGTGTGCACCTCGGGAACCAGGGCGATCTCATCCTGCCCCTGAATGATGTCCCAGGCGGCGGAATGCTGCATGAAAAACGGATACGAATTGGTCGCGCACCACTTTGAACCAAAGGAAACTACTTCGCCCCGCGCCTGGCGCGCCGCCGCTTCCTGATTCGCTTTGACGATTTCGGGCTTTATCGCTGCACGAGGAATCTTCTCGAGTGTGCCGCCAAAGCTTCCCGAGCCGGTGTCGTCCCTACGCTCCCAGAATCCGGAGAGGTCGGGCACCTTGGCCGGACTCTGCCCGAATAAGATTCCAGCCGTCGCACACACGGCTAACCACACCCGGGCAATTTTAATCATTTCGTCATTCCGATACTCTTGGCCCAGTAGGCCGCGTTGCCAATATACCCGCCGTCAGGCAGGTGCGCCAAGATCGCGCGGCGCAGTTCCAGTAGGCGAATCTCGCCCATCTCCTGATAGATCACCTTACCGTCCGGCGCAAGAACGATGGTAAACGGAACACCCGAATCCCATTTCTTATCGAAGGCTTCCTGCAAAGCATAGACGTCATCCGAGGCGAACTGGAGATTGCGTACTCCCGAGTGATGCTGTTCCAGAAACTTTTGAACCGTCGCCTTGGCCTCCGGCGCATCTGTGGACACTGTCACCAATTCGAAGTCCCGGCTGCGATACCAGAGATAGGTTTGCAGCAGGTCGTCAAACTCCTCGACGCAGGGGCCGCACCATGTCGCCCAGAAATTAATCATCAGCGTCTTGCCCGTGGGGTTTGTACGCAGCTTCTTGAGCACATCCGCGGTCGCCACTTCGAGGTTCACCGGCTGCGCTAGCCAGTCTTTGGACTCTTTCTGTTTGGACTCCGTTTGGGATTTCCATTTGATGCTGCACCCAAATACCGGGCGCTGCGGGAACTCCACAGGGCGATTCGCTACCAGCGCATCCAGTGCATCGCGAGCATCGTTGATGCGCACATGATCGGCACGCATGCTGTCGTCAATGCGGCCCTCGTAGCGCAGCTTCCGCTCCTGGTCGAATACGAAAATATGCGGTGTATTCTTGGGTCCGTAGAGATGGGCGACCTGTTGCGTATCGCCATCGTAGAGGTACGGAAAGTTGAAGTTCTTGAACTTGGCGTGTATCACCATGCTGTCGAGCGAATCGTCCACGTCTGTGTAATTCAATTCGTGTTGCGTGATGGCGGAAACGGCGTTGGGCTGAATAGCAAGAAACTGCACTCCCTTAGCCCGGTAGTCGTCGGCCATCTTCTTGATACGGTCTTCGTAGAGTTGCGACGCCGGGCAGTGATTGCAGATGAACATCACCGCCAGCGCTTTGGCGGACCGATACTCGCTTAGCTTATGCTGCTTGCCGTCGATTCCCTTCAAGTTGAAATCGGGAGCGGCGGCGCCGACCGCAAGAGTGGGGTGAAGCTTCCACTGCTTCTCCATTTCCTGCTGATAGGCGGATTTCGCCTTGCTCTGCTGTGCCAGCAGGGCCACGGACGATAGTAAGCACAAACTCAAACCAACACTGACCCGCCGTCGTGTATTCATCGTCGTGACACTCCCTCGCCTCTTGCTAGAAAATCAACTTCAGCGCGAACTGAATATCGCGCGGTGTATAAAACGCGTTGGTCGTGGTGATCACGCCGAAGTTTCCGGCGCTAGTCGGCACACCGCTGCTGTTAAACCCGCTGATTGTGTTGCCTGGCATACCGAACAGCGGAGTATTTGTGATGTTGAAGCCCTCGGCGCGGAACTGCAGCTTCGCCGATTCAGTAAGGCGGAAGTCCTTGAAGATGGACAAGTCCACACGTACGTTCCGCGGCATGTTGAACGCGTTATGCCCTTCATTACCCTTAGTACCGAACGGCTGCTTGCGGAACTGCGTGATGTCAATCCACTCCGCGTTGTTTTGCGTGAAGGACTGCGCAGGGACGACACTCGGACGGTCCGTCGTGATGCCGAACGAACCCTGCTGCGCCGAACCGTCTAGCACCGTGAAGGGCTGGCCTGTCCCGTACGAGTAGATGCCGTTAATCTGCCAGCCTTTGATGACCTGAGCAGCGACGCCGTGTAAGGATTTACCGAAAGGCAGTTCGTAACTGACGGAGAGGTTGAAGCGGTTCTTTACCATGTAGTCACTAGGACCGTAGTCGCGCCCAAAATCGTTGAGAACCTGACCGCAACCGACGCAAGCGCCACCGGGTCCACCGACATCCGACAAAGCGCTGGAGTAACTGTAATTAGATTGGAAGGTCAGCCCAGCTTTGTAGCGGCGCTGGAAGATGACCTGCAAAGCATTGTAGTTAGAGACCCCATTCGTCTCCAGTAATTGCACCGTACCGACCAGCGGAAGGGTGCTCGCGAACGGAAGGCAGGGGTTGCCCAATGTCGGCGTGGCCGTTGCACCGCAACCGCCAGGACCTTGCGGGGGCAGATTCGTGGCTATGTTCGGCACCGTCCGGCCCAGATTACGGACTGGCTCGGACACAAACCCGACGCTTACCAGGTTACCGCCAAATTCCTTTTCCAGCGTCAAGTTAATCATATACACCGTAGTGTTCCGGTACGGAAGTTGTGTGCCGGCGTTGATAGAGAAGCCGCTCGGCGTGTATCCGGGAGAGCTGGTCGTGGCGCCGCACGCGGCCACCAGGCAAACCGAATTCGGAACAGGGGCCGGCAACGTATCGCTGATTTTGAACGACGGTGTCGCCAGTTGGTTGATGGTGTAGGTAGCCACCATCGGCGCGTTCTTCAAGTTGGCGGGAGAAGCCACATTGTTGGGCCAATAACTGGTGCCGAAGCCTCCGCGGAGCACGGTGCCGCGGCCGAGCGAAGCGGAAAACCCGATTCGTGGCTGAACATCTCCATATTGCGTCGCGATATTTACTGCTTCGCTCACGCCACTGGCGCCCGCCACTTGGATCCGCCCGGAGGCCAGGGTCGCCGCGTCGGTAGGATCGAAGTTTGAAAGGGCATTATGCTTTTCGTGAATCGGCGTGTAGACGTCATAACGCAGTCCCAGATTCACGGTTAGCCACTTCTTTACGTGCCAATTATCTTGGATGAATCCGCCGGTTTCCCAGTCGCGATACTGCGGCGCCGCCAACGCCATATTGCGCGTCGCCTGGTTGTAATAGCCGGTCAGCAGCGATGCCAGGGCGTTGCCTCCCTGAGTGCACAAGGGTAAGCCAGGAGTAGCCGTGTTATTGCAAACGCCCGGAACCGATGATGCCCCGCCGCCGATCGTGGTCTGCGCCGAGTTGATATTGAAATTACCTTTGAAGAGCACTTGGAACGTGCTCCAATCGCGGCGTAGCAGATTCGCTCCGAACTTGATAGTATGGGCGCCTTTGGTCCAGGTAGCAGAGCCACCATATTGATAGTTGGTATCCCAATACGCTGTCGGAAGCGCGAAGCCGTCACCCAAAGAAGCGTACCCGCCACTCTGGAACGTCATAAGACCAAGCCCGCTGGTTCCAGGAACCGCCGTGTTTAGATTGGCCGGTCCGCCGAAGGCCGTGTTCGCATTGATACCAATGTTGGCGCTTTCCGAATCCGTCACATACCGCGCCAATTGCGCGTTAAATTGCACCAGAAACGTCGGCGAGACAATGTGCACGTGGCTGAGCGCCACGCTCTGTTGCCGTTGATAGGCAGAACCGGGGAAATTGTTGTTGTTCAATGAACTCGGAGCCGGGATGGTGACGCCGGCCACGGTCGCCGGCGGCAAGAACCCTGGAGAAACTGTATCCGTGTTGTTAATCGAATAGCGCGCGAAGAAGTTGTCTCTGTCGCTAAACCGGTGATCGATCCGCATATCCGCGGTGTGTGCGAACTGGCTTTGCACCGGGCTGGAAATGAACTGGCACGTCGGCGTGCAGCCCGTCAACGTCGGGTACAACGCCGCGTAATTGGCCCCAACGCCGTTGATCTGGGCCAGTGTGATGACGTTGTTGGTATACGGCACGTGCGTTACGGGATTGTAGATAGGCGTGGTGATATCGGAGAAATTGCCTACCTGTTGGACGCCGTTACAGACGATGCGGCCTAATTCGCAGGCCGATGGAATGGTAGCAGTAAACGTGTTTCCCTTGATCTTACGGAATCCTTCGTAGTCGGCGAAGAAGAACGTCTTATCTTTCTTGATTGGGCCGCCGACGCTGCCCCCGAACTGGTTCTGCCGAAACTCAGGCTTCACCCCAGCCAGCGGATTGCCCGCCTGCGGTACGTTGAACACATCCTTGGCATCCAATTTGTCGTTCCGAAGAAACTCGAACAGGGTGCCGTGGAAACTGTTGGTTCCCGATTTGGTGATCAGGTTGATGATCGCACCCCCGGCGCGCCCGCTTTCCGCAGGATAGAGGTTGGTATCCACCTTGACCTCTTGCAGCGCGTCAATCGATGGCTTCACGATGATGGTTGCAATAGCGCGTTCGTTGTTGTCCATCCCGTCGAGCAGAAAGTTGTTCGCCGAGTCCGTCTGGCCGTTGGCGGATACTGTTGAGGTCTGCCGGCGGTCGTCCGGCCTCGTCCCCCCGCCGAGAGAGCTTTGTACCGATTGGGTCGCCCCCGGGGCCAGTTGTACCAGCGTGACAAAGTTGCGCCCGTTCGTTGGCAGTTCCGCCGGGTTTGTCAGAAGCGCTCCTACCGTTGAGCTATCGGTCTGCAGCCCAATGGTTTGAGCGGCCACCTCCACGGTCTGGGATAGCTCGCCAACTTGTAAGGCGGCGTCGACGCGAGCGCGGTCCCCCGTCGCGAGAGTCAGCCGGGGATTGGAGAACGCTTTAAATCCCATGACCTCGATGTTGATCGAATAGTCTCCTACCGGCAACAACGTAAAGGAATATTGACCCGAAGCATCGGTTGCTTGCGTTCGTGTCAGATTAGTCCCCAAATTCTTTGCGGTGACCTTAGCGCTGGGCACCACGGAACCGCTATTGTCGGTCACGGTGCCAACGATGTCAGCGGTGCCTTGAGCCCACAGGCCCGGCGCACCCATCGAGCAGATCCCCGCGAAAATTACCAAACGAACCCAACCGTTTGGCATCAACCCCTTGATTCTCTTGGAAAGCGACATGGCACATCCTCCCACTTGGCAGTTAAACTGAATCCCCTAAAGACGGCGAGCGCGTTAGTGAACGCCCGCAAAGCTACAGTAGGTGTAAGTAAAGGACTTCGCGGAGGTTTACAAGGTGATTACGGTTGCGATACAGAGAAACGCGGTATTCCCTGTGTTTCGTTATCGATAGAGATGACGAGGTAGCGACGTACTGCCTGTATCGATGCGTGATTTCGTGGTGGACTTCTACCAGAAGTGAGTCGCGAGGATGCGCGGAGGGCCGGCGCTGCGTCCGATCACATCCGTTCCAATGACGATTTGAATGTTCTTTCCGTCCCAGCCCCTCGGCGCGGCTTTGGCAATCTCTTCCATATAAGAACGGCTGGTCAGGAACTCACCAGCGGCTTCGGTCCCAAACTTTGCCAGTCCAGAGGCCGTCACTACGACTCTGCCCGTGGTCGGGTCCATGACGCGGGAAACGATGGCGTAATCTTGCTTGAAGTCGGTGTAAGCGGCACCCATGGCGTCGGACCACTGGAGATTCTGGGGATCGTTGCGGTCCTGAATACGATTCACCATGGTCTCAGTATTACGCAGGAAGCCAAAACGGAGTTGGCCAGTCAGGCGGAGCGTGAAGCTGTTGTTGAAAGCGCCGATCAGAACCGCCGGCCCGTCGCGTAAGTCATCTAACTTGGAGGAAACCTGAAAGCGGATGTGATACGGCTGGTGACTGGCCACCAGCAGGGCCGTCACTCGGGCCAACGCCGTCGCGTCAGAAAAAGCGACTCTCTCCGAGTTCTGCAGGTCGATCATGTTTACGGGAGGCGAATCCGTGGTGTACCCTCCGATGTAAACCGAGACAGGTTCGGCAGAGTTTAGGACGGGAGACCAGAAACGGTCGATCGCAGCCCGTGATTTCCAGGGCTGCGTCAGCAACAAAGTGGCCAGAAGGACCGCCGCAGCGGCCACAACGCCAATCGCCAGAATGGGTTTCCTGCGGCTCGGCGCCACCGGCGCAGCGAGCACTGCCGGCTTTTCAGGCATGCGGAACTCGGGAAGGTAGGAACCGGCGGGGAAATCAATCCGGATCTCGTTTTCGTGCCCGGCTTCGTGATAATATTGCGCGATTCGTTTGCGAATCTCGACGGCGGTCGTGCGGACTACGGGATCGAGATTGGTGTCGTAATCCGGTTCGCGGCCAAAGACTTCGATACCGAGAGTCCGTTCTTTTAAGGGCTCTGCATGACCGTGCAGCGAGCGCTCCACCACGAAACGCAGGAGACTCGGGAAGCGTCGGCTCTTCTTAAAGAGTGGACTGGCGAGAATCCGCTCCAGTTGCTCGCGAATCGCGTTGCGCTCCGCTTCGGTTTCCGGAGTCCACGCCGAGGTGGAGTGAGGATGCGGATCGATCGACGGCCCAGTCTGCGTACAACTACCCCTGGGACAGAATTATAGCACCGGCGAACCGGAACGCTACAGCTTCTGGGCTTGAAAACCGCCCTTGGAGCGGTCATAGAACCAGATGCCCGCGAAGACGATGAGCAAGATAGCCGGGAGGAGGGCGACGTCACGAAACGAGGTTTGCGCCGCAATGCCCAACACTCGATCCAACTCCGGTCCGGGCGGCAATGCCTTAAAAGCTTCGGCACCCCCGGCGAGCTCCAGTTTCTTGTTATCGAAAATCGAGCCCATCAATGGCAGGACGAATTGAATCGACAGCGTTCCGGCCGTTCCCATCAAGCCCATCAACAACGCCCCGCCTCGCGGAAATCGTTCGGACGCCGTCGCCAGCATGGTCGGCCACATGTAGCAAACGCCGGTGCCCCAGATAGTCGCGGCTAGCAGAGCGGTGACCGGCGAGTTCGCGATACTCAGTGCATACAATCCCAATGCGGCGCCCAAGCAGGAGAACCACAAAACACCGATAGGCGAGACCCTTTGCACCAGCGGGCCCGCGAAGTTTCGCATTAGGAACATGAGCCCGCTGACATAGACCAGCAGTAGAATTCCAGGCATATGGACCGTCCGGCTCAAGGCCAGATCCACCCATTGCCCTGGTGCCAACTCAGATGCGGCAGTCAAAAACATCGAAGCGAACAGGATCAGGAACAGCGGATTCGCCAGCTCGCGAAACATATCCCGTGCAGGAACTCCGGCGGCCGCACGCTCTGTAGGCGGAAACTTCATACCGGAGCACAACGCAATCAAAGCGACAGCAGGCAGGAACACCACACCAAGCTTCAACTGCCATCCCAAGTGCAGACTGGACATTCCCACACCCAGTAGTCCGCCGATGACCAGCCCGCCCGGCCACCACGCATGGACGGCATTGAGTCGTCCGGTCTTTTTGTCGGGATAAAGCGCCGCAATCAGCGGATTCACCACGGTTTCGACCAAACCCCAGCCGATGCCGGCGATTAGAGCCGCGATCCAGAGCACGGTATAAACTCCAGCACCGGTCGCCAGATCGCCGGCAAAAATCATCAGCAACATACCGATCGATAGAAACACACCCGACAGCGGCAGTAACAATCCCATACCGATGTAGTCGAGCAAGGGACTGCCAATGGCGATAGTCACAGCGAAGCCCAGAAACGGCAAGCCCAACACGCTGGCAATCATTTCCGCGGAGTGCGCTTTGTCGATGGGATCGAGAAAGATTCGCTGCATGTCGCTCGCCGCGTTGGACCGCAAGGCCGCGTTGATCCCCGCCATGCAGAGCCCCAGGGCTCCGGCCGCGAACAGGCGGGAACGCCGATATTGCTCGCTGACGCCTGGATTGGCGGGTGCCGCTGTGGATACGCTCATCGGTCTATACCTCGCTTCAATTCTATTTCACGCTCAAATACGCGATTAGGTTCGCAACATCGTCGGCAGAATAATTTTCGAGCAGGGCAAGATGCCGGTGCCGCGCCGCGGCCGTTTTAGTATCGCGTAGCCGGTCAACCTGCCATGATTCCGCGGCGTCTAGGAACTTGGGCCGCAGGATCCGGGTCCGCAATGTGCCGTCCTCCCGCTTCAAATCAGCCGGACTCGTGTGACAGGAAGTGCAGTTCTTCTCAAAATATGCCTTCCCTTCCGCGGCATTTCCCGAACTCACATCTCTTCCCTCGATGAGTTCCTTATAGCGGCCCTGCTGGCGCGCGTAATGTATCCAGGTAGCAATCGCCGAAATCTGCTGATCGCTCAAATCCGAAAACTGTGGCATCGGCGACAGCTTCGCGGTTTGAGGAATTCCTGCGCGCAGCAGCGGACCGATTAGATTCGCATTCTCATCCCTGCCCACTAAACGCGAGTGCATGAGGTCCGTGGCCTCGCCGCGCGACTCGAGATACAGACCATGGCAATAACTGCAACCGTAGAGCACGTACATCTCTTTGCTGTGCTGCAGAATCGGATCCGCCATGCGGGGCCCGATGTAATTGATGTCGTAGCCCGGCGTTCCCGCCGACTGCGCCCACAGCGAACCGGTGATCAGGATAGCTGTACAAACTGCTTTCACGCGAGCGCCCGCTTGCAATAATCAAACATCAACTGCACTTCCTCCACTCCCGTGCGCAAAGTCCCGTGCTCGAATTCCAGAAGAGCGATGATAGGCCACCGGTTGTCCCGAATCAGTCTGAGGATTTCAATAATCGGCGCGTCGCCTTCCCCGAACGGCGCGCTACGCCCATTGTTTTTTCGTCGATCCCCTAGATGGACGCTGGACACTCGTTGGTGGTGTCTTTCGAGAAACCCGATGCAATCCCCATTGCCAGCCGTAAAGTGGCGAACGTCAAGAGTAGCCTTGAAGTTTGGTGAATAGGCAAGTCCTTTGTCGAAACTCGCCTCATTACTGAGTGCGTCCGGATCGGATAGGTTATCGTGGTTATGCAGCCCCGTAAAGATCCCGTGCTTGGCCGTGAAAGGAACCAGTCGCTGCGATACGGCTAATCCCTGCGAGCCCACTGCACCTTTCGCTCCCAGCGCTTTGGCTGCCTGGTAGGTGGCATCGATTTCCGCATCGGTGTAACTCTCGTTGATGCCCACCCAATAAGTAAAAATGGTCACGCCAGCGTCGTCGAATTCCTTCTTGATGCTGCGATAGTAGGCCGCAGGCGTAGTCACCCGCCAATTCCGCAACTTCTCACGAGCCACTTCCGCACTCACGCCCGGCGCATCGAAACGCGGCTCACACCAGGTAGCATGCAGCTCCACCATGCCGAAGCCATTCTGCACTAGCCTTTTTACTAGCGTCGGGCGGTTTTCCCGCGTCATTGGCAGATCGTGGTAACAGAAGGGCTGCAGGCCAAACTGCACGCCATTGATCATGGACCGATTGACCGTAGCCGCTGGTTGCGCCAAGACACTCGCCGTCAGCCCGCCCAGAGCGTATTTGCCGAAATCACGTCGGGTCAAAGCGGTCATTGTTAATTCTCCAACCCCTCCAGAAGAAACTTCGCGCGCTCCGGATCATTCGGGTTGCAATTGTACATGCGCGGTTCCGCAATGCGATCGATCCGGTAATATCTGAACTCGTAAGTGTGCGGTTTCTCGAATGTCTTGGGGTCTTCCCAAGTGAAAGTCACGGCAAGCCGATTCCCGCCCGCCAGCAGACGGTAACGCTCGACCAAATGTGAATCCGGAGTTCGCACTCCGCCGCCAGGAATACGAGTCACGCCGCTACCGTTGAACAGGATCGTGTCCACGATCAGCGTGTCACCGTCCCAATGACCGATCGAGTGCCCATTGGTAGTCGGATCGTAGTCGTCTTTGCTAGGATGCTTGCGGCCGTCCGTGTAGATGTATCGCATCGATGACGGCGGTTTCGCCGCGATCGCCGTTACGGTGGGACTCTGTCGCAAATCGATCGCCGAACGGTCCCCCATGATCGCCGGGATGCCGATGTTAGTGCAGCGGCGGATGGCCTCGGCGTCATGCCTGACTTGAGCTTTAATCGCATCGCGCCCAGACATGGCTGCGGTCAGCGAAGCCACCCCGACCGCCATACTGTCATATCGCAGTTCCCAATATCCGGAAAGATCGGGATGCGTCTGCGCCGTCATATGGGCCGCCGCCAGAATCAACAGCACCGCCCACCTCGCTCCTTTAGACACTTTCTCAATTGTTCTCAAACGGGTGCGCCTCGGGAAGCTTTTTGAACCTGTACGTGTAGGTGTGCGGTTCGAGAAACACTGTGGGATCTTCCCAGGTGAAGGTGATCGACATTTCCTCGCCGTTGTCAGCCAGCCGGAAACGCTCCGCAAGATGCGTTGTACTCCTGGCGCGCCCGCCGCCGGGCGTCACCATCACCGGATGCCGGTTGTCGCAGATCGTCGGGAAAGCCACGGTGTCGACCACTAACGTTTCACCCTCAATGTGCCCGATCGAATGTCCAAACCCCGAAGCTCTGTAGCCCTGCGCTTTCGTTTCCGAATGGTCGCGGCCATCCATATAAATGAAGCGGGCGCGGCCAGCCTCGGCTCCAATCAAAACCTCGTCGCGCGACTGAACGATATTCAGCGCCGGCGAAGACGCCATCATCAAAGGAAAATTCCCCACCGGACAGGTCTCCAGCCGCGGCGCCGTGTTCACCACGTTCCCCGCTGCCTCACTCGCCGCCTGCGCCTCATTGTCTTTAATAACATCCGGCCTTAGCTTGGGTTTGGGGACATTATTAAACCAGTCTGTGAAACTTCCCGACCCTGGGTCCTGCACCAGCCACATTCCGGAAATGTCCAGACCCTTACTCTGTGAACCGGCCTGTCCTGCAAGAAGCGTAAGCACCCACACGATCTTGGCTAACGTTCGCTGAGTGCGCATCTATTGCACGGATGCCGTGGTGCCTTCCGCCTTGGGCCGAGCGATGTCATGATACAGTCGCTTCCCATCCGGCAAAACCGCGTAAAAGAGCGATGCTCCCTTGGTGCCGTCCTTCATCGGATGCGCCACCACCTTGACATGGTCCCCGGCCTTGAAGGTCACCCGGGTCCAGCCTTGCCGGCCCATGATATTCGTGGAGCCACCTTCGACGTCCCACGTCCCTACCGTGGCAGGGTCACCTGAGCCAGAGTCGACCTTGACGATGATGTGCGTATGCGGGTTCTCCCAACGATATTCCACCACCGTGCCATCGTAAGTAACATCCTTAGTAAGTTCGAACATCGCAAACGAATGATGAGCCAGCAGTGGAACCGCCAGCGCCACAGCGCCCATCATTATGATTGGAAGCTTCATGATTGTTGTGAACCTCTCCAATCTAAACTAAGACTTTGGCCACCCTGTAGCAAGGTCGCTACCGTACCGACAACGTCTGCGGACGTTAACTGTTTATTTACTGTGAGTTATCGAGCTCAGCAGGACCTGTATCATACGTCCCTGAACCCTACCAGAAGTGTGCCGCAAGGATGCGCGGAGGCCCGGAGGTCCTCCCCACCACGCTAGTCGCGATGACTAACTCAATATTCTTGCGATCCCAGTCCTTGGGCGCGTTGTGTGTGATCTGTTCGATGTAGCTGGGCGTACTGAGAAATTCTCCTGCTGCCGCCGTTCCGTACTTGCTCAAACCGGCAACCGTCACGGCCACCCGTCCGGTGGTGGAGTCCCAGACCCGCGACACAAGTGCATAGTCTTCCTTCACATCCGTGTAATGGACGTCCGGCGACCGGAACCACGCCCTATTCTGCGGATCCTGCCGGTCGCGGATTCCAACCTGATGGGAATCCACCAGGCGCACGAAACTGAAGCGCGTGGGACCGGTCAAGCGCAGCGTGAAGCTATTGCTGAACGCTCCGATTAAGACCGCCGGACCTTCCTTTAACTCGTTCAGTTGCCCGTCTTCCTGCAGGCGGAGCCGGTACGCTTTCTTCTTCGTCGCTAGATAAGCCGTGACATTGGCCAGAGCTTCCGCGTCGGCGAAGCCAACCCGCTCCGCCTTGTGCAGATCCGTCATAGTCACCGCCGCCTCAAGGGGGGCTTCCGGATAAGAGGCTCCTACATACACCAAAACCGGTTCGGTAGACTTTAGCACCGGCTCCCAGAATCGATCAATCGGGGCAGCCGATACCCCGGATTTGAACAACAGCACTACAGCCAGGATTACGGCGCACCCCACGCCGGCGATCATCACCGGGGAGACCTTTTTTCGAACGACCGCGGAAGGGACAGCCGGGGGAACTGCCACAGCCGCCACTTGCGGGACATGGAACTCCGGCAAATAGGAACCGGGGGGAAAGTCGATTCGAATTTCAGCTTCGTGCCCGGGTTCGTGATAATACTGAGCGATGCGCTTCCGAATTTCACCCGCGGTTACCCGCACCACTGGATCCAGGTTGGTATCGTAGGCGGGGTCACGCCCGAAGACGGCCACGCCCAGCGTGCGTTCCTTCAGATGATCAGCCTGGCCCTCCATCGCGCGCTGCACCACGTAGCGCAGCATGGTGGGATAGCGTTTGCTGTGCTTAAAAAGGGGATGGGCGACAATGCGCTCAAGTTGCGCGTGAATCGCGTTGTGCTCTATTCCGGCCTCGGCGGTGGGTGCCTCTGAATTCGGCGTGTTTCTTTCGAGCGTAGGTCCCTTCGTAAGCGTAATCCCCCTTGGCCCGGTGACTATAGTACCATCGCCTCCCGGCCAGCGGAAAGTGTTAGAAATCTAACCACTAATGAATGTAGCGAGCAGTCTGATTACGTAGTGCTACCGTACCGAGCTTGTCCGGCCAGCGGCGAACGCGTATCATCTTTTAGCGCGCCCGGCTGCGCTTTGCCTGACCTATTAAAAAGGAGCTCTATGTTCTCCAGACGTGCTTTCGCGAAACGGACTATGACCGCCCTATCACTCGCTGCCTTGCCGCGCCCCGCCCTGCGCGCCGCGAAAGTCGACTCGACGGTAAAAGGTGTAAAGCTCGGACTGATCACTGGCTCGCTAAATCCCCTTCCGCAGGGCAAAGATCCCATCGATGCCATCGTCGAGCAATGCGTCCAGATTGGCGCCGCCAATGTCGAACTGGTAAACCTGCTGGAACCACGATTGGTGGGCGCCGTCAGCTTCGGCCATCCTCCGTCGCCCATGACCCCGGAATATGAAAAATCCCGCGCAGCCGTCCGCGAGTGGAGACTAAAGACGCCCCTCGACACCTTCCGCGACATCCGCAAGAAGTTCGACGCCGCCGGATTGAATCTGTTCTCCTATGTAATGACCTTTGACCTGGATTTCACAGACGAGGAAATCGATGCCGTCTTCAAGCAGATGCAAGCGCTTAAAGTAAGCTGCTTCTGCACCAATCAGAGCCGCGTCGACGTGGCTCCGCGACTGATCCCGTTCGCCGAAAAATATAAGATCCGGCCTGCTTGGCACCCGCATGCCATGGTGAAAGATCCGAATGAAGTCGCCACGCCGGAAGGTATGGAGAAATTGCTAGCCATGTCGAAGTTCTTCGCCATCAATCTCGACATCGGACACTATACGGCCGGCAACAACGATGCCGTCGATTTCCTCAGAAAGCATCACGACCGGATCACGCACCTCCACATCAAGGACCGTAAACGCGATGGCGGACCCAACGTAGCCTTGGGCACCGGGGACACGCCGATCAAGGAATGTCTGACCCTTCTGCGTGACAACAAGTATCCGATCTACGCCATCATTGAGCGCGAGTATCGCGACGCGCCGGGCAGTCCAGCAGAGCAAACCAAGGGACAGATGGAGTACTTGAAGCAGATTCTATCTGCATAACGTCGAAGTTTCCGCCACTTACGCAAGGGCTCCCCGCAAGTAGTCGAGACATTTCTTCGTTTCGATAATTGAGTTCGAGCCCGCAGGGATGGGATACTCCAACTCTACATAGGCGGGGATCGAGTATTTCTTCGTTTTCAGGAGTTGCATTACCTCTTTGATCGGCGTGTCGCCCTGACCCCACGGGACGTTAGGTCCCTGGTTCTTTTTCCGGTCCTTGATGTGCAGGTTAGTAATGCGGTCGTGGTATTTGTCGATGAACGCAACGGCATCATAGCCGCCGGCAGTGAAATGGCCAATATCGAGATTGATCCAGATGTACTTCGACATTTCGAGCGGGGCCGCCAGGCTCTCCGGCGTCGCGAATTGCTCCGGATCGTTGATATCGGAATGGGGGTGCATGGCGACAATAAAGCGGTGCCGGTCGGCATACGGCGCCAGCTTCCGCGCTAAGCTCAGGGTTCCGGAAAGCGTGATGCATCGAGCACCGAGGGCCTTCGCTTGCTCGAAGGAACGATCGATCTCTTCCGGCGTTCCAAACCAGCCGCAGTTGTATCCGTAGATCGTAACGCCGGCAGCATCGAAACGTTTTCGAATGCTCTTGAAATACTGCACGGGCGTCGCAGCGTGCCACTTCCGTCCCTCTGCGAGCATTTTCATCGAGGGATCGGGCTTCGGTCCGTAAACGCCCTCCGGGTCCATGCCACGGATCGAGACCAACATGCCGGTCATCGAACCAGGAGCGATATGAGGCGCCCACAGCTCGCACTCATGGATGCCCAGCTCGGTCATGGTTGTCAGCATCCGGCTCAGAACTTTTTCGTGACCCGGATCCTGCGCGGGGAGGTCCCGCACTACCGGCTCAAAATCCCTAAAGCAATAGGTCTGGATACCTATATGGACTCCGTTCACCACGGCGGAGTTATCCGCCGCCAAAGCAATGGCCGGCAACCCGGCCAAAGCGAGCGTGCCAAAGTCGCGCCTGGTAAGTGCCCTGGTAGTGAGTGTGTCCATGCCGCCGAGTCTAGCGAAATAGCGCAATCATGACAAGGCTGGGCACACAGGCGTAGCCGATCCACTCTGTAGGTAGGTGACGACACGTATCAATACCCAGAATACGTATAAGCTGAAAGCCCGTAAGTCACACATTGGAAAGGGCGAGGGGTATGATCTTGTTAGGATACCGTACCAGGCTTGTCACGATTTAGAATTTGGTTATGCTCTTAAAGGCAGCGAAGACATAGGAATCTAAACATGAATCGAATTTCTATTGAATTGTCCATCGCTCGTGTGGTGCTCTCGCTTGGTTCGGTGCTGCTTGCAGCAGGCACCCTCGGCGCGCAATCTCCACACCAGGACTTCTCAGGCTTTTGGGAGCCCAAGTACACAGGAGGCTCGGGCGCTTTCAGCGACGTTTTTGGCAAAGTGGACCGCGCCCCCCTCGTCCCGGGTCTTCCGCCGATGCAGCGTCCGAGTGGGGAACATCCCGCGTACGGAGCCAAAGATCCTGTGGATGGAAGTGCGTGCCGCGTTCTGGCTTTTCCCTTCTTTATGACCTCGTCCCCGCCGTTTGACATTCTGCAGCGCGACGACGAAATTCTCATCGTCTCCGAGCGCGAGGGCGGCTCCCGCCACATCTATATGGACGGCCGTTCCCATCCTTCGGATGTAGAGCACACCTCAAATGGCCACTCCATCGGGCATTGGGAAGGCGACACTCTTGTGATCGATACCGTCGGCTTCCTTGGCTTCGCGGGTGTACCGGGCGGCGGCCGGCGTGGACCCAATACGCACCTCGTGGAGCAATATAAGATCGTCGATAGCGGCGAACACCTTACGGTCAGGTTCTCTTGGGAGGATCCGGCGATCTACACCAAACCGCACAGCTATACGCTCAACTATTACAAGATGCCGAAGGACACCTACGCCTTCGAGGATCCCTGCGATTCGGGCAATGCGAAAGAGTACCAATCGGTCAATGGCGTTTCCGTTATCGGCGCCACCAGTGTGTACCGGCAAGACACTCCTCCCGCGAAGAGCCCACCGGCGCCCGCCGCGCCGGTCAAATAAGCGCGCCGATCTTGGACACCGAATATGAGACTTCCTGCGATGAAAGCGAACTGCACGCCCCGGAAGAGCGCTCAGTGCATGGCCCTCCTCGCAAGCTTCGTACTGATCTTTGCTGCGAGGTCTAACGCACAAAGTGCTACTCCCGATATTTCCGGCTTTTGGGAGCTTCGCTATTGGAGCCGCAATATTCCGAAAGCAACGCTCACGCCTGCTGCCGCGAACGCGGACCGGCAGGCCCAAGCTGAAAAAGAATTTCACGCTATCCGCTGGTGCAATCACGTCGGTGTGCCCTTCATGATGGACGACGGCTCGCCCATCGACGTTCGACAGAGCAAGAATGAAATCGCGATCACCTCGCAATCGAATTCACCGGTACGGCACATCTACATGGATGGCCGTCAGCACCCATCGATCGACACATTCGACCCGACAACGCTCGGCAACTCCATCGGCCGCTGGAGCGGAGATACGTTGGTGGTGGACACGATGGGCTTCAATGATGCCGGGCTGAACGCCATTCCGGGAGGCGGTGTCCGCGGCGAAAATTCGCATTTGATCGAACAATACAAACTATCCGGCGAAGGACGCAAACTTCAGGTGACGTTCACGTGGATCGACGACAAGATGTTCACCAAACCTCACACTTACGCTTTCATGTACGAAAAGCTCCCCTCGTCGACAACGGCTCGAGAGTGGCTTTGCGATCCGATGGATGGCGCGCGAGCGCGATTTTTGATCGACCCGCCTCAGCCCCCAAAGTGAAGCGGCTCCGGGAGACTGGTCTGACGGTACAAAAGTATGTCGCCTTCTTTTGAAACTCGCAGTACTTCACGCCGGAAATTCCTAGCTAAAATAGCCGGCACTTCTGCCGGCCTGGCACTTGCGGGGCGCCTTGGCGCCCAAGGCCAAGGCGCTCGCAGGATTGACGTCCATCACCATTTCGTTCCGGATGCTTATTTTGCCTACCAGCGCCGCCATAATCCCGCGGCGGTGAACCTTTGGTCGCTCAGCAAAGACCTCGAGGACATGGATCGATTTGGCACCGCTACCGCCATGTTATCGATTACCCAGCCGGCGTTCAATTTGGGCGATCGCGATGAGATCCGCACGGTCGCTCGCGAGTGCAATGAGGCTGCCGCCAAATTAGTGACAGATAAGCCAGGCCGCTTCGGAAACTTCGCGGGTATCCCGTTGAAGGACACCGAAGGATCGTTGAAGGAAATTGAGTACGCATTCGACACGCTGAAAGCCGATGGTATTTGCGTTCTCTCGAGCTATGGGGATGTCTGGTTGGGGAACCAAATGTTTTGGCCGGTTTATGAAGAACTGAATCGCCGGCACGCAGTCATTCACGTGCATCCTACGCCGCCGAATTGCTGTATGAATCTACCCATTGCGAAAGATGGAGTCCCGAACGAAGGCGCGATGATTGAATACGGGACGGATACGACGCGAACCATCGCCAGCCTGATCTTCAGCGGGACCGCGAAGCGTTTCCCCAACATCTCCTGGATCTTCTCGCATGCCGGCGGAACGATGCCGTTCTTGATTGAACGCTTCTTGCAGTTTGGAGCCTCCGCGGAAATCATCCCAGGTATTACGACGACAGGACAGCGCGTCGGCATATCCGGGAACCGCATGCCGGGCGGCGAAGTGTTAGCTCAGATTCGCAGGTTCTATTACGACACAGCTCAATCATCGAATCCGATAGCGTTGGAAGCCCTCAAGCGGGTGGTTCACGCCTCTCAGATCGTTTACGGCACGGACTATTGGTTTAGGACAGCCGAGGATACGGACCGGGGCTTGAGGACCGCACGCGTATTCGATTCCCGGGAGATGGCGGCCGTCAATCGAGGGAATGTAGAGCGCATCCTGCCTCTACTCAAACTCCGCGCTGGATTGGACCGACCTTGAAGCAGCGGATCAGCGGCTGCGGGGGACCCGCTCGTCCCGCGTCGCCGCTTGCCACGCGAAGACAGCCATCACCACAGCCGACTGCCGCACATCCTCCACCCTGACGGCATCCGCCAAGTCGGCGTTCGTATGCCTGGTGCGTACGTCGTAGTTTTCAAAGTCCTTGATCGTTGTGAAAGCAGGCACGCCCGCTTCGACGAACGGCACATGGTCCGTACTTCCGATCCCTTCGATCACGTTCCGCCGCATGCCTAACCCGGTGAGCGGCGCCAACCAAGTGTCGAAGATCTGTTTCGCCGCTGCGTTTCCCTCCATATAAAAGCCGTACGTCTTCCCCGTCCCCGGATCGTCGTTCAGGTAAACGGAGATGCGGTCGCGCGCGGCCTTGTCCCCAAGATGCTGCGCCACCCAAGCACGGGAGCCGAGCAGGCCTTGCTCCTCACCTCCCCAAAGGACGACCCGAATGGTCCGTCGCGGGGAGGCGCGCAGCGTGGCAAGAATGCGCATAGCCTCCATCGTGGCAGAGACTGCATCCGCGTTGTCCGTGGCGCCAACCGCCGTGTGCCACGAGTCCAAATGAGCACCGACAAGCACGACCTCGTCTCTGAGCGCGGGATCGGTGCCCGGGATTTCGGCCAGGACGTTGTCGCTGTCAAGGCGTTCCTGGTTGATGCGGGCGCCAACCTCGATCCGCAGCTTGACCGGCTCTGCGGCTTTCGCCATGCGGACCAGCATGCTGTACTGTTCGGACGCAAGCACCACGGTGGGCACGGCGTCCGTAGCTGTAGCAGGGCTGCCCTGGACGCGCACAGTCCCGTGCTGCGTTGCCGATGGAGCGAGTGCAACGCCAGCCCCTAGCTTCTGAAGATGTGAAAGGATATCGGACCGCGACGCCCGGCTCGACGGGCCGGGAAATATTGGGTTCCCCGTTTTTACGGGTCCGGCGCCCTGAGACGGCTCCGGCCGGTCCTTGGCAAGGAACTCCGTCTGGGGCCGCGCCGTCAGAACTATGGCGTTGCGCAGGCGGCTGCCGAGCGCATCGATTTCTTCTAGCGTGCTGTCACCAACGTAAATGGGTGCTGCCGTCAGGACTCCCG
>Ga0070666_10000651_pt1 | contig 20909 bp, 19 predicted proteins | sample KBSS23metaG_FD_64677 | JGI IMG/M metagenome (GOLD analysis project Ga0070666, IMG submission 64677) | Switchgrass rhizosphere microbial communities from Kellogg Biological Station, Michigan, USA - KBS S2-3 metaG | ecosystem: Host-associated > Plants > Roots > Rhizosphere > Soil ... | reverse complement strand
CGATACACTGACGTCAGGAAACTCTTGCCGTCCGGATTCAGGCTGAACCCGCGATATGGAAAATCCGCCTGTAGCGACCCGAAATCGACCTCTCCGCCGGTCAAACCGTAATCCGCGATTTTGCTTTCGCGAGCGCTCGCCACCTGAATGCTCCCCAGAATCATGTGACGCCGCTCGTCGACGAAGATTCCATAGAGAGTCGCGCCGTCCTTGGACCATCCGTACGTTTCCCAGCGATGCATACTCACCGCGCGCTTCTGTTTCCCGTCCGGGCTGACCAGCAGCAATTGCTGTCCGTCGCGATAGGCGATCCAAGCGCCATCGGGCGACCAGCGCACCGGCTGCGGCTCACTGGTGTAGGTGATCAGATCCGGCGCTGAGTTGCCGCCCACGCGCGCTTTGGAGACCGTGAAGCGGCCGTCTTTCGCCCCGTAGAATGCGATCCAGGCACCGTCGGGAGACCACGTCGCACCGCGCTGCACTTGGGCTGGATCTTTCCACAATTGCACCGGTGTGTCGCCGGAAAGCGGGGAGATCCATATGGAAAAATCCCGCCCGTCCTCCATGCGGTAAGCCACACGCCTGCCATCCGGCGAAATAGAGGAATCCAGAAACGCGGGTGAGGATGTGCCCGGGAAGTCCTTGGGGCTGCTAATCAACTGTTCCAGCCCCTGACTGCGATTGCGCAGCCACAATTGAGCTTCGCCGCTGCGATTGGTGGCATAGGCGAAGCGCGAACCGTCTGGCGACCAACTGGGAGCCACTTCGTCGCGCGGCGTGGCAATCACGTCGCGCGGCGGCGATCCATCCAGCGGTACCTCGATCACGTCGTAGCCTCGTTCCATCACCGGTAGCGCCAGGACCCGGCCGTCCACGCTCACCGCCGGAATGGTTTGGTTGGCGGCCGCAAAAATCCGCCGCGAAGATCCGTTGGCTAAGTCGACCACGGCCAGATCGGAATCGGACGTATTAACTACGTGAAGGGCCAGAATGTGGCGCTCGTCGTTCCAAAACGCGAAGTCGTCGATGTTCCGCAGCCCTTGAATCACTTCCGGTTCGCCCTCCCCCAATGGCACCTTCCAGAACTCTCGATTGCCGAACATCAGTCCCACAAACTTGCCGCTGGGATGGACGTGCATGCTGGTTTCGTTGGCGGCAAACATAGTGCTGAACTTTCCACGCTGGTAAAATTGCGGCGCGGCCTCCGGAGGCGAGGCAAAAGCCAAACGATACTTGCTGCCCTCGTCGCGCAGCAGCAGGGCCATGGTCTTCCCATCCGGCGTCAGTTCCGCCATCAGCACGTTGTCGCGCACCAGTTGCGACGGCCCCCCCGCCACCGCGATCGAGTGAACGCTCATCGACGGCGAAAAGCCTTCGATGAAGTAGAGGCGCGTGCCGTCGGCAGACCACACTGGCGCGGAGCACGACACCGCCTCATGCGTGATCTGGGTCGGCGCAGCCGCGTCCAGCTTCTTGCTGAACACCTGAAATATCCCATCCACCGCCGCGATGTAAGCGATACGATCTCCGGTAGGCGCCCAGCGCGGGCTACTCTGCAAATCGAATTCGGTGGCGAAGGGCAGCAAGCGCGGCGGTTCCGGCGCCGGCATGGGCCAGAACAGCGCCGCGCCGAATCCCATGAGCGCCGCCAGCACCACCACTCCCCACATGCGGTACGACGGGCGGCGCACCGCGGCCGGCGCCACCTGCACAGGAGCCTGCGAACCGGTGGAACTCGCCTCCGACAGCCGCTCGCGCGCTAGCTTCAACTCGCGATAAAGATCCTTGGTCGAGTCATAGCGCTCCGCCGGATCTTTAGCCAGGCATCGTTCCACCACCCAGCGCAGCGGCGCCGGTACCGTCGACGGCAACGGCTCCACTTCGTCGCGAATGATGGCCGTCATGGTTTCGGCCGCGCTCCCGCGAACGAACGCTCGCTTGCCCGTAGCCATTTCGTAAATGATCAGTCCGAAAGAGAACTGGTCGCTGCGCGAATCCACCTCTTCCCCGCGCGCCTGCTCCGGACTCATGTACGACACCGTCCCCAAGACTGTACCCGGATTCGTAACCTGAGCGATGGTCTGCGTAGCGTCCGTTTGGGTGACGCCACCGGCGCGTTTGACGAGCCCGAAATCGAGAATCTTCACGCGCCCCGGGTTGGCCGTCTGCGGCCCCGTGACCAGAACGTTATCAGGCTTCAGATCACGATGCGTGAACCCGGCCGTGTGAGCCGCCGCCAAACCGTCGGCGATTTGCACTGCTAAATCCAGCAGCTTGCGCGGTGAGTCAACGGGTCCAATCGGCGAGCCTTCGATATACTCCATCACCAGGAAGCCGCCGCCCTCCGGCAGCGTCCCCAGATCGTAAAGCTGCGAAATGTTCGGGTGATTCAACGCCGCAATCGCGCGCGCTTCACGCTCGAAACGCTCACTGAATTGCTGATGCGAAATCTTGATGGCGACGACACGCCCCAACCGCGTGTCGCGGGCTTTCCATACTTCGCCCATGCCTCCGGCCCCGATGGGCGAGAGAGTTTCATAAGGGCCTAATTTGTCACCGGCAGCGAGCGGCATAAGGGAGGCTCACTCAGTTTAGCGGATCGCAGATTGGCACGGGGCTCAATGCAGATCACGCACCTGCTCCAATAGTACCCGCCGTACTTCTCCGCCCCCAGGCTCATCTTGGCTGAAACTCCTTGACGGTTTTTCTATCTCCGATGCGCACTGCTGAGCGAAGGAGAACTTCAGGTGCAGAATGTAGAGTTGAGGAAGTCTATCCGCGCAGCGCTGGGAACATTGGTCCTGGCTTGGATGGTTCCAGCGGGACCAGCGGTTGCGCAGACCGGCGGTACGATTGTGAGCTGGGGAAGCGACCCCTATGGGCAATTGGGCGATAACTCCACGTACCCGTACGCGGACCGCCTCTCGCCCGCCCAAGTAGTCGGCCCAACCGGCACTGGATCCATCATGGGGGTCATCGGAATTGCCGGTGGCGCTACACACAGCCTGGCCGTAAAGAGCGACGGAACGGTTTGGGCGTGGGGAGATGGGAGTTTCCGGGATTTGGGCATTGGAGCCAGTAACGTCCCCTACAACAAGCCCGTCCAAGTGCAAGACCCCACCGACGCAACCGACCAGAAACTCCACAACGTCAAGGCTGTTGCCGCTGGACTGAACCACGGTTTGGCCTTGAAAAATGACGGTACCGTGTGGGGCTGGGGAGCAAACTACGTCGGCCAACTCGGCGATGGGACGGTTAGCAACCTGGGATATCCCGTGCAGGCGTCCGGTCTTTCCGGCATCATCGCCATCGCCGCCGGATGGGGACACAGCCTGGCTGTAAAAAGCGATGGTACGGTGTGGGCTTTCGGGCTGAATCAGTACGGGGAACTGGGCGATGGCACCAATATTGATCGTCACGTCGCCGTGCAAGTCATCGGCCTTACTGATGTGAAAGCTGTCGCGGCAGGTTCTTACTTCAGTCTCGCCCTCAAAAACGACGGCACGGTGTGGGCCTGGGGCGGCAATGATCTGGGAACCCTTGGCCACTGCTCGCCCGACTATACCAATGCGCCCGTCCAGGTCTTGACGTACGGCACAAACTGCATTGGTGGGCTCGGCGGCGTTAGCGGTGTTCCTTGGCCGGGGCCGTTAGCATCCCCCGGTCCGGCCCTCACCGGGATAACTGCCATCGCCGCCAGCGTGACCAACGGCATGGCACTCGATGGGTCCGGTACGGTGTGGATGTGGGGGGCCAATGACCAGGGAGGGTTGGGCGACGGGATCATCGGCTACCCGTATTTTCCTTACAATAACAGCTGGCCCCTCCCTCCTTTTGGAACGAGCTCGGCGATGCCGGTGCCGGGACTTCCGGTCATCACCGCGATCGCGGCGGGGTATGGCGCCGGCCACGCTGTCGCGGCCGATGGCAAAGTCTGGGGCTGGGGATACGATCTCTATGGCGGTGTCGGCGACGGATCGGTGATTACGACAAACCCCCAGGCGGTAACCACTGCGGTACAGGTTCTGAATCTTACGGCTACTGGCCCGCTTACCGACGTGACCTCGCTTGCCTCGGGATGGATGTTCAACCTGGCGCTCGTGAGCACCAGCGGCACCAGCACACCGCCGCCGGCGCCGGCGATCAGTTCGAACCCGGCGAATCCAACCAACCAGACCGGCGCCGCCTTTAACTTTTCCGACACCCAATCGGGAGTCACTTTTGTGTGCAGTCTGGATGCTTCCAGCTACACGGCCTGCACCAGCGGACAGAGCTACTCCAATCTCGCCCAGGGTAGCCACACTTTTAACGTGGAAGCCAAGGATAGCTCCGGCACCTTGAGTACACCTACAAGCTTCACCTGGACTATCGACACTACGCTGCCGCTGATCAGCGGCACGGCAACCCCCGCCGCCAATGCCAATGGATGGAACAAGACCAGCGTCACAGTAACCTTTAACTGTTCTGACGTCTTATCCGGTATCGCGTCCTGCTCCAGTGCCATGACGCTCAACGCCGAGGGAGCCCTTCAGGTTGTAACCGGAACGGCCGTGGATAACGCAGGCAATACGGCCCAGGCAAAGATCACTGTCAACATCGATGAAACCAATCCCACTGTTTCCTATACCGGCGGCGGAACGTACACCGTCGATCAGACCGTGAATATCACCTGCGACGCGACCGATGCGCTGTCGGGTATCGCCAGTTCCACGTGCGGCCCGAAGGTCAGTGGCCCGGCCTACTCGTTTACTCTGGGAACAACCTACAGCTACAGCGCTACCGCCACCGATAAAGCCGGAAACACGGGAAGCGGTTCCACCAGCTTCACCGTTACGGTGACATCAGCTAGTCTGATCAACTTGGTGCCCAAGTTTGAGACCAAGCCCGCCGTTGCGGCCACCATGGTGGCAACTCTGCAGGGCGCGCAAGCGGCCTTTGCCAGCGGCAACATAAAGTCCGGCGACAACCAGCTGAATGCGTTCATCAGCCAAGTCATCGCGCAATCCGGAAAGGCGGGCCTGACGACGGCCCAAGCCAGTCTCCTGATCCAATTCGCAATGGCCCTCATGCAGTAGGCAGTAGGCCCGGAGAGAGGGCGCCATACACGCCCTCTTTCGCGCTAGATCTTCCTTACGTCACCGCCGCGCGCTTGATCCTGGCTCCGATCATCTCCACCAGCCCGATCGCTCCCAAACCAAATAGAAAATGCACCACGCGGATGACTTCGTGCGCACTCCCCGGCAGGAACGTCCCCATCCGGTAGGCAAACGCCAGCACGATGACCCCATAAAACATACCGCCCAGCACCAACCCCGGCGGCACTCCTCTGCGCAGACCCAGCGCCGCCAGAATCCACAGCAAGGCCACTAGAATCTCCCCGATCCGCATGTGCACGGGCACCAATTGCAGGGATCGGCCCGTCCAGAACTGAAACCCCAGCACCAGCAAAGTCAGGCCCAGCACGCGCACGACGTTTTGGATTACCACGGCAGCAACTCTCATAGCGCCTCCAAGGATCGCACGCCCAGCCGCTTCAATTGTTATCCTGCGGATATGCCATCTGGCAGCAGTTCGGAACAGGTCCGGCACTCTGTATGCGCGCTCGATTGCCCCGACGCCTGCGGCCTGCTAGTCCACATCGAAGACGGCCGCGCGACGCGCCTCCGTGGCGACCCTGACCATCCCGTCACTCGCGGATTCCTGTGCGGCAAAGTCGCCCAGTATCTGGAGCGCGAATATTCGCCAGACCGCCTGCTCTATCCGCAGAAACGCAGCGGCGCCAAAGGTCAGGGCCGCTTCACTCGCATCTCCTGGGACGAAGCCCTCGACACCATCGCTAAGCGTCTAGCCGCCATCGCGCAAGAGCACGGACCCGAGTCCATTCTTCCCTACAGCTACGCCGGCACTATGGGTTTGCTCAACGGCTCCGGCATGGACCGCCGCTTCTTCCACCGCCTGGGCGCCTCGCGCCTCGACCGCACCATTTGTTCCTCGACCGGCGGTGCCGCCCTAACCGCCACGCTAGGCCTGCGCTACGCCACCGAACCCGAACAATTCCGCCACTCGAAGTTGATCATCGCCTGGGGAGCCAACATCCACGGCACCAACGTGCACCTGTGGCCCTTCATCCTCGAAGCCCGCCGCAACGGAGCCAAGCTGGTGGTGATCGACCCCGTCAAGACCCGCACAGCCGCGCTAGCCGACCGCCACCTCTCCGTCAACCCCGGCAGCGATTTGGCGCTGGCGCTAGGCCTGATCCACGTGATCATCGGTGAAAATCTGTACGACGCCGATTACGTGGCCCGCCACACCAACGGCTTCGACGAACTCGCCGCGCTAGCCCGCGCCTACGACCCGCCTCGGGTAGCAGCCCTAACCGGCATAGCCTCCGCAGAAATCGTCCAACTAGCGCGCGATTACGCCACCACGCGTCCCGCCGCCATCCGCCTCAACTACGGAGTCCAACGCAGCGAACACGGCGGCGCCGCCGTGCGAGCCATCACCGCCCTCCCTGCCCTCACCGGATCCTGGAAGGAAGTCGGCGGCGGACTGCAACTCTCCACCTCGCACGCGTTCCACTTCAACAGCGCCGCTCTGGAGATACCGGAACTACAGCCGTGTCCCACCCGCATCGTCAACATGTCGGAGCTAGGCAAAGCGCTCACGGAGCTAGACAACCCGCCCGTCAAAGCCATGGTGGTCTATAATTCCAACCCCGCCACCATAGCGCCCAACCAGGCGAAGGTGTTAGCCGGAATGCGCCGCGAAGATCTGTTCACCGTTGTGCTCGAGCAATTCCAGACCGACACCGCCGACTACGCCGACATCCTCCTGCCGTCGACCACGTTCCTGGAACACACCGACCTCTACCGCGCCTACGGCCACTACCATGTGCAGCTAGCGCGCCCCGTCGTAGACGCCCCCGGCGAAGCCCGCTCCAACGTTGAAGTCTTCCGCGACTTGGCCCTACGCATGGGTTTCGACGACCAGTGCTTCCGCGACTCCGAAGACATCATGATCCGCTCGCTGCTAAATTCGGGACACAAGTTCCTGGAAGGCATCACCCTCGATCGCCTGAACACCGAGCACTCCATCCGCCTGAACATTTCGGAGCCCGGCACCCCGTTCCTGCCCTTCTCCGAAGGCGGATTCGGAACGCCTTCAGGCAAATGCGAATTCGGCGCCGAAACCCTGGACTACGCCCCGCCCCAAGAATCCCGCTTTGGCGACGCATCGCTCCAGCGCCGTTATCCACTGGAACTAATCTCGTCGAAGAACGACGACAGCATGAACTCCACCTTCGGGAATCGTCCCCATGTCGACACCGCAACGTCTCTGCTCCATCTGAACCAAACCGACGCCGCCAAGCGCGGCATCCAATCCGGCGACCGCGTGCGCGTCTACAACGACCGCGGCAGTCTCACGCTACGGGCCGACGTAAATGGCGTAGTCCAACCCGGCGTAGCCCGCGCCCCCTCCGTCCGCTGGAACAAACGCTCCGAGGATGCCTCGAGCGTGAACGTGCTAACGTCAGACCGCCTAACCGACATCGGGGGCGGCCCCACGTTCTACAGTTGCCTGGTAGAAGTAGAACGCTGCGGCGATTAACGCGCCCCCGCAGACACCGCGGCAGCCCGCTCCAACATCGCATCCAAATCCGTGCGCGAATAGTAATGCCCCCGCATCACCACCGTATTGATCTTCTGCGTATTCCGAATATCCTCGAGTGGATCCGCGTCCAGCAACACCAAATCCGCCGACTTCCCTTCCTCCACCGTCCCCGTCTCCTCCAAAATCCCAAAGTACCGCGCCGGATTCCGCGTAGCCGTCTGCAGCGCCTGCATGTTTGTCAGTCCGGACTCCTGAAGCAACACCAGTTCCTCATGCAGCCCCCACCCCGGCAGCACCGGATTCAACGGATTGGTATCCGTCCCCGCCAGCAGTTCCACCCCCGAGCGGTGCATGTCCCCCACCAGCTTCCGATAACGCGTCAATAACATCCGCATCCGCTGATGCAGCACCTCATAGTCCGCCGGCGATTGATCTTTCAAGTAATAAATCACCCGCGGGTCCCAATTATCCGTCCAGACCTTCGGCAGAAAGCGCCGGCGCGGATCGTTCACAACCTCCTCGTCCAGCTCATGCACAAAGCCATCAAGGATCGCCAGCGTAGGCGTCTGCCAAGTCCCATTCTTCACGAACGCCTGGAACAACGCCGCCGCTTTCTTCTCGTCGTAAGTATCCACCAACCCCGCCAGCATCGGCCACGCCAGCAACCGCAGCCTCTGCGCGCCGGTGATCTTGGAATCGTACATCATGGCCACCCGCTCCGCCCGCAGCCGCACTTCATCCTTCGAAGCGTTCAGCAAAATATTGTTCAGGTGCTCCTCGCTGCGCATCCCCGCGACAGACGCCTCCAGCGGACTTACCTCCTCCGGCACGTGCCCCGCCACCGCAATCCCCGCCGCGCGCGCCTCCGCCATCAGCGCCAGAAACGCCACCCGCGGGACGCTGTTGTACACCTTCAGGAAATCCGCACCCTCCGCCTTGAGCGCCCGCACCGCCCCGCGCGCCTGCTCCGCGTTCGCCACCGCCACGGCGTCCGGCAAATTCCCCGTCATGAGCGGACCATCAATAAACCCCGGAGCGAGTAAGCGCGGAGCATCCGGCAGCAGCCGCCACTCCCGAATCGTCGAGAGGGCCGCGCCCGAATACATCTCGCGCACCCCGGTGATCCCATTCGCCACCAGCAGCGGAAACATGATCTGCGGCGCCGTGATGTGCATGTGCATGTCCCACAGTCCTGGGATCAGAAACTTGCCCGTGGCATCAATCACGACAGCACCAGGCACCGCATCCGTCTGCGGCTTCACCGACACAATGCGCCCGTCGCGCACCGCCACACTGAAGTCTTTTTTAGGAGGCGCGCCGGTCGCGTCGATCACCGTAGCGTGTTCGAAGACGATCGTCTGCGCAAGTCCAACCGAAGCGATGAGGAAAAGGACAGCGGCGCCGCGCACTACAGCAACTTGGTAATGGCGGCTTCCAGATCCGCGATCGAAGTCTCGCCGAAAAAGGACCGCACCCTTTTCCCGCTGCGATCGTAGAGGAACAGAGCCGGCAGCTCGCCGCTAGACCACTTGGCGTCCACCGCCGGATAGAACTTGTCGTTATCGGCAGTCTTCAGCAGATAAGTCGGGCCCTCCGCGCGATTGTCCTGAAGCACCTTGATCGCCGCGCCTTGCTGTTCCGCCTCGTCTGCGGAAATCATCACAAGATCGAACCCGCGCGCCGCCAGCTTCCGCGACAATTGAACCAACTGCGGCATCTCCTTGCGGCAAGGCACGCACCAGGTAGCCCAAAAATTTGCCAGCACCACTTTGCCGTTGTGTCCCGCAATCACTTTGGGATAACTCGCCTGATCGATAGGCACAAGCTTAGTCTGCCCCGCCAAACCCACAGCCATCACGCCCAGACTCAGCAGCAACTTCATTTCTTGTCAGGCTTGTCGAGCTTGAAGTTCATCACCGCATCCTTGCGACCATCGAAGATGCTCAGCGTCCGCGGTGCCGCCGTCATCTCGCCGGACTTGGCCGTGATCTGATAGTCGATATCCGGCCGCAGCCCCGAAAAATGGTACTGCCCGTCGCCCTGCGTAATGAACGACCGCACCTGCAGCGTGCGCATGTCTTTCAACTGGACCACCGCGCCGCTCGCCGGCTGCTCTTGCGCGTCCATCACCAGTCCCATCACGGACCGCAACTTGGCCTCTTCGCGCTTTTCCTTCCGCGTCTGCTCCTGGCCGAAGAGCCCCGCGGAGAGAAGCAGGGCCACTCCCGCAATCATCAGCCGCCGATGGCTCCTTGCTCGCAGCATGTTTTGGCTCCTACTCATTTGGACTCGGCCGGCAACACCAAAGTTACCTCCACCCGCTCCTCGCCGCCGATCGCAGCCTCTTTTTCCACCGCCTGAAAGCCCTTCATGGACGCCTTTATCACGTAAGTAGCCGCCCCCGGCAACACCGGAAAGCGAATTCGCCGCGCGCATCGCTTACGGCTTGCAGTTTCTTACCCTTGGGAGCCTCTTTCATCGCCAGCGTCACAGTAGCCCCCGGCAAGGAGAAGCCGTTCTCGCGGAACACCGCCCCCGCCACCACCGCATGCGCCTCGTCGTTCTTGCGCTGTGCCCGCGAGATCCCGGCCACCAGCAGCGCGCAGCCGCACACAACGGCGGCCAGTTTACTTCCAGGCCTTGTCCTCATCGTCGTCGTCTTCGTCGTCTTCGTCCGCGTCGTCTTCGTCCTCGTCCAAATCGTCGTCGAGATCTTCTTCATCCTCGTCATCGACGCCATCCGGTACCAGTTCCAGCGGACTCACCCCACTGACATTGAGATTGGCGCCACACTCCTCGCAGATGAGCGAATCCCCTTCGTCCAGTTCTTCCTCGTCAACATCTATGACCGCATCGCAAAGCGGGCAGTTGACCATCGCTCCCCTCCCTCAATTCAAAGGCACGTGCGTGCTACCGCACATCCAAAACTATATTTACCATGAGTTCGCCGCCAGTTCGCGGCTAGGCAGGCTGCAACACGCCGTGGGCACGCTCAAGATCGGCCGCGGACAAGGTGACCAGCGTCTTTTCCAGATCCTCCCCAGAGGTGATCATGTGGCGCAAGTGCCGGCCGGCAAGCTTCAAACACCACGGATCCGTCAGCGCATGCCCGGATTTCGCGGCCAGCGCCAGCAGCAGCGCATGCGGCAAGGCGACAATCTTTTCCTGCTTGTCTTCCTTATCTTCCCCCTCCGTCCACACCACGAACTTCACATCGACCGTATCGGCGTGGCGGATGGAAATGCCAGTCTGCAGCCAACGAAACTCCACTTCCCAGGTGCGGTCAAAAGGATCGGGTCCGGCTTGAAAGCGGCGAACATTGTCAGGCATCGCTACTAGCGTAACAAAAGAACATAGGCTCGCAGATGGGAACCGATGGAAGACAGATAAAAAATCCGCCAAGTTCTGGTTTTTCCTATCGGTTTTCTATCGGTCCTCATCTGCGAGCCCATTCTCCGCCCAGTGGTTTATAATCATGGGCAGGTTCCTTATGAAACTCAAGCTCTTGGTTTGCTGGGCCCCGCTCCTGCTGGCGCAGGGTTTCGCGCAGCAGGCGGGAACGGTTCCCCCGCCCCCGCCGCCCGCCGCAGCACAGGAGCAGCCGGATCCCGGCGCCGCCTCCATCAAAGTCGAAGTCAACGAGGTCATCGTCCCCGTCACCGTCACCGATGATAAGGGCCGCTTCGTTTCCAACCTCGAGAAGAAGGACTTCCAGATCCTCGACGAAGGCAAGCCGCAGACCATCGAATTCTTTTCCCGCGAGCGCGCGCAGCCAGTGGTCGCCGGCTTCCTGCTCGACCTCAGCAATTCCAGCCGCACGCAGTGGAAAAACTTTCAGAATGCGGCGACGGAACTGGCGCTGACGCTGCTCCCCGGCAAAGAAAAATTCTCCGGCTACCTGATCGGCTACGGCAATAAGGCCGAACTGATGATCAATACCACTTCCGACCCCGAACCCTTCGTTTCCAAAATCCGCGATCTAAAACCCGGCGGCGGCGCAGCGCTCTACGACGCCATCTATATGGCCTGCACCAACCGCGCTCTGATCAAAGGGGAGCCGTTCGAGCCCCGCCGCGTGCTGATCGTGGTGGGCGACGGCAACGACAACTCCAGCAAGAAAACTTTGCAGGAAGTACTGGAGGTAGCGCAGCGGAATCTGGTGACGATCTATGGCATCAGCACGGTGTCCTACGGCTTCACCAGCGAGGGCAGCGAGAACCTGACCAAGCTGGCCGAAGAAACCGGCGGCCGCGTCGAATATCCCCTGCAAAACGTGTACAAGGATGTATCCGGCTTCCAATCGACGCCCTCCGATGAAGGCAATCTGGCGTTTCACGCGGGCACCGGTGGATTTGCTTCCGCCCTGGCGACGGCTCTCTTTGGCTCGGTGGCCAACATCGCCGGTGAGATCACCACGCAATATATCCTGCGCTATATTCCCGACGATTCGGCTCCTTCGGACAAGGTCTTCCGCTCGTTGAACGTAAAAGTGGCGCTGCCGGACGTCAAGGTTCGGGCCCGCAAGGGCTATTATCCAGTAGGGAAGTGAGTTCATAGGTTGGTTGGGCAACCTCGAATTTGCGGCCGATAAGTTAGACCACCATGTCTCACGCCAGCACTTCGCTTGCGGCCACGCGCGCCGCCCGCTATTCGCTGCTAACGGTGGACCTGCCGGGACAGGAAGCTGTGGTCGCTGGCGTGCTGCTAGAAGACCCCGCCACCAACTCCGTCCATATCCGCCTGCGCCGTGATTGGGAACAGTTAGCCGCCGAAGAAGCCGAAGTCCTCTCGCTTCTCGAGGACGACTTGCTGGCCAGAGCCTCGCAACTGGGCGCCGCCCAGTTCCTGGCGCAACTCGAAGACACCCTTTCGAACACTATCCGCGTGAGCGACCGCCAGGAGACCATCGTCGAAGAGTTCCCGCGTGCGCTGGGGCGCCTCTACCGCCAGCATGTGCACTCCGCCGCCCAGCCGTTCATCACCCACCTGCCGCGCTACTCGCTGGCGGTGGCTGCTGGGCCGTTCCTGGAAAACCGCGTAATCGAAGAAGAAGCCTGGGAAGAAGCTCCGCCCGGTTTACGTCTGACGCCCGAAATGTTCGTGGCGCGGATCGCCGGACGGTCCATGGAACCACTCATCCCCGACCAATCGATGTGCATATTCCGCCGCGGTGTCGCCGGATCGCGGCAGGACCGCCTGGTCCTGGTCGAAGCCCTCGATCAAGGTGGGAACGACCGCTACACCGTGAAGCGCTATCGCAGCGACAAGCGCGAAAATGAGGCCGGCGAGTGGTCCCACCAACGCATCCGCCTGGAACCGCTCAACCCCGCCTTCGCAGCCTGGGATCTCAACCCCGAAGAAGACCGTTACCGAATCCTGGCCGAGTTCGTCGAAGTCTTAGATTGACCAGTTCTGGATTGAACTAAAATAGGATCGAAATGCCACGCTTGTCTTACCTGCTACTGCTTCCTGTGTTGTTGCTGGCCGCCGACAAATACGATGGCCCCCGGCCTCCCCAGCCCGACATGTTGTACCTGGTGCACGCCGACAACCTGGTTCCCACTGAGGCTGTGGAAGCCAAGGAGGACTCCGGCGTTTACAATGTGCCCGGCGCAAGTTCACCGGCCCGCACCCCCTTGGCCGAGCCCATTTTCCTCATCCAAAGCGACAAGGTTCTTCCGGAACGCCTGGAACTCTATCGCTGGGAAGTGAAGGGCGGACGCCGCGAACTCGCCATCGGCAAAGGCGCCAAGCGCAAGGGCGGCGCGCGCGCCCTGCACCTTTCCGTGAACAAGCTGGACGGCCGTCTCTACCGCGTGGAGGCCTCCGAACCGCTCGACAACGGCCAATATTCCGTCTCGCCCAACGACTCAAATAAGGTCTTCTGTTTCGAAGTGTATTAAAGACTGCTAGAATCGAGTCTTTGGCATCATTGGGGTTCCTTGCTTACCCGCGTCTTCAAAAGTTTCAAACATCGTGATTTCCGGCTGATGTGGTTCGGAGCCTGTACCTCCACCATCGGCACCTGGATGCAATCGACAGCCCAAGCGTGGCTGGTCTACGATCTCTCCAAGGACTCTTTCTATCTGGGCCTCGACACCTTCCTAGCCCAAGTCCCCATCATCCTGTTCTCGCTCGTAGGCGGCGTCATTGCCGACCGCATGAACCGCCGCAACCTGTTGCTGATCTCGCAATACGTGCAGATGACCACGGCTCTGATCCTGACGCTATTGGTGTTATTCAAAGTAGTCCACGTGTGGCACATTCTGTGCTTATCGTTCATCGTGGGCGTCGCGCAAGCCTTCGGCGGCCCAGCATATCAGGCCTTGCTGCCCACATTGGTTGGCAAAGAAGACATCCCCAACGCCATCGCCATGAACTCCATTCAGTTCAACCTGGCGCGTGTGATCGGACCAACACTGGGCGGCATTGCCCTCACCACAGTCGGCGCGGCCTGGTGTTTTGGATTGAACAGCCTCTCCTTCATCGCCGTGGTCATATCGCTCTACATGATCAACGTGAAATACATCCCGGCGAAATCGAGCGAGCCCATCCTCGACAGCATGCGCCAAGGCATCGGCTTCATCCGCAAGAAACCCGGCATGGACGGGTTGATCGTCCTGGCCTTCGGCATGACGCTGCTAGGCATCCCGCTGCTGACCTTCCTGCCGGTATTCGCGAAAGACGTCCTGCACGGCGGCGCCAAAGGCTTCACCCAACTGTTGGCTTTCTCGGGCGCCGGCTCCGTCTGCGGCGGCCTGATCGTCGCCGCGTTCGGCAAGATCCATGGCCAGGGCCGCACGGCTCTCATGGTGCTGGTGCTGATGGGATGTATCATTTTCGCCTTCTCGCAATCCACGCGCTTCGCGCTCTCGCTGTTCCTCATTTTCCTGTCCGGCGGCGCCATGATGATCTCGATGTCGATGGTGAGTTCGCTGGTGCAAGCCGTGGCCTCCGACGAAATGCGCGGCCGAGTCATGAGCGTCTATAACGTAGCCTTCCGCGGCGGCATGCCCGTAGGCAGCCTGATTCTGGGCAAACTGATCCCCATCTTCAGCGCCCCGGTCATCATGGGTTGGAGCGGAGGCCTGCTAGCCCTGCTCGGCCTGTACTTCCTGATAGTCCAGCGCCGCGTGGCTCAACTCTAGGTTGCTATAATCGGAACGCTCCTTATGGCAGTGGAGTCGTTCCTTACCCGCTGGCGCAAGGCGGTTCGGCCCCTTCCCAGGGCAACCCCCAGCGCCGCGCTCCTGGCGCAGAAGCGCAGACAGCGGAAACTGATGCAGCGAACCCTGGCCGTACTTGTGCTCGGCGGCAGCGGATGGCTGGTCTATAGCTATCAAGCGAACGCCCCCGACCGCGCGCGCGCCGAACTAGCCTTGGGTGTCGAGAAACTGAGCCCCGGCACATACCAAGAAGCCATGGCCCATTTCAACCGCGCCATTCAAATCTGGCCCGAGTACAGTGAGGCCTACCTGAGCCGCGCCGTCGCCGAGCATGACCAGAGCCAAAGAGAAGCAGCGCTGGCCGATCTCGAGAAAACGCTCGACCTCGACCCCGACTCCACCAGCGCCTACAACGAACGCGGCCAAATCTATCTCGAAAGCGGCGACACGCGCAAAGCCATCCAGGAGTTCAGCAGATCCATCCAAGTGACGCCCACGATAGAAGGCCACTACCAACGCGGCCAGGCCTATGAGAAGTTAGGCGAGCATCACAAAGCCATCGCCGATTTTGATGCAGCCATCCTTGCATCGAGCGACGCACCCTACGCCTATCGCGCCCGCAGTGCAGCCCGGCGAGCGAGCGGCGATCGGGCAGGCGCCGCCACCGACGAACAGAAAGCACGCTCCATCGAGACCGGACAAGCCCCCAACCGCGATGTACCACGTACGCATTGAAATCGAGCCCGCGCGCCACGAAACTCTAATCGCGGAGCTATGGGAAGCAGGAACGTTAGGCGTAGTAGAAGGCGACGGCTTCGTCGAAGCATTTTTCGATGACTTCGCAGCAGCCGCGTGCTTTGGAAGCCCGCTCCCGGCCCCCGAACGCGACTGGGTGCAGGAAACCGAGGATGCCTGGCCCCCGATTTTAGTGGGCGAGAAATTCTTCGTGGTAGCGCCGTGGCGCACCGAGCCCACGCCCCCCGGCCGCTTCCGCCTCGAAATCAATCCTGGCATGCAGTGCGGCACCGGCCAGCATCCCTGCACGCGCCTGTGCCTCGCAGCCATGGAGCGCATCATCCGCCCCGGAGATCGCGTGTTAGATGTAGGAACCGGCTCCGGCATTCTTTCCATCGCCGCCAAGATGCTCGGAGCCGGAATCGTAATCGCGTGCGACATTGACCCCGACGCCGCGCACGAAGCCGCGTTTTTCATCGGCAGCGTCGACGCTGTCGCGACGGACGCGTTCGACGTAGTGGTCGCCAACATCAGTGAAATCGTAATCGGCGACTTGAAACCAGAGTTCGAGCGCGTCGCCCCGCGCCGTATTCTCTCCGGATTTCAAGACGCCGCCGGCGAATGGACCTGCGTCGTCGAATAAGACTAAACCGGCTTCTCCGGCCACTTGTGCTTAGGGTAGCGCCGCGATAGCTCGCGCCGAACCTGCGGATACAGCCGCTCCCAAAATCCCCGCAGATCGCTAGTCACCTGCACCGGCCGCCGATTGGGCGCGAGCAAATGCACCACCAGCGGAGTCTTGCCAATACGAGGCGTTTCTTCGACGCCAAAGAAATCCTGCAATCGAGATTCGATCCACGGCGGCTTACCGATCTCGTAATGGACCTGCACATCGCGCCCTCCCGGCAGCCGCAGCCGCTCCGGAGCAATCTGCTCAATGTGCGCGGGACGCAGCGCCGCCAGCAAATGAGCAGATTCCAGTTCCGCGAAGCTAACCCTTCCGCGGCACAGTTCGCGCAGAGTATCTTCGACCGAAATCACAACTCCCGCGAACGCTGCCCGCGCGCGCAGTTGCTCCAGCGCGTCACGATCCGCAAAACGCCCGATGTCGACTTCGAGAGCCTTCTCCGCCAGCAGCCGCGCGCTCTCGTCCGAGGGCGCCGCCGGAACGCGGCTCTCGTCAATCGTCAGCTGATCATAAACCAGCGCCGTCACAAGTTCGACACGTTCGGCAGTGCGGTTCCAGGCCAGCGAAGTCGTTTCCGTAACATGGTCCAGCAGCCAGTCCGGTTGAATCGGCCCAGCAGCCAGATGGACTTTGCGTTCTTGGACATCGACCGCAAGCAAAAATTCGTAGCGGCACCCCGGCATGCGCGCCGATCCGCCCGTCGACAACAACAACTCCCCATCGCGCCGATGCCGCGCCACCCGATCCGGAAACGCCGCGAGCACCGCCTGCAGCAGCGCGTCATCACCAACTCCCCTGCGATCGCGCCCTGGAACCAGCCGCCGCAGTTGATCGTAGACGCGCTTAGTCTGCGGTTGCCACTCCGCCTCCATCACAGTGAGCAGATCAGCCCCGCGTTCCTCCACGCTCAACACCGCCGCTGCAGCACAGCCCTTTTCTGGAACTCCACGCGCCGCAGCTTCGAGCACCAGTTTCGACAATCGCGGTGGCAGCGGAAGCTCCGCCATGTGCGGCAAGACGCCGAGCCGGTCGAGCAAAGCATCCGCCGCTGCGAGCGCCGCCACCGGAGGCGGATCCAGCCACTCGATCCCGCTCACCCGCATCGCCCGCAGCTGCAGCACAAGCTGCGACAGTTCGCGCCGTAAAATCTCCGGCGTGTCAGCCGGAGCCCGCCGATGGAAGTCTTCAGCAGTGTACAGCCGAATCACACGCCCAGGAGCCGTCCGCCCCGCACGCCCCGCCCGCTGCACAGCCGAAGCCTGGCTGATCCGCCGCACTTCGAGTGAAGGCAGCCCAGTCCACGGCGAATCCGCCGCCACCCGCGCCAGCCCGCTATCGATCACCGCGGTGACGCCCTCAATGGTCACCGAGCTCTCCGCAACATTGGTTGAAAGAATGATTTTGCGTTGCGTAGACGGTGAAATGGCCCGGTCCTGCTCCGCCGGCGAAAGATCGCCATGCAGCGGAACCACCAACAAACTCTTCCGCCCCGCCAGCCCTTCCAGCGCTCTGGCCGCGCGCCGTATCTCAGCGGCTCCCGGCAAAAACACCAGCACATCGCCACCCTCGTCAAGCAGCCGCTCCACCGCCCCCGCCACCTGCTCCTCGAGCGGCGCCGCGGAGTGCGGCGTGTACTCAACACTCAAGTGATAAAGCTTCCCCTCCGACCGCAACACCGGACAGTCGTCCAAAAACCGCGAAATCGGCCCCGCATTCAAGGTTGCCGACATCACCACCAGGAGCAGTTCCCGCCGAGTAGTCTTCTGCAAGCGCCGCAGCAACGCCAGCGCAAGATCGCCGTCCAAATGCCGCTCGTGAAATTCATCGAGAATCACCGCGCCGACGCCTTTGAGTTGCGGATCATCCAACAAGCGCCGCGTGAGCACGCCCTCCGTCACAAACCGCAAACGCGTGCGCGGCCCACCGATGTCTTCAAAACGCACCTGATACCCGACGGTCTCCCCAACGCGCTCCCCCAGTTCACTAGCCACGCGCCGCGCCGCCAGACGCGCAGCCAACCGCCGCGGTTCCAGCACCAGCACCTCGCCCTTCACCAAAGGCAGTAAAGCAGGAGGCACGCGAGTAGTCTTCCCCGCACCCGGAGGCGCTTCGATCACCACACTCGTTCCGCGCCCAAGCTGCGCAACGATCTCCGGCAGAAGGCTGTCGATGGGAAGCGGAGTCACCCGGCGATAGCCTGAATAGTAGCAGGTGCGTTGCCCTCGAACCGATTGTTGACGAAGATCAGCGCAGCGCGCCTCTCCTCGCGCATGCGACGGATCAACGCGCGCATGGCCTCCCGCCCCTCCGCATTCTCGTCCTTCACATGATCGTAGGGCGAAAGCTGTTCCACCGCCCGCTCGTACGCGCGTCCCTCGCGAAGCAGCGCCCGCACCACCGTGAAGTCAGCGGTAAACGCTCCCGGAATCGCAATGTGTTCGGCGAGCGGAGGCATCTTAGTCCAAGCGTTGAACACATGAGCCACGTTGCGAGCACGCAAACAATCGAAATAAGGCGTACCCAGATACGCACGGTTGCGAATTTCGACCGCGTAACGAAACGACCCCGGCAGCGCGTCCAGAAACGGTCCCAATTTCCCGAGAAATTCGCGCAGAGGAGTGGATCGCGCGCCAAATTCGAAAATCAAGGTAGCAATGCGATCGCGGTAGGGCTCCAGTAGCTCCAGAAACAGCGCCGCCAATGCATCGGCGTTAAGGAACGACTCGTTCAACATCCCGGCACGCGGCCCATAGCGCGGATGCTTAGGGAATACTTCCGCCGTAACCTCCTCAGGCACTTTCAGCGCGAAGCGCAGCCCGCCCGGAGCTGACCCAAACAGCCTCTGCCAAAACTCCGGCGTCGGAAATTGATAAAACGAAAAATCGCCGCAAACGATAGGAAATGTTTCGGCGTACTCCGCCAAGCAGTCCGCTTCAAACCGCTTCTGCGAGAACCGTCCGCGCGTCAAGTAGCGGTCGCGAGAATAGATCTGATCCAGCCAGCCCGGATACTTCCACGAACTAGTCCCGATCCAAATATTTTCCGCAGCAAGAGTGCGCAGGCGGCCAGCCAGCGTCGTTCGATCAAACGCCGAAGGGTTGTCGAAAAGCGGAAGCGTCACCAAGCGTGCGCGGAGCGGTTGTAATATGGGTCTGCGCCAGCCTCGATCGCGCCGCCCTCAAGCACCCGGATCAGCACCGGAGCAGTCCCGTTGGCATAGCGCGACATCATGCTGACCTTGTGCCCGCGCGCCGCCAGGTCCGCCGCCACGTTTGCCGAAATGCGGTCGTCGAGCTGCAAGTCGCCCCGATTCCAAGCGTGATTGTCAAAGCTCGAAACCAGATGCCGCGTGCCAAACCGCGGCGCCTCGACGGAGTTTTCCGAGTTCATGCGGAAGATGATGGAGTTGAACAAAACCTGCAGCAGCCCCTGCTCCTGCGTATCGCCGCCTGGCGTCGACAGCACCGCCACCGGCTTGCCGTCCGTCGACGTCACCAGCGTGGGAGTCAGCGTAACGCGCGGCCGCTTGCCCGGAGCCAGCTCATTCGGATGCCCCGGAATCAGCACAAAACTCTGTGCACGCTCACTCAGCGGAATCCCCGTGTCGCCGGCGATCACACTCGGCAGCCAGGCCCCCGAAGGAGTCGCCGAAAACATCATGCCGTCTTTGTCGATCGCATCCACGCAAGTGGTATCGTGCGCCATCAACACCGGGTCGAGCGGAATGTGCGCCACCGCTTCCTCAGAAGGATGGTGTCCCGGCTTGCCGTGAATCTCACCCGGCAGAAATTCCTGCGAAGCTTTGTCTGTGATCAGCTTGCGGCGCTGCGCGGCGTACTCCTTCGACAGCAGCACGTCCGCCGGAATATGGTTGAATTTCGGATCGCCATAATAAGTGTCGCGATCGGCGTAAGCCAGCTTCAACGCTTCCGCTACGCGGTGAATGTAGGCGGCGGAATTATAGGAAGGCTGATCCTCAAAGCCTTCCAAAATATTCAGCGCCTCGAGCATGGCCGGGCCCTGGCCCCAGAAACCAGTTTTATAAATCCTGTAGCCCTTGAACGTAGTCGACGCCGGTTCTTCCACTTGCAGCTTGAACGCCGCCAGGTCTTCGTAACGCAACAGCCCGCCATTCGCTTTGCTGAACGCATCAATCTTGCGAGCGATTTCTCCACGATAGAAATAATCGCGAACCCTATCGATAGCAGCCTCGCGCGAAGCGCCCGCCGCCAGCGCCTTCTTCTCCGCATCCGCCATCCCGCGCAGCGTGCGCCCCAGATCCGGCTGCCGGAAAATCTCACCAGTACGCAGCGGACGCCCATTCGGAAGGAAGTGCGCCTTCGAAGTCGGCCACTGATTGAAAAACGGTTGGCTATAAGCGATCGAATTCGAGCGCATGTCATCCAGAGCGAACCCATCGGTCAGATCGATCGCCGGCGCGATGACTTCCTCGAAACTCATCGTCCCGAACTCACGCAGCGCCAGCAGCGCCGCGTCCACCATGCCCGGCACCAGCGCCGGCATCAGTCCCGCTCCCGGAACGATGCCCTTCAACCCGCCAGGATCGCGCTCCGTCACCTCAAATGGCTGCAGCGGACGGTTGCGGAAAAAATCCGCAGTCGCCATTTTCGGCATCGTGCCCACGCCGGCGATGGCATGCACCTTTCCGTCCTTAGTACGAATCAGGATAGGAGCCTCCCCCCCGAACC
>Ga0070666_10000643_pt1 | contig 21062 bp, 17 predicted proteins | sample KBSS23metaG_FD_64677 | JGI IMG/M metagenome (GOLD analysis project Ga0070666, IMG submission 64677) | Switchgrass rhizosphere microbial communities from Kellogg Biological Station, Michigan, USA - KBS S2-3 metaG | ecosystem: Host-associated > Plants > Roots > Rhizosphere > Soil ... | reverse complement strand
TTTCAGGCCCGGGAAAGCGGCAGCGGCGGCCAGCGCGCGCTCCACGCTGATCTCTGCGCCGGCAACGAGGCAGGCGTTCTGCGCACCTTTGTCGCGCAGGATACGCGTCAGGCGCCGGGTATCGATATCGGCAATCGCGACGACATTGTTCCGCCGCAGATAGGTATCCAGCGGCTCGGCACTGCGCCAATTGCTCGCCAGACGCGGCAGGTCACGCACGACCAGGCCGGCAGCGTGGATTCTTGTCGATTCCTCGTCGACGCCGTTCACGCCCGTGTTGCCGACATGCGGGAACGTCAGCGTGACGATCTGCCGCGCGTAGGAAGGATCGGTGAGGATTTCCTGATAGCCCGTGATCGCGGTGTTGAACACCGCTTCGCCAACCGTTTCCCCTTCCGCGCCAATGGCAGTGCCGTGGAAGAGGCTGCCGTCTGCGAGCGCGAGGAGAGCTGGTTTCATTGACGTCGCCTTGAGTGACCGGGCGCAACCCCTGCAAGCAGCGAAACCGTGCGGTTTCGCAACCCGTTGGTGCAGCAAAACCCGCGGGCTGGTAACCAGTCCGAGGCTTGAGGTTGCGGGCGAGTGCGAATTTTACCGGGGAGCGCCGGTGCCTGTCCACCGAGCTAAAATGACAGCATGGCTCAATCGGCTTCCCCACTGTTCGATCCCGCGCGGCTAAGCGGCGCGGACGTGCGCAGCGCGCCCTTCCATTTCCTCATTGCACAGGACCAGCTCCCCGCCGAAACCGCCCCCATGCTGCGCCAGGACTTCCCAAAATACGCCAGCGCCGGGTTTTTCCCTTACGAGGAAAAAGACTGCGGCCCGAGCATCAATCGCCTGATTGGGGACCTGACCGACCCCGCCGTAGCCAGTGCGGTCGGCGCCACGCTCGGCATCGACAACCTTGGCCAATACCCGACCCTGGTGACGCTGTGCCGCGCACTGAACAGGCGTCACGGGACGATCCATACCGACAGCAAATCCAAGATCGCGACGGCACTGCTGTACTTGAACGAGTCATGGCCGGACACGAGCGATGGCTGCCTGCGCTTTCTCCAACGCGTCGATTCGATCGACGCTCTGGTTGCCCCCGAGGTGAAGCCGCTATACGGCAATTTCGTCGTGTTCAGGCGCGCCGATAACTCCTTCCACGGGCATCTGCCTTACGAGGGCGAGCGTCGCGTGATTCAGATTGCTTGGCTCACGAGTGACGAAGAGAAACTACGCAAGACCCAGCGCGGCAAACTCTCGCGCCTGTTCAAAAAGCTGTTCGGCGGACTCGACCGCAATTTCGGCGCGAAGCGCGACAAGAATGCCGCGCATATGGACTAGCGCCCTACTCGGGCGCCAGCACCTGATCCAAGGTATACACGCCCGGCTCGCGGCGCGCGATCCAAATTGCGGCGGCAAGTGCGCCGCGGGCGAAAATGTCACGGCTGCCGGCGCGGTGCGTAAGTTCCAGACGTTCGCTTTCGGTAGCGAAGATAACCGTGTGCTCGCCGACAATATCGCCGCCGCGCAGCGAAGCGAAACCGATCTCGCCGAGCTTGCGCGGGCCGACCTGGCCATGCCGAGCAAATACCGCGTGGTCCTCCAACTTCGCGCCATGGCCGTCAGCGACGGCCTGGCCGAGCACGAGCGCTGTACCGGATGGCGCGTCCTGCTTGCGCGAGTGATGCATCTCGATGATGTCGCAATCCCAGTCGGGGAATGTCGACGCGACGCGACGCGCCATGCGTTCGAGCATGGCGACGCCCAGGCTGAAATTGGCCGACCACAACGCCGGAATCGAGCGCGCCGCGTTGTGCATCGCCAGGCGTTGTTCGTCCCGCAATCCGGTCGTGCCACTGACGAATGCGATGCGGCGCTCCAGAGCCAGCGCAAGCGCTGCATCGAATGAATTGGATCCGCTGAAGTCGACCAATACGTTGCATTGCACGTCGGGATCAAGCGAAGTGGAGAAATCCACATTGCGCGGCAAGGCACCAAAAACGCGATCCAGCGGCTCGTCGGCCAGCCCCGACCCCGGACGCACGAGAGCTGACGCGAGCCGTGCCTGCTTGGATTCGAGAACCGCGCGTATCACCGCCTGGCCCATGCGGCCGGCGGAACCGTAAACGACGACGTCGACGAGATCGCTCATGCGCCGATCGTAACAGACAGTGGGCCGTCCAAAAACGCTATCGGAGGCGGAATTTACGATCCGTTACGGCTCGCCCGTCGTCATGGTTGCAATGCGATCAGGAGGTCACCCGTTCCCAGAACTGCTTCACGCCGTCGAGCCATGAACTGGCGCGCGGCGTGTGATCACTGGCGTCGTCGCCGAAGCTGGATTCGAATTGCTGCAGCAGCTCGCGCTGTTGTTTGGTGAGCTTCACCGGCGTTTCCACCACGACCTTGCAGATCAGGTCGCCGACATGGCCGCTGCGCACATTGCGCACACCCTTGCCGCGCAGCTTGAACAACTTGCCGGTCTGCGTTTCAGACGGGATCTTGATCGTCGCTTCGCCGCCGAGGGTCGGCACTTCCAGTTCCGCGCCGAGCGCGGCCTGGGAAAAGCGGATCGGCACTTCGCAGTACAGATCATCGCGCTCACGCTGGAATATCGCGTGTTCACGCACGTTCACTTCCACATAGAGGTCGCCGGGCAGCGTTCCCGAAGGACCGGCCTCGCCTTCCCCGCTCAGGCGAATACGATCGCCGCTGTCGACGCCGGCGGGAATCTTCACGGAGAGCTTCTTTTCCTGCTGCACGCGCCCTTCGCCGTCGCAGCTCTTGCAGGGATTCGCGATCGTCTTCCCGCTGCCGCCGCAGTGCGGACAGGCTTGCTGGATCGAAAAGATGCCGTTTTGCATGCGCACGCGCCCGTGTCCCTGACACGTGCCACAGGTGCCGAGCTTGCCGTCTGCGGAACCCGAGCCGCCGCACTTTTCGCAACCCGTGAGCGTGGGCACACGGATTTGCTTGTCGACGCCGAACACCGCTTCTTCCAGGTCCAGTTCCACGACGTAGCGCAGATCCGCGCCGCGCCTCGGCCCGCGCCGGCCGCCACCCATGCCGAAAATGTCGGAGAAAATGTCACCAAAGATATCGCTGACGTCGGCGAAGCCGGCGCCACCGCGCCCGCCCATGCCGTGCTCGAATGCGGCGTGGCCGTGCTGGTCGTACAACGTGCGCTTTTGCGGATCGCCGAGGACTTCGTACGCTTCTTTCGCTTCCTTGAAGTGCGCCTCGCATTCCTTGTTGTCCGGATTGCGGTCCGGGTGATGCTTCATCGCCAGGCGCCGGAAGGCTTTCTTCAATTCATCGTCCGATGCGCTGCGCTGAACGCCAAGCACCTCGTAATAACAACGCTTGCTCATGACTGAACCGTCTTGTTCTCAATGCGCCGATCCGGCACGAACCACATCGCCGCGACGGCGGCATACAACACACACGCAACTATGGGAATGAAAAACGTCAATGCAATAGCCGTCGCATAGATCAGCAGCGAAGCCCGGGATTTCCAGTCGCCGCCGAGTGCCTGCGCCAGATCGCCCTTGGCGCCGCCATTGGCCGCGATCAGCGCGCGCGACAACGGCAGCCAGCACAGCGCCAGCATCAGCAGCACGAATCCGTACGCCGCCGTCGGCACCGGCGCGGGTACGGGGTGCGCTTCATTCAGCCAGCTCGTCGCAAACGGCAGCAGCGACAACCAGAACAGCCACAGCAGATTCAGCCACATCACCTTGCCGTTCACGCGCTCGGTGAGGTGCATCATGTGATGGTGATTGTTCCAGTAGATGCCGATGTAGATGAAGCTCAGCACGTAGCTGAGCAATATCGGCCATAAACCGCGCAATGCTTCCCACGTCGGTTCATGCGGCGCCTTCATCTCCAGCACCATGATCGTGATGATCACGGCTATCACGCCGTCGGTGAAGGCTTCGACTCTCCCCTTTTCCATAGCGCTCTCTCAAAATCGAACCGCCTCGCAACAAAGCGGCTCGAAATTTTTCCGCCGAGTTGAGCGCCCGAACGGGCGCTCGAACGAGGCGAGTTGATCCACCGCGGCTTCACCGCGGCGGATCACGTCATTTGTCGTCCTTCACTTCCGTGAACTCCGCATCGACGACATCGTCCTTCTTCGCCGACGGGCCGGGCTGAGCCCCGGCTTCGGCGCCCGGGCCGCCCTGACCAGCTGCAGCTGCAGCCGCCAGCGACTGCGCGGCCTGCTCGAGTGCGGTGGTGCGCGACTCGATCGCATCCTTGTCGTCGCCTTTCATGACTTTTTCCAGATCCGACAACGCCGCTTCGATCTGGCCGATCTGGCCTGGCACCTTGCCGCCGTGCTCCTTCAGCGCCGCGCGCACCTGATGCACGAGTTGATCGGCCTTGTTGCGCACGCCCACGAGTTCGTGGAATTTCTTGTCGTCTTCCTTGTTTGCCTCGGCGTCGCGCACCATGCGCTGGATCTCGTCCTCGCTAAGTCCGGAACCCGCCTTGATCTCGATGCGCTGTTCCTTGCCGGTCTTCTTGTCCTTGGCGTGCACGTGCAGGATGCCGTTCGCGTCGATATCGAACGTCACTTCGACCTGCGGCATGCCGCGCGGCGCGGGTTCGATACCGGCCAGATCGAACTTGGCCAGCGACTTGTTCGCGCTCGCGCGTTCGCGCTCGCCTTGCAACACGTGCACCGTCACTGCACTCTGGTTGTCCTCCGCGGTCGAAAACACCTGCGTGTTCTTGGTCGGAATCGTCGTGTTCTTTTCGATCAGCTTCGTCATCACGCCACCGAGTGTTTCGATGCCGAGCGACAACGGAGTGACGTCAAGCAACAGCACGTCCTTGACGGTGCCGCCGAGCACGCCACCCTGGATCGCCGCGCCGACGGCGACGGCTTCGTCAGGGTTGACGTCCTTGCGCGGCTCCTTGCCGAAGAACGCTTTCACGGCGTCCTGCACTTTCGGCATGCGCGTCTGGCCGCCGACGAGGATCACTTCCTGCACGTCGGCCACTTTCAGACCGGCATCGTTGAGCGCAGTACGGCAGGGGCCTATCGTTTTCTCGATCAGGTCGCCGACCAGCGCTTCGAGCTTGGCGCGCGTGAGCTTGATGTTGAGGTGCTTCGGACCGGACGCATCCGCGGTGATGTACGGCAGGTTCACTTCCGTCTGCTGCGCGCTCGACAGCTCGATCTTGGCGCGCTCGGCTGCGTCCTTCAGACGCTGCAGTGCGAGCGAGTCGTTCTTCAGGTCCACGCCGGTGTCTTTCTTGAATTCCTCGACGAGGTAGTCGATCACGCGCTTGTCGAAGTCTTCACCGCCGAGGAACGTATCGCCGTTCGTGGCCAGCACTTCGAACTGCTTCTCGCCGTCGACTTCGGCAATCTCGATGATCGAGATGTCGAACGTGCCGCCGCCGAGGTCATAGACCGCGATCTTGCGGTCGCCGCCTTTCTTGTCGATGCCGTAGGCCAGTGCCGCCGCGGTCGGCTCGTTGATGATGCGCTTGACGTCCAGTCCGGCAATGCGGCCGGCGTCCTTCGTCGCCTGGCGCTGCGAGTCGTTGAAGTACGCCGGCACGGTAATCACGGCCTCGGTCACCGGCTCGCCGAGATAGTCCTCGGCAGTCTTCTTCATCTTCATGAGAATCTTCGCCGAGATTTCCTGCGACGAGAGCTTCTTGCCGTCACCCGTCTCCAGCCAGGCGTCCCCGTTTTCATGCTGGATGATCTTGTACGGCACCAGGCCGATGTCCTTTTGCACTTCGGCATCGGTGAACTTGCGGCCGATCAGCCGCTTTACCGCATAAAAGGTGTTCTTCGGATTGGTGATGGCCTGGCGTTTCGCGGTCGCGCCAACCAGCACTTCGTTGTCCTTGAACGCGACGATCGACGGCGTGGTGCGATCCCCTTCCGAGTTCTCGATCACGCGTGCCGTCGTGCCCTCCATGACGGCGACGCACGAGTTCGTCGTGCCGAGGTCGATACCGATAATCTTGCCCATGTTCTGGTCTCCGAAAATTTTTTGCGGCGTCAGGTGCCGCGCATAGCTTGCAAACTGGGGGTCAAGCGCATTGTTTCAAGCGTTCAGGCCTTGGCAATTGCGACCAAAGCGGGCCGCAGCAGCCGGTCGTTCAGGACATAGCCTTTTTGCAGCACGCTGACGACCGCATTGGCAGCGGCGCCAGGCGCCTCGACCATGCTCATGGCCTGGTGCAGTTCCGGGTTGAACGGCTGGCCCAGCGGCTCAATCGCCTTCAGGCCGTTGCTTTCGGCGACCTTGAGCAAGGCCTTGAGCGTGAGATCCATGCCTTCGCGCAATGCGCCAGCATCGGCGGTGTCGGCAGCGAGGCCGCGCTCGAGATTGTCGCAGACCGGCAGCAGGTCGCTCAGCAGGCGCTCGTTCGCGAACTTGCGCGCCTGCTCGACGTCGCGCGCCAGGCGCTTGCGCTGATTCTCGATTTCCGCGCGCTCGCGCAGCAGCAGATCGCGCATCTCGCCGATCTTGGTTTCGTACTCATTGATAATCTTGCCGAGTTCGTCGGTTTCGGTTTGATTTTCCATGGGGTTGGGATTGGCGTCTTCCATAGACATTCCATCAGTGAAGATAATTGTTCAGGATTTGTCGCACGAACCATCCCTGGTGCGGTGCACGTTAGGCATCCATGCCTCATTCTCAGTCGATGGCCGAATGCCATTCAAGGCATTCGGCCATCGACTTCGACTTATTGGGTCTGGCGTGCCTGATTCAAGGCGCCGGACAGAATCTGCGCCGTCGCCTGGACAACCGGAATCACGCGCTGGTACGCCATGCGCGTCGGCCCGATCACGCCGATTACGCCGAGCACGCGTCCTTCCACGCCGTACGGCGCAGTGATCAGGCTGCACGAATCCAGCGCGGCATAACCGGACTCCTCGCCAATGAACAGGCGCACGCCTTCGGCGCGCGCGCAGTTCTCCAGCAGCATCAGCAGATCGCGCTTGCGCTGAAACGCTTCGAACAGCTCGCGCAACCGATCCATATCCGGCAGGCCCTGAGAACCCATCAGATTGATCTGGCCGGCAACCAACATGTCTGCATCGGGGTTGCCGGGAAACGCTTGATCGGTGACGTCGACGGCGGCCACCATCAACTGGTGCAGGTGATGGCTGGTTTCGCGCATCTCGCGGGTCAGGCGCTCGCGGATTTCCGACATGCGCAATCCGCTGTAGTTGGCATTCAGGAAGTTCGCGATCTGTTCGAGATCGCCCAGCGAATAGATGCGCTGTGTCGTCACGACACGGTTTTGCACTTCGTTGTCGGCGAAAACGAGAATGACCAGCACGCGGTTGCCGCCAAGCGCGACAAAATCGATGTGCCGGAACGGAAATTCCTCGCGCTTGGGCACGGTTACCACGCCGACGAAATGCGTGACGTCCGAAAGCAGCGACGACACACCGCTGAGCAGATCCTGGGTCGGTGCTGCGGTCGGCAATTCACGGCGCAGCTGCTCGATCTGTGGCGCATCGAGCGGCTTTAGTTCCAGCAGCGAGTCGACGAACATGCGGTAGCCCTGCGCCGTCGGCACGCGTCCGGCCGAAGTATGCGGGGCGGCAAGCAGACCGAGTTCTTCCAGATCGGCCATCACATTGCGGATCGTCGCCGGACTTACATCCAGGCCCGCGTTCCTGGCCAGCGTACGCGAACCTATCGGTTGCCCGTCGGCGATATATTGCCCGATCAGCGCGCGCAGCAGCTGGCGCGCGCGGGCGTCAAGTTTGGGATGCAAGGGTGGGGACATGATGGCGATCAGCGCAGCACGCTAGCAAGCGTTCACATTACGGTCAATATGGTTCGCGCGCGGGTACTTTCAACCAAATAAATCACTGGACTTGGGCCGGCAATCCCCGTAGTCTGTGCCCAGACGCGGGCCTGCCCAGCGCGCCGGCAAGCACCGGCACCACGCCCGACCCGCCCGCGACAAGACTTTTGAAATTTCCGCCCATGTCCGGCGCCGGTTGCGCATGTGACGGGTGGCAAGCGCCGTTGCGGATCGAGGGGATTCGCGCCCGCTGTCCGGCGCGGATGGATTGTTCCGAACTTTTCCACAATGCTGACTCTTGTACTTCGCTTCGTGAGAAGCGCGCACGCATGACCCAAGCTTAGTCCATGAATACACAGGTCGCTGCCAGTCCGGATTTACCGGAAGCCGCAGGTATCTTCACGCCGGTGCCGCAACAGCAGGAAATGCCGCTGGCAATCGTGCGCGGTCAGCCCGTGCTGCAGATGCCGCAGGACCTGTACATCCCGCCCGATGCGCTCGAGGTCATCCTCGAGGCGTTCGAAGGACCGCTCGATCTGCTGCTGTACCTGATCCGACGTCAGAACCTCGACATTCTCGATATTCCGATTGCGGAGATCACGCGCCAGTACGTCGATTACATCGGGCTGATGCATGAGATGCGCCTGGAATTGGCCGCTGAATACCTGGTGATGGCGGCCATCCTAGCCGAGATCAAATCGCGCCTGCTGTTGCCCCGTCCGCCGAGCGAAGAAGGCGTGGAGGAAGATCCGCGCGCTGAACTCGTGCGCCGTCTGCAGGAGTACGAGCGCTTCAAGAAAGCGGCTGAGGATATTGAAGCATTGCCGCGCATGGAGCGCGACACCGCAGCGGTTTCGGCGTTCGTGCCCGACAAGGCCATAATTCGCGTGCCGCCGCCGGTGGACCTGCGCGAGCTGTTGCTCGCCCTCAAGGATGTACTCAAGCGCGCCGAGCTCACCGGACGCCACGCGATCCAGCGTGAGGCGCTATCGGTGCGCAACCGCATGAGCGATGTGCTCAACGCGATCGGCGACGGCGAGTTTCACCCCTTCGAACGGCTATTCAATGCCGAGGAGGGCCGCCTCGGCATCGTCGTCACGTTTCTGGCAGTTCTCGAACTGGCCAAGGAACACCTGATCGAAATCATGCAGGCCGAACCGCTGCACCCGATCTACCTGAAATCGCTGGCGACCGCTGGCTGAAAACCACACCTATGATCGAATTCCCTCAACTCAAACGCATCGTCGAAGCCGCCCTGCTCGCTGCGGCCCAGCCTTTGTCGCTGCCGCAGATTTCCGCGCTGTTCGGCGAAACCGAAACGCCGAATCACGATGACCTTGCGCGTGCGCTCGCCGAACTCGACGCGGAATGCGCCGAGCGCGGCGTGGAACTGAAAGAAGTCGCGTCGGGCTTCCGTTATCAGGTGAAGCAGGATGTGCATCCCTGGGTTGCGCGCCTGTGGACCGAACGCCAGACCCGGTATTCGCGCGCGTTGCTCGAAACGCTCGCGCTGATCGCCTACCGCCAACCGATCACGCGCGGCGAAATCGAGCAGATCCGCGGCGTCGCGGTATCGACGAACATCATCAAGACGCTCGAAGAGCGCGAGTGGATCCGCGTCGTGGGCTATCGCGACGTACCCGGCAAGCCTGCACTGTTTGGCACGAGCAAAATATTCCTGGACTATTTCAACTTGAAATCACTTGACGAACTGCCGCCGATGGCGGAAATCCGCGAGATCGAAGACTTTGATCTGCAACTCACCCTGGCACCGGTTGCAGCGGATGTCGAAGCAGTCGAGGAATCGGCGATCGTAGCGGATGCCGAAGCCGCGAACGACGAAAACGCCGCTAGTGACGACGCGGCGCCGGAGCAATCCCTATGAACGCTCCGCGCACGCTGCTCACGCTCAAACGCAATGCGGCGCCGGAAGGTCCGCTCGTCGAGGAACGCCTGCACAAAGTGCTCGCCAATGCGGGCCTGGGCTCGCGCCGGATGCTCGAAGAACGCATCCAGGCCGGTGAGGTGCGCGTGAATGGTGCCGTCGCTGAAATCGGTTCGAGCGTGCACGCCGGCGATCGCGTCGAGCTCGACGGCAAACTCTTCGTCGCGATCAACGACAGCGCCGAACACGCGCAAGTACTGGTCTTCCACAAACCCGAAGGCGTGGTCACCACACGCGAAGACCCCGAAGGCCGGCCGACCGTATTCGAACAGTTGCCGCGCCTCAAAGGCGCGCGCTGGATTGCCGTTGGGCGGCTCGACATCAACACCACGGGTCTGTTGCTGCTGACTACCGATGGCGCACTCGCGCACAAATTGATGCATCCCAGCGCAGAAGTCGAACGCGAATACATCTGCCGCGTGCATGGCGAAGTTCCGGACGAGGCGCTGGAGAAACTCAAGGCCGGCGTCGAACTGGACGACGGCCCGGCGCGCTTCGAGGAACTCGCCGTGATCAGCCGCGGCGACAGTCATTCCTGGTTCCGCGTCGTCATCCGCGAAGGCCGCAACCGCGAAGTGCGGCGCATGTGGGAGTCGCAAGGCCTGCTGGTCAGCCGCCTGAAACGCATCCGCTACGGCAATATCGAACTGCCGCGCGGCCTGCTCAAAGGCCACAGCGAAATGCTCGAGCCCGATCTGGTCAAGGCGTTGCGCAATCTGGTCGGCGCGAACGATCCGGAACCGACACTGACTTTGCAGGCAGTGATAGGCCAGCGGCGCGCGAGCAAGCCGGCGCCAAACGAATTCCGCCCCGCCCCGCGCACGCAGCAAGCATGGACCGGCGGGGGCGACGAGAGCCGGGAATTGCGGGCGTTCGATCGCATCCGCGAAGACACGCCGTTTCGCCCCGGCGGCAAGCGCAAGCCGGGTGGCCCGCGCAAGCCGCCTCGCAGCGGCGCACCGAGACCGAGCGCGCAAAATCGCGACGCACAGAATCGCGGGCCGAGGCCGCCACGCCGTGGTGGGCCGGGGCAACAACAGCAGGTCGGGGTGTATCAGCCGCAACCGCGTTGGATGCAGGAGTCCGGAGCCGGTACGCCACGCCCAGCGCGGCGCGGGAAACCCGGCGCCAGAAACGAGAATTCGGGCTGGCGTCCGCCGTTTACCGGCGTTCCTGGCGATCGCAATCAGCCGCCGCGACGCGGCAAACCCGGCGGCGGCAGAAACGAGAACTCGGGCTGGCGTCCGCCGGTCACCGGCGTACCGGGCGACCGCAACGACAAGGGATTTCAGAAGCAACGCTACGTACCGCGCGGCGAGCACAAGCCGCGGCGGCCAGATCAGGGTTTGCCGCGCGACGATATCGGCAATCGCATGCCGTCAGGCGATGGACGTCCCGATCGCCGCGGCAAGCCGCCGCGGCGCCCGGGTGGCGGAAACAGCTGAGAACACGTCGCGCGCGTCCACGCGCGCGACTCCAGCAAAATCAGTCGAGCTTCAACGCCTTCTTGTCACCGGCGCGACGTTTCTGTTCCTTCGCATTGAATTCATCCATGCAACCGCCCTTCTTCACCATCGCGCAGTCAAGGTAGTCCGTCGCTTCCACGAGTGCAGCGCGGATCGCTTTGCCAACCGGGGTGTTTTCTTCGTGTGCGAGGTTGCCACCGAAGCCGCCACGATACACGCCGACCGACACGCCGCTGCTCTTGCTGCGGCCTTCGACCGTGCGCGAAAAGGCTACGTCACCAGTCGTCGTGTCGATCACACGCAGATCCACGGCCATATAGGCTTCGGACGACTTGCCGCCCAGCGCGATGCCCTTGATCATGAAGCCGCCGCCCGTGCCCGAGGTATTTTCCTCGAACGAGCTGACCGTGCCAGTGATCAGATACTGCGCACCGGTGAGCTTGCCGATCTTCGCGCCGGTGCCTTTCGCTACGCGGCCGGAAGCGGCGAGATTCTGTTCTTCCATCACGTTCTGCAGTTTCTGGCGCTCGACTACCTTGAAGTCGCCGCTCGACGACAACTCATTCGACAGCATGTCGGCCAAATCCCAGCCTACTCCGCCGTGCCACCATGCCGCACCGGACTGATTCGTGAACTCGGCCACGCCGATCGTCGGCCGGCCATCGCCGGCTGCAAACGCACTGCCGGCGACCAGCGCCAGCGCCATACCCAAAGCCAACTTCTTCATGTCCAACTCCCCGTCACAAAAGACGCTCTGCATTAACTCCGATCGGCCGGAGCACACCTGTTGAGATCCCGAATACCAATTCTAGCTACGCTCGCCAACCATACGCCAGCGAATCCGCGACGCAATAAGCCAGCATAACCTCGGGTCTATGTGAGTAACGTAGCGCGGGGGCGAAAACCGACATGTTCAGATCGATCGGCGCGTTCAGGCTGGTTTGCGCACTGGCGCTGGGCCTGCTCTGCTGCACCCCGGCGTTGGCCGGGCAAGACGCTGCCATCAGCTGGCTGCGCTCGGACACGGCGGCGTTCGCGCGAGCGCAAGCCGAACATCGCTACGTAATCCTTTATCTGGAAGCGGTCTGGTGCCATTGGTGCCACGTCATGGATGAGAAAACATACGGCGATGCCGACGTGCGCGCGGAAATCGGCGCGCATTACGTGCCGCTGCGTATCGATCAGGATCTGCGGCCGGATTTGTCCAGCCGCTACAAGGACTACGGCTGGCCGGCCACGATCATCTTTGGCGCCGACGGCAGCGAGATCGTCAAGCGCCAGGGTTTTGTCGAGCCGCAACGCTTTCTGCGCCTGCTCAAGGCCGTGGTCGCCGATCCATCGCCCGAGCAAGCCGATGCGGAAATCGTCGCAGCTGCGCACGCCAGCGCGCTCGATGCCGAGACGCGCGCGCAACTGATCGAACGGCACCGGCAGACTTACGACGCCAAGCTCGGCGGTCTGACCACGGCACAGAAGTTTCTCGACCGCGACAGTGTGGAGTACGCGATCGTTCAAGGCTCAGGTGGCGAGCGCTCGGAAATCGAGATGGCGAAAAAAACGCTGGACGCGGCGCGCGCGCTCTTCGATCCGGTCTGGGGTGGCGTGTACCAGTATTCGACTTACAGCGACTGGCGACATCCGCATTTCGAAAAACTCGCCACGGTACAAGCGCAATACCTGCGTATCTACACGCTCGCCTGGGCGGCATTCGGCCGCGATGCGGACAAACAGGCTGTTGCCGAGATCCGCCGCTATCTGATCGCGTTTCTCACCAGCCCGGACGGCGCCTTCTACGTCAGCCAGGACGCGGACCTCAAACCCGGCGAACATTCCACCGAGTATTTCCAGCTCAATGACGGCAAACGGCGCGCGCAAGGCGTGCCGCGCGTGGATCGGCACCTCTACGCGCTGCAGAACGGGCAGATCATCGAGGCGCTCGCGAGCTGGGCCGAATTCTCCGGCGACGCCGACGCGCTTGGCGCGGCCCAGCGCGCCGCGAACTGGATGATCGCGCAACGCGTCTTGCCCGGCGGTGGCTTCCGCCACGACGAGAACGATGCAGCCGGCCCCTATCTCGGCGATACGCTGGCCATGGGACGCGCGTTTCTGGCGCTGTATCGGGCGAGCGCGGATCGCGTCTGGATCGCCCGCGCCAGCGCGGCGGCGGATTTCATCGGCACCCACTTCGCCCGCGATCAGGGCGGCTTCGTCAGCGCCAGAGCCTCCGGCCCGATCGCCGCGCAGGCGCAGATCGACGAAAATATTTCGCTCGCACGCTTTGCCAACCTGCTTTCACGCTACGACGGCAAGGCCGAGCATCGCGCGCTCGCGGAAAACGCGCTGCGCTGGCTCGCCGACCCGCACGTTGCGCTCGCAGAAATCACGCAACCTGGAATCCTGCTGACCGATGACGAATTGCATGCTGATCCGCTGCATCTCACCGTGCTCGCGGCAAAAGGCGACGCGAATGGGAAAGTATTGTTTTCCACATTGCAGCATTTGCCGCGGTGGTACAAACGCATTGACTGGTGGGACAAAGAAGAAGGCGCGCTGCCGAATCCCGACGTGAGCTATCCACCATCGCGGCGCGCTGCCGCCTTCGTATGTACGCAAAGCCGTTGTTCGTTGCCGATGTTCAACGCAGCAGCGGTTGCCGAATTTCTGAAAAGTTCCGCGACGTCAGCGCGCTAGAAAAGAATGCATGTAGCTGACCAGCGGGATTAACACGCCTGCAACATGCCGATAACCTGGCATGCGTATGCTGCTTTGCGTTGCAACCAAACGATGTTGCAATCCAAAACGATAAGGAGTTCGCGATGCGCAGTTTACGTTGCACCGAGGCGCAAGTGCTCGGTTACCAGATCGAACGGCTGGATGAATACGATGACGCCGGCCTGTTGCACTCGATGAACTACGAAGTATTGTGTCCGCGCACCGGCGCCGTGCTGGCCAGCGTTGCCAACGCCCAGGCTGCGAAACGCTACGTGATCCTGCACGAACTGCGCGCCATTCGCGAAGGCACGCTGCGTTTGAACAAAGAGACGCACGCCGCTTGAACGGGCGCGCTTGCCGCATCAGCCCAATCTGAACTCGTCCGCGTCCATCCATGCCGGAAAGCGCTCGCGGTGCGCCGCGAGCGCTTGATGGTCGAGCGCGACGGTGACGACTTGCTCCTGCGCGCCAAGCTCGGCTAGCGGCTGACCGAGAAAATCCACCACCGCACTGTCGCCGGAATAGCCCAAACCGTTGCCGTCCATGCCGACGCGGTTGAGTCCGGCGCAATAGCTCAAGTTTTCGATTGCGCGCGCGCGCAGCAGCGTGCGCCACGGTTCGCGGCGTGGCGTCGGCCAGTTCGCCACGAACAACAGCAGGTCATAATCGAACCGGCCGGCGCGATGCGCATTACGCGAGTAGACCGGAAAGCGCAGGTCATAGCAGACCAGCGGGCAGATGCGCCAGCCCCGCCAATCCACGATCAGGCGTTCGCTGCCCGCCGCGTAACGTTCGTGCTCGCCGGCGTAGCGGAACAGATGGCGCTTGTCGTAGTGCCTCACCGTACCGTCGGGCGTGGCGAACAGCAGGCGGTTGTATACTTTTCCGTCGACGCGCAACTGCACGCTGCCGCATACGGCCGCATCCGTCGCCCCCGCCTGCGCGCGCATCCAGGCGACGGTCGGGCCATCCATGGTTTCAGCGTTATGGATCGCCTCGTTGGAGAAGCCGCTCGTGAACGTTTCCGGCAGCAGAATGAGATCGCTGCCCTTGAGCGGCGCGATCAGCTCGCCGTAGTAGCTGCGATTGCCATCCGGATCGTGCCAGCGCGTCGCCCCCTGCACCAGCGTGATGTTCAGTTGGCTTTTGATCAGTTGGTTTTTTATCAGAGCCGGCATAGTCGCTCCGCCGCCGCAACGAGGGTCTCATCACTTTTGGCGAAACAGAAACGGATCAACTTCACATCCGGCGGATTTTCATAGAACGCCGACACCGGAATGGCCGCCACGCCGGCTTCCCGCACCAGCCACTCGCAGAAGTTCAGATCGTCCTTGGCGCTGATCGCCGAGTAGTCGGCGAGCTGGAAATATGCGCCGCTGACGGGCAGCAGCTTGAACTTCGAGCCGGCAAGCAGCGTGCGGAAGCGGTCGCGTTTGGCCTGATAGAACTGCGGCAGATCCAGATAGTGCCGCGGATCGGCTTCGAGCATGTCGGCGAACGCCCATTGCGCCGGATTGAACGTGCAGAACGTGAGGTACTGATGCACCTTGCGGAATTCCGCCGAGAGCTGCGGCGGCGCTATGCAATAGCCGACCTTCCAGCCGGTGCAGTGATAGGTCTTGCCGAACGAACTGACGACAAAGCTGCGCGATGCGAGTTCCGCGTGGCACAACACGCTCTGATGCGGTTGGCCATCGAAGATGATGTGCTCGTAGACCTCATCGGAAAGCACAAAAATCTCCGTGCCGCGCACGAGTTCGGCGAGTGTATCCAGATCGCCAGCGCTCAGTACCGCACCGCTCGGATTGTGCGGTGAATTGATCAGGATCATGCGCGTCTTCGGCGTGATCGCCGCTTGCACGCGCGCCCAGTCGACGGCGAAATCCGGCAGGCGCAGCGGCACATGCACGGCGCGGGCGCCGCAAAGCTCGACCGCCGGCTCGTAGCTGTCGTAACACGGATCAAGCACGATCACTTCCTCGCCGGCATGCACGACCGCAGCGATCGCGGCGAACAGCGCTTCCGTGGCGCCGCTGGTGACGGTAATTTCCGTGTCGGCGCTCGCCTTGCGTCCGTATAACCGCTCGGTCTTCAGCGCAATCTGCTCGCGCAGCTTGGGCACGCCGGTCATCAGCGCATATTGGTTCTTCCCGGAGTTCATCGCTGCAGCGAGCGCGTCACGCAAGGTCTGCGGGCCATCGAAATCGGGAAAGCCCTGGCCGAGGTTAATCGCCTTGTGCTGCATCGCCAGCTGCGACATCACGCTGAAAATGGTCGTGCCCACCTTGGGCAGCTTGGTCCGAATCTGCATTGCGCCTCGCCGTTTGGATGGCTAAATAGGAATACCAACGAAGCCGCGATGGTAACAGAAACCGGCAGCGGATTCGGCTTTCCGCGCGGTCGCGCGCGGCGATCCGTGCGTTTTGCAAGTGTGCTTTTCGCTGCGCGTGCCAAGTTTCGGTTCAACGCGCATTAATTCAGCTCGCGTGCAACGCGTTGCACATATTTTGCACGTGCCTGCTGGCCGGAAAAGGGAGTTTCATGGCACGTTCGCTTTACCTCAGAGTGGTGATGCTGACACTCGCGAGCGCTTTCAGCCATCAGGCGGCGAGCGCGCCGCGAGCATTGCTTCCACACGAACACGAGCTACTTGCAACCGCGGCGGCTCCTGGCGGCGCGCGCGTGCTGATCACGTTACGCACGGCGGTTGATACGAGTGCACATGGCCCGTTCACCGAATCGCAACGTCGCACCCTGATCGCCGATGCGCATGCGACATTCGCCGCGGAACTCTCCGGCTTTACTGCTCGCGTCATTCGCAAATACTCCCAGTTTCCGATTGTCCTCGCCAACGTCGATGCAGTAGCACTGCAGCATGTGCTCGACCTCGACGATGTCGCCGGTGTGCAGGCCGATCAGGCTCTGCAGCGGCTCGACAACCAGACCGACGCGGTCATCGGCGCACCGATGGCGTGGAGTTCCGGGTTCTCCGGAGCTGATGAGGTCATCGCAGTGCTCGACACGGGTATGCAGGAAAGCCATCCCTTTCTGAGCACCGGCGGAACCACGTCGCGCGTGATTGCCGAGCTCGAAGGCTGTTTCTCCGGCGTCGGCGGTTCGACTAGCGGCGTGACCAGCCTGTGTCCGGGGGCTGTTTATAGCGAAACCGGCGATCCAAGCGGTCATCTCGACGGCGCGAACTGCGATCTCAGCATCGCCGGTTGCGAGCACGGCACGCACGTAGCCGGCATCGCCGCCGGAACCGGCGTCTATTCCGGCGGGAACAACGAAAACGGTGTCGCCGTCGCCGCTGGGCTCATGCCCGTGCAGGTCTTCTCATGCGCCAGCAGCGGCGGCAGTTGCGCTCTGGCCGCATTCGACTCCGATGTGATTTCCGCGCTCGAATGGGTGCATGATCGTGCGGTCAATACAGCTTTCCATATCGCCGCCGTCAACCTATCCCTTGGCGTTGCCGGCTCGCACTTCACCACTTACTGCGATAGCGCCTCGACGGCCTACAAGAACGCGATCGACACACTGCGCAACACCGATCAGATCGCCACGGTGATTTCAGCTGGTAACGACGGCTTTACTGACGGCGTCGATTACCCGTCGTGCATCTCCTCGGCGATCAGCGTGGCGGCGACCGACAATAATGACGTCGTCGAGAGCTACAGCGACAGCGCACCGTTTGTCAGCCTCTATGCGCCAGGCAATGTCGTGTATTCGTCAATACCGGACAGCAACTACGGGTACATGTCCGGCACCTCGATGGCGGCGCCTCAGGTCAGCGGCGCGTTCGCCGTACTGCAATCCAAGTATGCCCATCAGGCAACTGTTTCCCAGCTGCTGACGATCCTGCAGAAGACGGGCAAACCGATCAGCGCAAACGGGTACACGCGGCCGCGTCTCGATCTTGGCGCAGCCACGGACGCTATTTTCGTCGACGGGTTCGACGGCTAAGTCAGTCCGCGCGCGGCTCGAGCAGCCGGCGCAACTCTGCAACTTCCCGCTCTAGCGCCTCGATGCGCGACTCGAGGGCGTCCATGCGTGTCGGCTCGCGCGCCTCGGCCCGGCTCGGCAGATTTTCGAGCGCCACCGGCCCGGCCAGAGTGTGCATGTAGCGATCTTCGCGCTGTCCGGCGCCGCGCCCGATACGCACGAGCAACGGCGGGTCACGGGCGAGCAAGCGTTCCAGCGTGTCGCCGAGCGATTCGGGATCCGGGAAATCCGCGAGGCGCTCGCTGCGTGTATACAATTCCGCAGCCGTCTGCGCGCCGCGCAGCAGCAACAACGCAATCACGGCGAGCGAGCGTTGCGTCAGATTCAGCGCGCTGTCGGCGGTGTGCGCGTAGCGCAGCACGCGTGCGCCGTGTTCCACGCGTGCGAGCTTCTTCTCTTGCAACGTGTGCAATGCGTGACCCGTCTCGCCGAGCTCGACGTGCATGATCGGATCGCGACTGCTTTTTTGATTGCATGCCAACTGAATAGCATTCAGCGTCAGCGGATAGACATCCGGTGTCGTCGCCGCCTTTTCGATCAAGCAGCCGAGCACACGCGCTTCGATCGCGCCGAGCATTGGACTGGCGGAAGGCGTTTCAGGCGGAGATGTCGTGTCGGTCATGTTCGTGGCGTTTACGGGTAGAATCCGATACTGGCCGGTGTGGCGGAATCGGTAGACGCCCTGGACTTAAAATTCAGTCTCGAGCAATCGGGGTGCGGGTTCGAGTCCCGCCGCCGGCACCATAAACTAATTTTGGCCAAGGCTCGTTCGGGCATTATCCCACTGCGCCCATTCGGAATACTATCTGCCGCACCCGAAGGCTGCACGAGTCGACAACGCCCCTGCTCGTTCAGTGCTGGAGGTAAAGCTCGACCGGCGCTGAGGTTTCCACGAGAACGACGAAGTCGGTTCATGCTCAGCTGTGAAAGCTTAGGCGGGCGCGATAAGCTGTCCAGCGTGATCCGCTCCAGCTATCGTTTTGGTGAGTACCGCGTCGACCCGGCCTTGCGCGAGTTCTGGCGCGGCGAGCGATTGATCGCCCTACCCCCGCAGGTATTCGATTGCCTCACGTATCTGATCGAGCGACGCGATCGCGCCGTGGGCCGCGATGAACTCGTAGCCGCGGTTTGGGGAAAGAGCGAAATCAGCGACACCTTGCTCGGCCAGACCGTGTTGCGAATCCGGCGCGAGCTCGGCGATGATGCGAAAGATCCGCGCATCCTGCGTACCATTCCGCGGTTCGGCTATCGCTGGGTTGCGCCACTCGATGTTCTTGAACCCATTGCCGCTGGTGGCACGCCGCCCATCCAGCCTCCGCGTGATGAAAGTTCGACCGCTGCGCCAACTGCCGGCGATCCGGAATTTCGAAAGGCATTCCTTATTGGTGCTACGGCCCTTGTGTTCGCCGCGCTAGCGGGTCTTTCTTTCTGGGCGCTGCGCTCGCGCGAATCCATTTCGGTTCCGGCCATGCCCGCAGAGTCGCTGACCAGCGCGGTTATGCCGGCGAACATCGCCGAAGGAACCGAATGGGCATGGATGCGGCTTGGCCTGATGGATGTTGTCGCCGCCCGACTGCGCGGTTCCGGCCTGCCGAGCGTCCCGAGCGAAAACATTGTCGCTCTGTTGAATGCGCCTGCGGCTACTCGCAGCGGAACGACCCGCGAAGCGCTCGGCGCACGATTGCTGGTGACGCCGAGCGTGCAGCACGTCGGTGGAGACTGGGAAGTTGCGCTCGACGCCGATGACGTCGGTCAGCACTACGCGGTCGAGGCGCGCTCGCGCGAACCCACCGAAGCGGCACGCCTTGCTGCGGACAAACTACTTGCCGCCCTTGGCCGCGAAGCGCCGGGCGGCGCTGCCGAAGCCATGCCGGAAGCAATTCTGGTCAAACGCGTCGATGCCGCGGTTCTCGCCGATGATCCCGATGGCGCGCGCAAACTGATCGCCCAGGCGTCGCCGGAGGAACAGCAATCGCCGGAGCTGCGCCTGCGCCTGGCCAAGCTCGATTTTCGCGCTGGCCGACTAGATGCAGCCCGCGAACGCCTCGCGGCGCTACTCGAGGAAGCGCCCGTGGCAACCTCGCCTGTATTACGCGCCAGTGTTCTTAATGGACTGGGCGCGGTGGCGATCCGCGACGACAAACCGCAGCAGGCCGAAAAAACGTTCGCCCAGGCGATCGGCCTGCTCGAATCGAGCCGCGACCCGGCGCAGCTCGGTCAAGCGTACCTGGGCCGCGCCGCGGCGGCCGCCGATCAGCGCCGTTTTGATGATGCGACCGCCGACTATGCTCGAGCGCGCATCGCGTTGCGCCAGGCGAACGACACGCTGGCTCTGATTCGGGTCGCTGCCGACGAAGGTTTCGTCGATCTGGATCGGGGCCGTCCCGCACAAGCGCTGCCGCAGCTCGTCGCCGCTACCGAGGGGTTCAAGCAATGGGGCGCCCTGAACGAAGCGATCCAGACGTACGTCGGCCAAATCGGTTGCTACTTGGCGTTGCTCGAAAATCGTTCCGCGATGCAGGCGGCGGATGCCGCGAATGTCCTTGCGCAAAATATCAGCAATGCCTCGACGCTGGCTTCGCTGACGCTCGCGCGAGCCAGGGCGCTGGCCGCCGTAGGGCGTCTGCACGAATCGCGCGATCTGCTCGATCAGCTGCGCCGTACGAGTACCGACGAGGTCGCGATCGCAGCCGCTGGCGGCGTGCTCGCGCGCCTGGACCTCAACGACCTCAACAACAATGCGCCGGCAGCAGCAGACTTGGCGGAACGATCGGTGGCGGTGCTCGCCGCGCCCAGTTATGCGCGCCTGCGCGCAGAAGCGTGGCTTACCGAAATTCGTGCGTCCTTGCGTGCGGGTGATCGCCAGCAGGCTGGCGCCGCCATTGCCGCCCTCGATAGGTGGTCCAGCCAGGCCGATGAACCTCGCGCGCAATTATTCGCGCGCCTGGCGCAAGCCGAATATGCGCTGCGTTTCGGCGACGGCAGCGGCTGGCGAAGCAGTTTCGACGCCGCGCGCGAGGCGGCGGCCAAAGGCGGCGTGCCGTACGAAATCGCGACCGTCGCCGGGAGCTATGCCAACGCTTTGTTTGACAATGGCGCCGCAGCGGCAGCGGCCGTCGAGGTCGGACGCGTGTCGCGCTGGTCCGAGCAGG
>Ga0070666_10000636_pt1 | contig 21149 bp, 26 predicted proteins | sample KBSS23metaG_FD_64677 | JGI IMG/M metagenome (GOLD analysis project Ga0070666, IMG submission 64677) | Switchgrass rhizosphere microbial communities from Kellogg Biological Station, Michigan, USA - KBS S2-3 metaG | ecosystem: Host-associated > Plants > Roots > Rhizosphere > Soil ... | reverse complement strand
ACGCCTGGGCGCAAGCGTGGATCGACGGCCACTGGCAGAGTTTCGATGCAGCTTTGTCCGGTTTCGATGCCGGTCACATCGCACTGTCGGTCGGCGATGGCGATCCCTGGCGCTTCTATGCCGGCTTCGACACGCTCGGGCGCATGCGCATCGACGCGGTCGCTCCGCTGCGCACTCGCGAACACTGACGAACGTCTCCTGTCTTTCTCCACTGTCAACTCTGACAGTGGCGCGGCAAGCTTTTCCCCGCAGAATGGATCGCGCGATTCCCGTAAGCCACAGAACAAAAACTGGCCGGAGGATTTATGGGGAAGGAAAACGACGCCTTCGATCTCGTGCAGGTCGCCCGCAAGTTGACGAGTAACGTCACGACCCAACCGCCCGCGGCGCTGACATGGTATACGCCCGTGAGATTCGATCCGGGCCTGCTTAGGAAGCTGCTCGATGAGCACGACGCGCTCGATACGCGGATAGCGGCACTGCCGAATCGATTTCGACGCGATCGCGAGGACGCATGGCGATCCGCGCATGCCTGCGCAGGTCAACTGCATGAACTACGCCGTCAGGAGGCGCTTTGGCTGTATCCGGTCATTGCCCATGGTTTGGACAGTGATACCGCCGCGCGCGGCCAGCTTACAAAGCTGCGCTTCATGATGAACAGTCTCGCCCGCCGGGTTTTGCGCAGTCTCGAAGAATTGGCCCGGACGATCCGCCAGGTAGCCGACATCAGTGCCGGAGTTGGCACGGTAAGTCATGCGCTGGCCGAATACCGGCAACGCAACGAAACCGAGCTCTACACGCTCTACAGCCTGATGGACCCGCGCCGGATTCCAATCGCCGCAGTGAACGGTAGTTTGGGTCGGAAGTAGAAAAGTTCTGCCTGCGGAGGCATTGCCGCCTCCGCAGTGCCATGGCAGATCGGCACTCGCGCGACATCTCGCTGGCCCTTCGAGAGAAGCGCAGAACTTTCCTAACCCTATGAATGTGCTTGTATTCCATTGAGTAGCATGGAATCGCCTGGTGTCGGTCACTTGAAATAGTGATATATTTTTGATATCAATATTTTCCGACAACTCCAGCTTGGAGATTTCCATGAACGAACGTGCATATTCGGCTCCCTCGGGCATTCCCGCGCTGATCGGCATCGTCATACTGTTGCTCGCCAACGGCGCTTGGCTGGTCAACTCGATCCAGCACCAAACGGTCTGGGCGATCCTGGTGGCCCTTCTCGCCGGCATTGTGTTGCTGATCTGCCTCGGCGGGTTCTTCACGGTCGCGCCCAACGAAGGCAAGGTGCTGCAGTTCTTCGGCCGCTACGTGGGCACAGTGCGCGACGCCGGGCCGCGCTGGACGAATCCGTTCTACAGCAAGCGCGGCGTGTCCCTGCGCGTGCGCAACTTCGAATCGAGCAAGCTCAAGGTCAACGATCTCGACGGCAATCCGATCGAGATCGCCGCGGTTGTCGTCTGGCAAGTCGTCGACACCGCCGAAGCGCTGTTTCAGGTGAATGATTACGAGGATTTCGTGCACATCCAGAGCGAATCCGCGCTGCGCGCGATGGCGACGAGCTACCCGTACGATTCGCACGACACCGGTGCGCTCTCGCTGCGCAGCCACGGCAAGGAAATCTCCGACCACTTGCAGAAGGAAATCCAGGAGCGCCTTGCCAAAGCCGGCGTCGATGTCGTCGAGGCGCGCATCACGCATCTGGCCTTCGCCCCGGAAATCGCGCAGGCGATGCTGCAGCGTCAGCAGGCCAGCGCGATCATTGCCGCGCGCACGCGCATCGTCGAAGGCGCCGTGACCATGGTCGAGATGGCGCTGGAACAGCTGCAAGCGCGCGGTGTCGTCAATCTCGACGAGGAGCGCAAGGCGGCAATGGTGTCGAACCTGCTCGTAGTGCTGTGCGGCGAGCGCGGCACGCAGCCGATCGTCAACACCGGCACGTTGTACAACGGCTGATGGCTTCGCCGAAGTGCTCCTGAATTTTCGGCATACCGACCGTCCATGGTCATGAAAAAAGCCTATCCGCTGCGCATTTCCGCTGATGTACTGGACGCGGTCCAGCGCTGGGCCGAAGACGAGTTGCGCAGCGCCAATGCGCAGATCGAATATGTGCTGCGCGAGGCGCTGCGCAAAACCGGCCGGCTGAAGCCGCCGGATAGTGGCAAGCACAAACAGGAAGGTGAAAAATGATGACTTCGCAACGACGTTACCTGGTAATCAGCGCGACGGTTTTTGCTGTCGTCGCTACGGCGCATCTGGTTCGGGCGATCAAGGCCTGGCCGATCACGATCGGCCCCTGGAACGTGCCGATGGATATCTCCTGGCTTGGCGCGGTTGCCGCCGCGGCCTTGAGTCTGTGGGCGATTGTGCTGCTGCGCGAACGCAATGGCTGACAGTGCGCCGGTTCCGCCGGCGCGCACGGCGAACGTGCACACATGCATCGCGCGCGCGCATGCGCTCGGTGTGCCGCGCGATTACGGTCGCGTGCGCGCACTGCAGCGCGTACGTGAGCCTGCGCGGCTCGCGTTCATTGGGCGCGATACGCAGAATCGTCCGCAATGGCTTGCGCCGCGCGCCGCGCGCGCGTGGACACGCATGCGCGAAGCCGCGGCGGCGGACGGCGTGCAATTGCAGATCGTCTCGGCGTTCCGCAGCATCGAATACCAGCTCGGGATTCTCGAACGCAAGCTCGCGCGCGGCCAAGGCATAGACGAAATCCTGCGCGTGAGCGCGGCACCGGGTTACAGCGAGCACCACTCCGGCCGCGCGCTGGACATCACGACCCCGGGTTATGCCGTGCTCGCCGAGGAATTCGAAAATTCGCCGGCATTCGCGTGGCTAAAGAAATATGCGCGTCGTTTCGGCTATCGCCTGAGTTATCCGCGGCGTAATCGGCACGGCATCGCGTATGAACCGTGGCATTGGTGCTGGCACACAAAAATCTAGTCCTGCCGCTTCGCCAAGGCGAAGCCCAACAATACCCAAGCCATGATCAACGCCCCGCCGCCAATCGGCGTAGCCGCTCCGAGCCAGGGCGGCGCGCCGAGCGCAAGCGCGTAAAGGCTGCCGCAGAAAACCAGCGCGCCGGCGACGAAGGCGATCCCGCAGGCGCGCCACGTTCGCGTCGTGCGTGCGGGCACGAGTGCGGCGACGCCGATCAACGCCAGCGCGTGCCAGAACTGGTATTCGACTGCGGTGTGCCAGATGCGCAAGGCCGCCTCGTCGAGGCGGCCTTGCAGGGCGTGGGCGCCGAATGCGCCCAATGCGACGGCACTGGCGCCGAGCGCGGCGGCGGCGATGCCGAAGGCGCGGCGCATGATCTTTACTTCTTCTTCGGCGCGGCTTTCTTCGCGTCGTCGGGCTTCTTCGTCTCCACCGGCTTGAGCATGTCGTCCATGCTCTTGGACATGTCCGTGAACTTGTAGCTCGGCAGCGCGAACGTCCAGCCGTTGAAGGTCTTGTTCAGCGTCTCGATCTCCTTGTTCAGCGCGTCGAGCTTGTCGCTGCGATCCTTCGCCGCGTCGCTCACCGCCAGCGGTTTGGGAACTTCTGACGCAGCCCTGGCGTTGGCATCGGCGTCCTTGCCGTTCGTGGATTTCTCGTCCGCCACCTTCTTGCTCGCCGCGACGACGGCGGCGTCGTAATCCGCGCGTGCCTTGACCTGCTCCTTGTCGATATCGGCATTCGCCGCCGCCGCGTCGAGGTGCGCGGCAAACTGCGCGTAATCCTTGCCATCCTTGTCCCAGGCGCTGACGTCGATGACAAGGCCGTCAAACGCGGCATATTGCACCTTGTGTACTTTTTCCGGCGGCGCCATGTCCTTGGCCGGGAACGCGTCGTCGACGCGCAGACCCGCCAGCACGGAACCCAGGCTGTTGGCGACAAATTCGGAACTGATCTCTCGACCGGCCGGCACGTCGGCTACTTTGAAGTTGCTGTCGCTGCGTTGATCCTTGTAGACCTTCAGCACCTTGCCGTCAGTATTCGTAAGGGTTACCGCTTGCAGGCGCGTGGCGGCGATATCGGTGAGATCGCGCTTCTCCCAGTCGGCCGTGCTCTTCGCGAGCGTGAGATTGCCGCTCGCCAGCCAGCTCTGCGGATCGCCGGCGCGGCGCACGAAGGTGCCCCCACCTCCAGCGCCATTGAAGTTGCCGACGATGAGCTTGGCCGGCTGCGCGAGTCCGGTCAGTTCGACCAGCACGCCTTTCGCATCCTTGTCCTTGACGTCATCGATACCGAGTTCGGCGTAGTGCTTGTCGTTCGAGGTCTTCTGCTCGATCAGCGTGGCCTGGTCGAGCTTGAGCAGGAACTCGCGAATCTTGGCGACGTCGGCCGAATAGTTCGCCTTCTCGAGCACCGTCCAGCCGTCGCTGCCGCGCTTGAGCGTGGCCAGCACCTTGTTCTCGGCACCGGTCAACGTGATCGTGCTGATATCGTTGACGTGGCCATGCAGTTCCGGCAGCAAGCGTTGCGCCTGTGTCGCCGTGTCGCTTTGCGGGTTCTTCGACGAGGTGATCAGCACTGCCGCGAGCAGCGCGACGATCGCGGCACCGATCAGTGCATAAAGCGTTTTCGCATTCATTGCATCACCCTCAGGCCACGCGCTTGCGCTTGAGCCACGCAAACGCCAGCGCCAAAATCGTGATCAGGATCGGCATCAGGCCGATGTTGACGAACTTCAGGCGCGCGCCAAGCGCATCGATGTTCTCGTCGAGGCTGTGGCGTACCTGGCGTAGCTGCTTGCGAATCACGACCTTCTGGTCGAGGAACTTGGTCAACTCGGCCTGCTGCTCGGGCGAAAGAATCATCTCGCTGCCCTTGCTCTTGCCGCTCTGCAGTTCCGTGAGCTTGCGTTCGGTGTCGCTCAACTGCTGCTGCAGTTCGCGTTCCTTGTCGCGGAAGCTTTCCTCGGCGCTGCGCTTCATGTCTTCGACCAAGGTGAACGGGCGCTGCGCGGTGGCGCGTCCGCGGATGGAGATCAGGTCCGACGAACCGGTGAGATTGTCGACGGAGTTGATGAAGAAATCGCCATTGTTCGCAAACGCGTTCATGATCTTCTGGCCGAAGAACGGCTGCACCTGCACCCACAGGCGATCGGTCAGGATGTCGGTGTCGGCGACGAGCACGATCACGTTGTCGGCCTTCGTCTCGGCCAGATGATCGGCTTCCTTGCGCTCGGGAAACGCACTCGCAAACTTGCCTTCGAGGCGCCCCGCGATCACGTAATGCTCCTTGGTCGGCGTGTAGCCGGCGAGCAGTTGGCTCGGATCGGGCAGGAACTTCACGCGCTCGCTGGGCACCGCCATCGCATCGTCGCTGGTCTGGATCAGCGGCGTGAGTTTCGCTTTCGCGTCTTTGGCGAGCGCGAAATAACCGGCGCTGGAAATATTGATCGTGTCCAGGTTCGCGGTGGTCACGTCGCCGGAATTCAGATCCGCCTTGCGGAAGCCGAGAATCGCCGGATCCGACACGGGCAGCGCGCCCTGCTGCACCGTGATCTGCAGTGCGTGCTTGCGGTCGAGCACGATCTTATGCGGGTCGTACTCCACGCCCCAGGCCTTGAACAGCTGCGGCAGATCCGAAGACTTGTCGGCCATCATCGCCGCCTGCGGATTTTGCGGGTCGGCGCCGGATTCGTCGCTGTCGGCTTCGGGATCGACGAACACGAGCAGGTGGCCGCCGCGCATGACGAACTGGTCGATCGCGTACAGCGCGTCATCGTTGAGTTTCTTCGCATGCACGAGCGCGAGCACGTCGATGTCCTTGTCGATCGTCTTGATCGAGCCGGCATTGAGCGTGCGCACGTCGAACTGCTGCGTGAGCTGCTGGTCGACGGCCCAGGCGTCCTTCATCGCGCGCGTCTGCGGATCGAAACTCTGCGCCATCTGCAGGCTGGTCACGAGACCCACGACCGGCTTCTTCGGCGCCGACAATTCGTGAATCAGCTTGGCGATGTCGTATTCGAGGAACGCTTCTTTGTTCGGCTGCAGGAACGGAATCACCGATTTGCCGTTCGTCGAATTGGTACCGGCCAGCCCGAGGAACAGCTTCTCGCCGTTCTGCCCGGCGGGCACTGCCTGCAAGCCATAACCGGTGGCCCGGTCCTCATCTTCCGAATACGGCTGCGGATCGATCACTTCGAGCTTGAGCTTGCCGCCGGCGCGCGCGCTCATTTCCTCGAGCAGCTCGCGCACGCGCTGCGCATAGACGCGCAGCTGCGGCAGGTCCTGCGAACCCTTGTCGGAATAGAACAGGTAGAGGTGTACCGGCTCATCGATCGACGAAAGTATATTTTTGGTGCCTTGCGACAACGTATACAAATGGCTGCTGGTCAGGTCCAGACGCGCGCCACGGAACAGCGCGTTGCTGATCAGGATCACGGCCACGAACAGCACGGCGAGCACGGCCAGCGCGCCACCGGTGAGAAGTTTGCGATTGCCAGTCATGGAGTCAGTCCGCCTTCTTCAAGTCGATCACGACCGCGCTGGCATACAGCCAGAACGCGATCGTCAGCAGGAAATAAATGAGATCGCGCAAGTCGATCACGCCCTTGCTGATCGCGGTGAAATGCGTCATGAAGCTCAAGGACGAGACCGCATCAACCAGGCCCTGTGGCGCCCAGGCGCTGAAGAAATTCAGCACCAGCGGGAAACCGGCGAGCAGGAATAGGAAGCACACGACCGCGGTGAGGATGAACGCGATCACCTGATTGCGCGTGCACGCCGACAGACACGAGCCGATGGCGAGGAACGCGCCGGCCATCAGGAAACTGCCGATATAGCTGGCGAAGATCACGCCGTTGTCCGGCGCGCCGAGGTAGTTCACCGTGATCCAGATCGGGAACGTCAGTACGAGGGCGATGCCGATGAACGCCCAGGCGGCGAGGAACTTGCCGACCACGGCTTGCCACATCGTTACCGGCAGCGTCATCAGCAACTCGATCGTGCCGCTCTTGCGCTCCTCCGACCACAAACGCATGCCGACGGCCGGCACCAGGAACAGATACAGCCACGGGTGGAAATCAAAGAACGGCAGCAGGTCGGCCTGGCCGCGCTCGTAGAAGTTGCCGATGTAGAACGTGAAAGTGCCGGCGAGCACGAGGAAGATCACGATGAACACGTAGGCGACCGGCGTCGCGAAATAGCTCGCCAGTTCGCGCCGGAACAGGGTACGGATCATGTTCATGCGTGCGCCTCCCCGGCCGGACCTTGCGTGATCGTGCGGAACACCTCGTCTAGGCGCCCGCTTTCGAGCTGCACTTCGCTCACCTGTATGCCCTGCGTTTTCAGCAGCTCGCTGATCGGCGCAAAAATCTCCTTGCCGGGCTTCGGAAATGCCGTAATGCGGTGATCCTGCGGATCGATTTCCACCGCAGCGATATCGGCGACGCGCGACAACGCTTCCCTGGCGGCAGTGACATTCGCCGCGGTCAGCGACACGGCCTGGTGATAACGCGAGCGTGCTTCCAGTTCCGCCGGCGTCGCATCGGCGAGGATTTTTCCCTTGGCGATGATGATGGCGCGGCTGCACACGGCGTGCACTTCCTCGAGAATGTGCGTCGACACGACGATGGTCTTGTCCTTCGCCATCGCGTTGATCAGCGCCCGCACTTCGTGTTTCTGGTTCGGATCCAGGCCGTCGGTCGGCTCGTCGAGAATCAGCACTTGCGGATCGTGGATGATCGCCTGGGCGAGGCCGACGCGGCGCTTGAAGCCTTTCGACAGCGTTTCGATCGGCTGCTCGAGCACGCCATTCAAGTGCAGGCGTTCGATCACGTCGTCCAGACGCTGCGTGCGGCGTGTGCCGGCCAGTCCGCGCACATCGGCGACGAAGCCCAGGAATTGGCGCGGCGTCATCTCGCCGTAACTCGGCGCGCCTTCCGGCAGATAGCCGACCGCGCGCTTGGCGGCGATCGCATCATCGACGACGTCGTGACCGCAGACGCTCGCACTGCCGGATGTCGGCGTGAGGAAGCCCGCTATCATTTTCATCGTCGTGGATTTGCCGGCGCCGTTGGGCCCCAGGAAGCCGAGCACGCGGCCCGGTTCGAGTTTGAAGGAGATGCCGTCGACGGCGGTCAGATCGCCGTAACGCTTGGTCAGTTGACGGGTTTCGATCATGTTTGCATTTCCATCGGGTTGAACCGCTCTAGCGCGGTGCGTTTCTACGAAGTCGAACATTCCCCAAGACGCCGGAAAATCACGGGCGCCCGGCAAAATACAGCAAAGTTTGCAAAAAGTTCCCCCGCGATCCGTTCGCCCTGAGCGTAGGCGCGAAGCGCCGAAGTCGAAGGGGCATGCCACGTTTCGACTTCGCTCGCTATGCTCAACGCGACCGGCAAAAACTCAAACGGGCGGCACGAGCCGCCCGTTTTGTCACTCAAACGCGGTGCTTACAACTGCACGGGCAGATATACCGTAAACGTCTGCTGATCCGTCGCCGCCTTGGTCGCATCGGTGCTCGTCAACTCGTCGAAGAAGCGGCCGTTGCCTTCGGAACTCTCGTCGAACAGATAGCCGTGGGTATACGCGTAAGCCTTGAGTGCGAGGCGCATCACCGGCAACTGCGCCGGCGAGCCGGTGAACGAAGTGACCAGCGCTTTGCCGCCGTAGCTCATGCCGGTCTTGACCGGATCGACGGGATTCGTGGCTTGGTTGTCCACGGGCAGCGCGACGTCGAAATCGTAATTCTCGTCGCCCCAGTTCGTGGTCACGGTGATGCGCGGGCCGGTGACGTTGAGCTTGTCTTTCTTGACCTGCGCCTGGATCAGGCCCACGGCCTTGTCGGTCGCGTCGGCAACGTCATCGAGATTGCGCTTGGCCGACGTGGAAACAAAGACCATCGGTTTCGCCTCGATGTCCTTGAGCTGGATGTCCTGATCCTTGTAATCGACTTGCGGGAACGTCGCCAGCATCGCCTGCATGCTGGTCAATTGATACTGGATCTGCGTGGCAGGACCGCCCTGCAGATACATACCGGAGTAGCGCGCGATCAGGTCGAACCCGTAGTCGACGTCGTAGCCCATCGTCACTTTCGACGTCTTGCCATTCGCCGCCGGATCGATATCGATCGTGAAGTGCTTGTTCTCGCCGCGCCAGTTGTTGTTCAAATCCCACGTCACCTGCTTGTCCTGCTGCGGGGCCGGGTTTGCCGCCACTTTCAGGCTGCCGTCGCCGATACGATCGTCGGTGCTGGTCCAGTCCAGCTCCGAGCCGGGGCCCATCATTTCGCCCTTGAAGCTCATCTTCACGTTGCGGTCGTAAGCGCGCAGCGCCGTCCATGACGGATAGGTATGGAAGCCGTTGAGGACGTCGAAAATCTGACGCGCCGGCGAGCTGACCACCACGGAACGGTCGACATGGCGATGACTCGGCAAGACGAGTCCGACCCCGACCGCCATCACGAAGACGATGGCGAGGGCAACGAGTATTTCCAGAAGACGGGTCATCCAGGCGACTCCCTCAAAATCAGACCGCGAATGGTACTTGCTCCGGCGGTTATGGGCTAGGGGTTAGCTGAAGTGACGAAAACCTTCCCCCAAACCGTCGCGGCGGTGCCGAACTAGACGATTCCCAGCTCAAACGCCTTCAGCACGGCTCTGGTGCGGTCGCGCACCCCGAGTTTGGAGAGGATGTTCGACACGTGGTTCTTCACCGTGCCTTCGGCGACATTGAGCGAATTGGCGATCTCCTTGTTGCTGTAGCCGCTGGCCATCAGGCGCAGGATTTCGGTTTCGCGCTCGGTCAGCGGATCGGGCTGGTCCAGGCTCGTGAAGTCGTTCTGCATGCGTTCCAGGCCGGTGAGAAGGCGCTGGGTGACGACCGGTGCGACGAGCGAGCCGCCGGCTGCGACCGTCTTTACCGCCTCGACGAGCTGTTCGAGCGAGACGTCCTTGAGCAGATAGCCGCGCGCACCGGCCTTGAGCCCCGCAAGCACGAGTTGATCGTCGTCGAACGTGGTCAGGATGATCGTCGGCGGCAGCGCGTTTTTCTGCGCCAGCGCATTGAGCACATCGAGCCCGGACATGCCCGGCATGCGCATGTCGAGCAGAACCACATCGGGTTTGGCCTGTGGAATCACTTCCACCGCCTGGGCGCCGTCGGCCGCTTCGGCGGCGACGCGAATGTCGTCGGACAGTTCCAGCAACGAGCGGATACCCTGGCGCACCAAAGTCTGATCGTCGACCAGGCAAACTGAAATCGTCATTGCGTGGCCTCTGGAATCCCCGAATTTGAAAAACGCAGCGCCGCCGCTATTAGCCCCCTTAAGTTAAGGGGGCGGCTGCGCGAAGCGCGGCCGGGGTTGTGACAATAACGCGTGTGATGATAGAAATCGGCGATTCCAAGCATGTTCATGCCCCTCCTGACGGTACCCAGGCATCCAGCGCGAAGCCTTGGTCGCGCGCCGTAGTGATGTCGAGCCGGCCGCCGATCTGCGCGAGGCGTTCGCGCATGCCGGTCAAGCCGTTGCCCTGGCGCAGGGTGCCCGCGCCGCGGCCGTCGTCATGGGCATGGATGGCCAGCTCGTTCGCGCCGGTGCGTTCGAACTTCAGCCACAGGTTGCGCGCGTTCGCGTGACGCACCGTGTTGGTGATGATCTCTTGCGCGCAGCGCAATAGCACTTGCGCGCGGCGCGGATCGTCCACCGCAAAACGCTCCGGCAGATCCAGATGAATGTCCAGACCGGGCACTCCTTCGACTAGCGTGCGCAGCGCTTCGGTCAGATCGATTGCATCGTCCTCGCGCAGCTGACTCACGACTTCGCGCACATCGGAAAGCAGCAGCTTCGCCACGCTTTGTGCCTGGCGCACGTGCTCCTGCGCGTTGCCGGAAACGAGGTGACTGGCCACTTCAAGATTGAGGCTGAGCGCCGTCAAATGATGGCCGACGAGGTCATGCAGCTCGCGCGAGATACGCATGCGTTCGCCGATGCGGCTGGACTCGGTCAGCAGCGTGCGCGTGGCGCGCAGTTCGGAATTCAGCCGCCGCTGTTCCTCGCGCGAATCTGCCTGCTGGCGCGCGACCAGCGAAGTGACGAACGTGAAACCGGAAAAGCCGAAGTAAAGTCCGCTCTGCAGCAGCGCATCGAAAAAGTCGAAACCTTCGAAGTGGAACATGAACACCGGCATGAGCGAGAAATTCTGCAGCACCAGCCAGGCCACACCAGGCCAGAACGGCAGCAGCCAGGGCAGTACGCCGGCGATCAGCAGCAACAGGATGCCGGACAGTCCGCTCTGGCTGAAATAACTGATGCCGACGGCGGAGATGTTCAGTACCACCAGCATCGGCAGCTGCAGCAGCCAGTGGTAGCGTTTGCCGAGATCGCGCGTGATCAACCAGTAGCTGAACCCGAATGCAGCATAGCTCGCCCACCAGCCGAGCAGGTCCAGTTGGGTATAGGCTCCTTCGTTCTGCTCGTAGCGGCGCAGCAACGGTATGCCAACACAGGCATACGTGAATAGGCCGGCATAGCGCAACAGCTGAATATGATTGAGCGCGGAAAAACGCATGCGCGCATCATAGACTGCGGGGCGCGTGCTGCAACCGGTCCATAAGTAACGAGGCACGGGAAGGCAAGAACGAAGCCACGCTTGCTTTTTCGTTTCACGTCTCCGGTATACCGTCTCCCCTCACAGTTTGTTAACCAAATTGCCTTCTCGCCGCCATGACCCCGACGCGACGCGCATGCGATAATCACCGTCTGACTTGGGACCCGTTCGCCGGTCCTGGAGGGAGTCGAAGCAATGACGATCAAGATCCGCGACGTGCGCGAGCAGGAGCTGGATTCGGTGCTCGCGTTAAACAACGCCGCCGGACCGACGATTCTGCCACTGGACATGCCGCGCCTGCGCGCGCTCACCGAACAAGCAGCGTACCTGCGCGTAGCCGAAACCGATGGTCACCTTGCCGGTTTTCTGATCGGCCTGCGCGAAAGCGCCGACTACGCGAGCCCGAACTTCCTCTGGTTTCGCGAGCACTATCCGGAATTCCTCTATATCGATCGTATCGTCATCGCGCGCCCGTACCGCGGCATCGGCCTCGGCCGCGTGTTCTATGCCGACGTGACCAGTTTTGCCGAAGTGCGCGTTCCGCTGCTCGCCTGCGAAGTGTTTCTCGAGCCACCCGATGACGTCGCGGTGCTGTTCCACGGCACCTATGGCTTCCACGAAGTGGGCCAGCAGGTCATGCCCAGCGTGGGCCGGCGGGTGTCGCTGCTCGCCAAGGAACTGTGCAGCTACGCATTCGTTCGCGATACCTATCTGCAGGGGCCGACCGCCGCATTGCCAAACCAGCCCTGGCTCGCCGAGCGCGCGCATGGGCCGCGGCCGATGCCGGCGCGCGCCGCGTCCGCGAACTGACGACGCCAGCAGATGCAGTCTGCGTCTTCGGCCGTTGCCGATGTTCCATTTGAATTGAAATTCGGTCAGGTTGGCATCGCCAACCTGCGTGTATTCGATTGCGCTGCCGGCGCGCTGCAGGCTGAACTCTCCGCGCGCGTGCATGCGGCGCCGCAGCTGTTTGCGCGCGCACCACTCGTGCTCGACTTGTCGGCACTGCCGCAAACGCCCGATCTCGCGCTCACACACGCATTGCTCCAGGCCGTGCGCGACGCCGGGCTGCTGCCCGTCGGTCTCGCCTACAGCACCGCGCAGAACGAGGAACTCGCGAAGGCGCTGAGTCTGCCGCTGTTCGCGAAATTCCGCGCCGCTTACGACGCCCAGCCGCCAGCGCAGACGCCGCTCGAGTCAGCTCGGCCCGAGCTGCAAACCACGACGCGCCATGAGAAGCCCGTGCGCTCCGGCCAGCAGGTTTACGCGCGCGGCAGCGATCTCGTTCTTGCCGCAACGGTCGGCAATGGCGCCGAGGTGATCGCCGACGGCTCCATCCATTGTTACGCGCGCCTGAGCGGTCGCGCCATTGCCGGCGCGCAGGGCGACGCATCAGCGCGCATCTACTGTCTGGATTTCCAGGCCGAACTGATTTCGATCGCCGGACGTTATCGCGTGTTCGAGGACTTTCCGGCGGAATTGCGCGGCAAGCCGGCACAGGCCTGGCTCGACGGCGAAAAACTCCTCGTCGGTAAGTTATAGCTTTTTACTTTGCTGCATTATGGAAAATGGAGAATCGATCTTGACTGAATTCATCGTCGTCACTTCCGGCAAGGGCGGGGTCGGCAAGACCACGACCAGTGCCAGCATCGCGGTCGGCCTGGCCAGGCGCGGCAAAAAAGTCGCCGTCATCGATTTCGACATCGGCCTCCGCAATCTCGACCTGATCATGGGTTGCGAGCGGCGCGTGGTCTACGATTTCGTCAATGTCATCCATGGCGAATGCACGCTCAAGCAGGCACTGATCAAGGACAAGCGCATCGACACGCTGCACGTGCTTGCCGCGTCGCAGACGCGCGACAAGGACGCGCTGACCAAGGAAGGCGTGGAAAAGGTACTCAACGAGCTGCGCGACGAAGGTTTCGACTACGTGATCTGCGACTCGCCCGCCGGGATCGAGCGCGGCGCGTTCCTGGCAATGTATTTCGCCGATCGCGCCGTCGTCGTCGTCAATCCGGAGGTTTCCTCCGTGCGCGATTCCGACCGCATTCTCGGCCTGCTCGCGAGCAAGACGCGCCGGGCCGAACTCGGCGCCGCGCCGGTGGAAACGCATCTGCTGCTCACGCGCTACAACCCGGTACGCGTGGCCGACGGTGAAATGATGAGCATCGATGACGTCAAGGACATCCTCGGCCTCGACGTGCTCGGCGTCGTGCCCGAATCCGAGGGCGTACTCAGCGCCTCGAACTCGGGCGTTCCGGTGATCCTCGACGACGAGGCGAGCGCCGGCCAGGCCTATGAGGATGCGGTGGCGCGCCTGCTCGGCGAACAACGGCCGATGCGCTTCCTCGACGTCCCGAAGAAGGGCTTTCTAGCCCGCATGTTCGGAGGCTGACATGGGCATCTTCGATTTTCTGCGCGCACGCAACACCAGCACCGCTTCGGTCGCGCGCGAACGCCTGCGCATCATCGTCGCGCAGGAACGCAGCCAGCGCGGCGCGCCGGATTATCTGCCATTGCTGCGGCGCGAACTGCTCGAAGTGATTCGCAAGTACGTCAGCGTCGAGCAGGATGCCGTGGATATCCACGTCGAACGTGACGGCGAACACGACGTACTCGAGCTCAGCGTCGCCCTGCCCGACCGTACCGCGCCGGCGCACGTCGCCTGACGTGCTCACGCTCGCCGACATCGCCTGGAACGATGCGGCCGCGCTGCTGGCGCGACATGGGCTCACGCTCGTGCGAGTCGCCGTTGGCGCGCCGATTCCCGGCAGTTACTGGGGCGAGCCGGAAGCCGGTGTGATCGGCGCAAGCGTCTATGCGCGCGCCGACACCCCCGTGCATTCGTTGTTGCACGAAGCCTGTCACCTGATCGTTGTGGAACCCGGGCGGCGCCTGCACATCCATACCGACGCTTCGGACTGCCAGGCCGAGGAGGACGCGACGTGCTATCTGCAGATCCTGCTCGGCGATGCGCTGCCCGGCGTCGGCCGCGAGCGCATCATGGCCGACATGGACGCCTGGGGTTACACGTTCCGGCTCGGCTCGGTGCGCGTCTGGTTCGATCAGGATGCCGAGGACGCGCGTGCCTGGCTGGCACGGCGCGGCCTGCTGGCGGATGCTTGCGCGCAAACGGCCATACCACTAGCCTGCGCATCAGAGCCCCCAGGAGCACACCCATGCAACGCTGGCTGAAACTTCCCGACGGTCGCTACATCGATGCGAACAGTGTCGTCTACATCGGCAAGGTGGAAACGTATCCGCGCCTCGACGACGACGGCAACGACGCCGGGCAGGGCTATAGCGTGCCGCTCGGCACCGACGTCATGCGCGATCACCAGCTCACGGTGCAGGGTACGAAGGAAGAAGTGCTGGCGGTGCTGAAGTTGCTGCTCGGCGGCGCGCCGGCTTAGCTCGGGTCCGACACAGCGGGCAATTCGCGTTCGAACGCGGAAACACGCTTGGCGCGACCGCGATACCATCTCCACGCGATCAAGCCGACCGCATAAACGGCCGCTGACGCCAGCGCCAGATGTATCGCACGATCGGCGAGCAGCGGCGCCAGCACGCCGGCGAGCAGCGCATTGAACGCGAGCATGAGAAACGCCTGCAGTGATGAGGCCATGCCGCGCGCCTGCGGGAACAGGTCGAGCACGAGCAGATTCAGCGCCGGTGAAATGATGTTGATGCCGACGCCCGCCAACGCGAGCGGCAGCACGAGCCACGGCACGCGTGCCGGCACGATCAGCCAAGCCATGACGATGCCGAATAGCGCAGCGACGGCGATGATCGAATAACCGATACCGAGAGTCACACGCACGCTCACGCGCCCGGCCAAACGCGATGCCAGTGTCGCGCCGAGCACCAGCCCGCTGATTGTCGGCACGAACAGCCACCAGAAACGGTTCTGATCGAGCTTGAGGATGCCGAGCACGAACGCCGGCGCCGCGGCGATATACAAAAACAATCCGCCGAAATTGCAGGTGCTGGCGAACGCGAGCGGCAGAAAGTGCGGATGGCGCAGGATCTGCCGGTAGTTGCGGAACAGATTGTCCGGCGATAGCGCAATGCGGCGCTCGCGCGGATGCGTCTCCGGCAACACGGCCACGCACAGCAGCAACAGCGCCGCGGCGAAACCGGCGATCGCCCAGAACAGCCAGCGCCAGCCGCCGAACGCGACGAGCCAGGCACCGACAATCGGCGCGATAGCCGGTGCGACGCCGAAGATCATGCTGATCTGCGACAACAGGCGCTGCGCGTCGGGACCTTCGAAACGGTCGCGCACGATCGCACGGCCGACGATGAGGCCGATACCGGCGCTGCTGCCCTGCAACGCGCGAAACGCGAGCAGCATGTGCATCGAGCGCGCGAGTGCGCAACCGGCGCTGGCGATGAGAAACACGACGACGCCGCCGAGAATCACCGTGCGCCGTCCCCAGGCGTCAGACATTGCGCCGAGCAGCAGCGACAACACCGCGTAGGCGCCGATGTAGACGCTGATCGTCTGCTGCATCGTCACCGCCGTGGCGCCGTATTCGCCGGCGATCGCCGGGAACGCGGGGAAAATCGCGTCGATGCAGAACGGCCCGAACATCGATAGCGCGGCGAGCAGGCCGGCCAGGGCGAACCGGGAGGAAGCGGCAGAAGTCATGGGGACTTGGCGTCGGCGCGTACCGGCGCCGGAAGGCGTGCATCATACGCAATCCATTGGCCCAGCGCCGCGCGTACGTTAGGATTCCGCGACGTATGCCCATCACCTCGTTTCTTGCCGTCGGCTGCGGCGCCTTTGTCGGCGCCGTGCTGCGCTGGCTGTTCGGCATCTGGCTCAATCCGCTGCTGCCGACGCTGCCGCTGGGCACGCTCGCCGCGAATCTGCTCGGCGGTCTGGTCATGGGCGTGGCGATGGGACTGTTCGCGCAATTCCAGAGCCTGTCGCCGGAAGTGCGCTTGTTCGTGACCACCGGATTTCTCGGCGGTCTGACCACGTTCTCCACGTTCTCCGCGGAAACCGTGACGTTGATGCTGCGTCAGCAATATGCCTGGACGGCCGCGATCATCTCTGCGCATTTATGCGGATCGCTGATGATGACCTTGGCAGGTATCGGCATCGTGCGTTTGCTGTTCAAGACCTAGGGGCCGAATATATGCAAGGCGCCCATCTGCGCTTCTACACCTACGAAAATCGCAAACACGGCAGCATGCTGATGTACGAATGGCTGCTGGAATGCGCCAAGGACCTCGGCATTCACGGCGGCTCCGCGTTCCGCGCGATCGCTGGATTCGGCCGCCACGGCAAACTGCACGAGCAGCACTTTTTCGAGCTTGCCGGCGATGTGCCGGTGCTCGTCGAGTTCATCGTTTCCGAAGCAGAGGCCGACACGCTGCTCGCGACATTGCGTGCGCAAAACGTCCATCTGTTCTACGCGCGCCTTGCCGCCGAATTCGACGTTACCGATTCGACCGCGGCAAGAACCGCCGGCTAATGCCCCATGCTAGTCAAAGTCGTCTTCGAAAATTTCGTCGTAAGCCAGCGCGAATTCGCTGGTGTAGCCGTTCGCGTCCGTGGCCGTCGCGACGAACGGAATCCCGGCGACGCCAGGTGGCAATGACAGAGCGATCGTCTTGTTCAGTTGGGCGTCGCCCGCCGCGTACGCATCCTGGCCGATATATTCGCCACTGCCGCCTTGCACGTCCACGTAAAAGTCGATGCGCAGCGGATACGCCGAATTCGCCGTCGTCGAATCGACGCGGTAGGTGACGTGCAACTGACCGCCGCTGACGCTGGCCGAAATGATTTCCGGCGAGTTCTGCCCGTGGTTCGCACCGGCATCGGTATCGCCGGCATCGTTCGCCATGGGGCCGAGCGCACCGATATCGATGTTCATGCGGCCGACGCCGCGATTGTGGTGGATCGCATTGGCGCGGCTGTCGAAGCTTGCGCCGATTTGGTCGTTGGCCGAGATGATGCCGGCACCGTCGTTGTAGGCGATGAGGTTCGCCTCGCCCGCACCGAAGCCCCCGATGATCGCTGCCGGTATCGCGATCGTCGGGCTGCCTTGCAACTGGATGCCGCCGCAATAGCTCGGGCACCCCGCGCTGGCATCACCATTCGGCAGCGGCTTGGTGCCCGTCCAGTCCGTGCCGATGTAGTTGCCCTTGATCTCGAGACCGCCGCTGCCCTGGCTGTAGGTATCCCAGATGCCAATGCCGAATGTGTGATTGCCGGATATCACGTTGCGCGACGCAGCGCTGCTGCAACCCGATCCCGTGCAACCAATGCGCATGTTCGGGAAGTTTCCGGGCAAGACGATTCCCGGCCAGTTGCTGCTCGGCCCGTTGCCGATCGCGAGCGTGCCGCTTGCGTCTGGCCCGATCAGATTGCCCTCGATGATCGCGGGCCCTTGCACCAAGACGCCGCCGCTGCTGTTGCCGGAAATCAGGTTGCGCTCACCGGGCAGCACGCCGCCGATCTGCGCGTGTCCGGCGCCGGTGCTTATGGCAGTGCCGCCGTTGCCGTAGCCCGAGGGAAACGCCGTGCCATCGAGCTTCGTGCCGATGAAACAACCGCGTACTGTCAACATGCCGCTGGTCTGGTTCGGCTCACCCACGATCGGCGTGCCGCTGAATCCGTTTAGCACCAGATGTTCAACCGCCCAGCTGATTGCGCCCGACGCGTACAGGCCGTAGGTCTGGCCGTTGCCGTTGATTTCGATCGTCTGCAGTGTGTTGAGGCCGCCCTGATCCGGCGCGTTCGTGTTGAACACATAGCCGCCTTGCGTCGAACCGTTGATGACGAGATTGCCGCTGATGCCGGGAAGCTGCCCCGCCAGCGTGATCGTGTGCGCGCCGTTACCTGCGATGTTGAAAGCGATCATGTCGTCGCCCGCGGCGGCATTGGCGTCGACTATTGCCTGACGCAACGTACCGGTGCCCGCGTTCGGCGCGGGGTTCACGCCGCCGTTGTCGCCGACACTGACGACGGTAAATGTCGCAGCCGCCGCGTTGCCGAAAATAAGGCCGGCAAGTAGCGGCAGACACGGCAGAGTTCTCATCCAATTCATGCAGGCTCCTCAGTCATTGGCGAAGATCGCAGCGTCCTCGAAAGCGCCGGCGCGCGGTAAACCGCGGCGGAACCCCAGATCGCAGTGACGTAAAAGCCGTGCGCCGGCAAAAACGAACGCGGCTCTGCGCTGTTTCCCTGGGCGCGCGGGCGAACAGATGCCGGTCAAAAAAGATCATGCCCGCAGACTCGGTCGCAGGCGCAGCCCGTCCGGTTATGGCGATAACCCTCACGAATGGCGCAATGCCGGCCTGTTATGATGAAACGGGCCATAGGAAAGGAGCGCGCCTTGAGCACGCGCCTGTCGTCGACGCAGATCGAATCGTTCATGATGCTCGCGCGCGAGCTGAATTTTTCGCGCGCCGCCGAATCGCTGCACATCACCCAGCCGGCGTTGACGAAACGCATCCAGAGTCTGGAAGAAACACTAGGCCAGCCGCTATTCGTGCGCCTGCACGGTGGCCTGGAGCTCACCGAGTCCGGGCGCTTGCTGCAGCGCTACGGCGCGATGGTGGAACACCATGAAGCCGAGTTGCTGGCGACTCTCGTGGGCGGCAGTGCGCAGGACCAGACGCTTGGCGGCTTTTTCCGCATCGCGTCGTTCTCCTCCGCTTTGCGTTCCGTGATCGTCCCTGCGCTCGGCACGCTGCTGCGCGCGCATCCACGCCTCTCCTGTCAGGCATTCAAGACGGAAGTCAACGAACTGCACGACTGGCTCACCGACGGCAAGGTCGATTTCGTCGTCTCGTTGTCCGAATGCGAACGCATGGGCGTGGATAATGTGCAGATCGGCGTGGAGCGCAACATCCTGATCGAGTCGACCCGCCACGCAGGCCGGGAAGATTGCTACATCGACCACGAGCCGCGCGACAACTTCACCGAGAAGTTCTTCCTCAGCCAGACCGGCGCGACCGTGCCGAAAATGTTGCGCGCGTATTTCGACGACATCTATGGTCTGATCGATGCGGTCTCCGAAGGCATCGGTCGCGCGGTCGTGCCGGTGCACCTGGTCAAGCCGGAACACCACGTGCGCGCGGTGCCGGGTTACCGAGCATTCGAGGTGCCGGTAATCCTGCAGTTCCACAAGCAGCCGTACTACACACGCCTGCAGCGCGCCGTGATCGACACGCTCACCGAGGAGTGTCCTGCCTTGCTCAGCAAGAATCGCATGCAGGGCGACGGCGACGGTGCCATCGCCGACGATGCATTGGTTGCCGCAAACCGCCGGCGCGTACGCACGGTCGAGCAGCGATAACCCGCAGCGATAAGCCAATTCCGCGGGGTTATCGGCATAAGGCATGCGCATCGGCGCATAGCGATCTTTCATTGGACGCGGGCGCGAGGCGTTTTCCACAATGCGCATCAATCCACTTTTGGATACGCCGCGCATGTACACCGAGTACAGGGATGAAGACACGACGCGACCGGACGACGGCGCCCTGCAAGTCGAGGAATTCGTGGCCCGCGCTTGTGCCGGCGATCCCGCCGCACGGCAGCAGCTATGTGCCCGCACCCTGCCCACGTTGCGGCGCTGGGCGTCGCGGTGCCGGGAGTGCGGCATTCACGATGCCGACGATCTGGTGCAGAGCGCATTCCTGCGCGCACTGGACCGGCTGGGCGAATTCGAAGTACGCGGCAACGGCAGTTTTCTCGCGTATTTGCGCCAGATCGTCCTCAATGAAGCACGCCGCGAATGGCGCCGTCAGCGCGTCCGCGGCGAGATGGTGGAAATCGACGAACGCCTCAGCGAGGGTGGCGACCCCGTCGTCGAAGCGATGCTCGGCGATGAACGCGAGCGTGCCTATGCCGGCGCGTTGCGCAGACTCAATCCGCGTCAGCGGAAGCATCTCTCGCTGCGCGTCGAGCACGGCATGAGCTTCGGCGAAATCGCTGGCGCGACCGGCGGCAGCATCGATGGCGCGCGCATGATCGTGGCGCGCGCGCTGCGCGCGCTCAGTTCCCGGCTTGCTGCGGCGTGAGCGGTATCGACTCGGACGCAAGCGCACCAGCCGTTCGCTGACGCTGTCGCCAAACATTCCCGGACGGGTGCCGGCACACGCCGGCGGCCGACATGTCAAGGCGCGAATTCAGCCGCGCTTTGCGGCAAACTAGCGGGATACGTTTCCGGTATCCCGACCCATGAACCTGCAAGCGAATTTCGAACAGATCCCGCTCAAGGACTACGCCGAGCGCGCGTATCTCGATTACTCGATGTACGTGGTGCTCGACCGCGCCTTGCCGTTCGTCGGCGACGGACTGAAACCGGTCCAGCGCCGCATCATCTACGCGATGAGCGAACTCGGCCTGGATGCGGGAGCGAAGCCGAAGAAATCGGCGCGCACGGTCGGCGATGTCATCGGCAAGTTCCATCCGCACGGCGATTCGGCGTGCTACGAAGCGATGGTGCTGATGGCACAGCCGTTCTCGTATCGTTATCCGCTGATCAACGGCCAGGGCAACTTCGGTTCGCAGGACGATCCGAAATCGTTCGCGGCCATGCGCTACACCGAATCCAAGCTCACGCCGATCGCCGAA
>Ga0070666_10000633_pt1 | contig 21182 bp, 19 predicted proteins | sample KBSS23metaG_FD_64677 | JGI IMG/M metagenome (GOLD analysis project Ga0070666, IMG submission 64677) | Switchgrass rhizosphere microbial communities from Kellogg Biological Station, Michigan, USA - KBS S2-3 metaG | ecosystem: Host-associated > Plants > Roots > Rhizosphere > Soil ... | reverse complement strand
GCCGTGATGCGGTCGGTCGCGATGCCGCGCGCGACCATTGCCGCCGTCACCACGCCGGTCCCCGGCCCGAGTTCGAGAATCGGTCCCTCGGGATTCGCCGGAATCTGCGCCGCCATGGCTCGGCTTAATCCGGGGCCGGAGGGCGCCACGGCGCCGGTGGTGATCGGTTTGGCGATCAGGCGCCCGAGAAACCGCAAAGTATCCGACATGATGCTCCGCTTGGGATGACGGGCAGGACAGGTTGTGATCCCGCGCTCTTGACCCCTCTCTCTACCCGCCGGACCATGGGCCGTCGAGGCTCGGGGGATTGCCATGAACAGGATGACTTTCGCGCTGGCGGCGTCGGCGCTGCTGCTGGCCGCGACCACGGCGGCGTGGCCGTTCGGAACCGTGCGCGGCGTCGGCCAGAATGCGGAGCACGAACGCATCACCCGCCACGCGCTGGGTTGCGGCTTGTTCACGGACGAAGACAATTGCTTCCAGGAAAAGTCGCTCCAGGAACTCGCCGGCACCGACCACGACTTCGGCGCCATCGGCATTCCCGATCGCGGCTCGCTGGTCACCAAGAACAATGCCCATTGCGACAGCGGCGACTATCTCGATATTCCCGGCTATCCGCATGCCGCGCGTGAGGCGCAGGGCGCGCTGGAATCCTGCCGCGCCTGGATGAAGCAGAAGCTCGGCGAGGCGGTAGCCGATGCAGGGGCGCTGGTGGATCGCAGCGGCGCGCTGGCTCCGGACCAGGTCAAGCCATCCTGCCTCTTCGTCGGCCAGATGAAGGGCAAGGCCAAGTGCAACGTGATCGAGGATCTCGGCATCATGCTGCACGCTTCGCAGGACTTCTATTCGCACACCAACTGGGTCGACCAGCCCGACGCGGACCAGCCCATTGGTCCCGAAAACCCGCCCGGCCTCAACAAGCGCGGCCGCGCCGGTTTCATCGACCTGCGCCATGACAATCCTTTCCCGCGCGGGCTGATCTCCGGCTGCTTCGAGAAGCTGCCGGAGCCGAAGCATTGCAACTACGGCCCGGGCGGCAGCCTGCACCGCGTCAAGCACATGGTGGTCAACAAGGACGAGGGCACAATCGATCCGATCACCGGCTTTGGCACCACGCGCCGCGGCAGCCATGATGACAACTTCGCCCACGCCATCGACGCCGCGATCGACGACACCCGCGACAAGTGGCTGACCTTCCGCCAGCGCCTGACGCAGGAATACGGATCAAAAACCGGCGCCCTGATGGCGTGCGCCATCAGCCATGACGATCCGATGTCGGATTGTGCTCGCTGAATCCCCGGGGGAGGGGGTACGAAAATCTCAATTCAACCTGCGCGCTTGCAGGAGAAGCCCTTGAGGCTGTTCGCCAAATGCCTTGCGTAAGGCGAGAGCGGCCTAGATTTTCGTCTCCGAGCTGAAGAAGCTCTTGGCCTTTTTTAGCCAGCCTTCCGTCTCCGGATGGCAGCCGGCTTCGTTCAGCTTCTCGAACTCGCGCAGCAGCTCTTTCTGCTTCTTGTTCAGCTTGACCGGCGTCTCGACCGCGACTTCGACATACAGATCGCCATGCAGCCCGCCGCCGCGCAGCACGGGCATGCCCTTGCCGCGCATGCGGAACTGGCGTCCGCTCTGCGTGCCCTCGGGCACCGTCACCTTCACCTTGCCGCCGTCCAGCGTCGGCACCTCGATCGCGCCGCCCAGCGACGCGGTCACGAACGACACCGGTGCGCGGCAGTACAGATCATGGCCTTCGCGCGAGAACATCTCGTGCGCCTTCACCGATACGAAGATGTAGAGGTCGCCCGCCGGCCCGCCATTCATGCCGGCCTGGCCTTCGCCCGACAAGCGGATGCGGGTGCCTTCCTCGACGCCGGCTGGGATGTCGACCGACAGCGTGCGTTCCTTCTGCACATGACCCGCGCCCTTGCACGGCTTGCAAGGGTGCTTGATCACGCGGCCGGTGCCGCGACAGGTGGCGCAGGTGCGCTCGATGGTGAAGAAGCCCTGCTGTGCCCGCACCTTGCCGATGCCGGAGCATGTCGTGCATTGCTCGGGCTTGTGCCCAGGCTCCGAGCCTGTGCCGCCGCAGGTCTCGCAGGCGACCGCGGTCGGTACCTTGATCTGTGCGTTGCGGCCCTTGAACGATTCTTCCAGCGTGATTTCGAGGTTGTAACGAAGATCGCCGCCGCGGTTCTGGCGACGCGCGCGGCGCCCGCCCATGAACTCACCGAACAGATCGTCGAACACGTCGGTGAAGGAGGAGGCGAAGTCGAAGCCGCTCGGCCCGCGTCCGCCCATGCCGTTCTCGAATGCGGCATGGCCGAAGCGGTCGTAGGCGGCGCGCTTCTGATCGTCCTTCAGGACATCATAGGCCTCGCTTATTTCCTTGAATTTGACTTCGGCGGTGTGGTCGCCGGGGTTGCGGTCGGGGTGGCATTCCATCGCCATCTTGCGATAGCTGGCTTTCAGTTCGGCGACGCCCGCGCCCTTCTGGCAGCCGAGAACTTCGTAATAACACCGCTTAGACATGGCGCACTTGTAACCCAGCCTCGTTAAAAAAAGCCCGGCGTCTTTTCAAGGAACGCCGGGCCCGTTTCGTCCAAACGCTTACGCGTTGTTCTTCTTGTCGTTGTCGTCGACCTCGGAGAACTCCGCGTCCACGACGCCGTCGTCGCCCTTCGGGTCGTTGCCCGCGCCATCGGCGGCGGCATCGGCCGCAGCGGCACCCGCCTGCTGTGCCTTGTACATCGCCTCGCCCAGCTTCATCGAAGCCTGCGCCAGCGCCTGCGTCTTCGCCTTGATGTCCTCGGCGTCGTCGCCCTTGACCGCTTCCTTCAGCGCGGCGATGCCGGCCTCGATCGCGGTCTTCTCGGCCGTGTCGACCTTGTCACCATGCTCCGACAGCGCCTTCTCCGTCGAATGGATCAGCGAATCGGCCTGGTTCTTGGCCTCCACCGCCTCGCGGCGTTTCTTGTCCTCGCCGGCATGGACTTCGGCGTCCTTGACCATCTTCTGGATGTCGGCGTCCGAAAGACCACCAGACGCCTGGATGCGAATCTGCTGCTCCTTGTTGGTCGCCTTGTCCTTGGCCGTCACCGACACGATGCCGTTGGCATCGATGTCGAAGGTGACTTCCACCTGCGGCACGCCGCGCGGCGCCGGTGGCAAGCCCATCAGGTCGAACTGACCCAGGATCTTGTTGTCCGCCGCCATTTCGCGTTCGCCCTGGAACACGCGGATCGTCACCGCGCTCTGGTTGTCCTCGGCGGTTGAGAAGATGTTCGACTTCTTGGTCGGGATCGTGGTGTTGCGGTCGATCAGACGGGTGAACACGCCGCCCAGCGTCTCGATGCCCAGCGACAGCGGGGTCACGTCGAGCAGCAGAACGTCCTTCACTTCGCCCTTCAGCACGCCGCCCTGGATCGCGGCGCCGATGGCGACCACTTCATCCGGGTTGACGCCCTTGTGCGGCTCCTTGCCGAACAGCTGCTTGACGATCTCCTGCACCTTCGGCATGCGGGTCATGCCGCCGACCAGGATGACTTCGTCGATCTGGTTCGCGGTGACGCCGGCATCCTTCAGCGCGGCCTTCACCGGTCCGACCGTCTTCTGGATCAGGTCGTCGACCAACGCTTCCAGCTTGGCGCGCGTGATCTTGATGGTCAGGTGTTTGGGGCCCGACGCATCGGCCGTGATGAACGGCAGGTTCACTTCGGTCTGCGCCGCGCTCGACAGTTCGATCTTCGCCTTCTCCGCCGCATCCTTCAGACGCTGAAGCGCGAGGCGATCCTGGCGCAGGTCGATACCGTTTTCCTTCTTGAACTCGTCGGCGAGATAATTGACGACGCGGATGTCGAAGTCTTCGCCGCCCAGGAACGTGTCGCCGTTCGTGGACTTCACCTCGAACACGCCGTCGCCGATCTCCAGTACCGACACGTCGAACGTGCCGCCGCCAAGGTCATAGACCGCGATGGTCTGGCCGGCGCCCTTCTTGTCCATGCCGTACGCCAACGCAGCCGCGGTCGGCTCGTTGATGATGCGCAGGACTTCGAGGCCCGCGATCTTGCCGGCGTCCTTGGTCGCCTGGCGCTGGGCGTCGTTGAAGTACGCCGGAACCGTGATGACGGCCTGCGTGACCTTCTCGCCCAGATGCGCCTCCGCGGTTTCCTTCATCTTCTGAAGGATGAAGGCGGAGACCTCTGACGGGCTGAACTTCTTGTTCTCGCGGCCCAGCACCCACGCGTCGCCATTGTCGGCTTTGACGATCTTGTAGGGGACCATGCCCATGTCTTTCTGGGTCATGGGATCGTTAAAAGGGCGTCCGATCAGGCGCTTGATCGCGAAGAAGGTGAATTCGGGGTTGGTCACGCCCTGGCGCTTGGCCGGCTGACCGATCAGCCGCTCGCTGTCCTGGGCGAAGGCCACGATCGAGGGCGTGGTACGCGCGCCTTCCGCATTCTCGATGACTTTTGGGGTCGAGCCCTCCATGACCGCGACGCACGAGTTCGTCGTGCCGAGGTCGATACCGATTACTTTAGCCATATGTTCTTCCTTACCTTTTGGCGGACGGGTTCCTGGCCTTCAACGAAGCGCCCTCCGGGCCGTCCCCTGCATTGGGAATCCCCCGAAAAGGCCGTGGAAAAGCCCTTTGGGTTCATGGGCTATATAGGGACGGCATACCGGCACGGCAAGACGCTGACGCACCTGATTCGAAGCGGGATATAGCGGTAAGGTTCCTGTCCTGAAACCCCAAAACTGCTTCAATTCCTTGGATTTTTCGGCATAACCGCTCACAACGCTTTGGCGGGGAATTTCATGCGGAAACCATGGCTTTGGGCATTGGCGGTCTTTGCTCTTTTGGCTGGCGTCAGCGGGTTTTCCGCAGCCCGGCCGGGCCTTCACCCCATGGCGCCCTCGGCCGCCATCCAGGAATTGGCCGGCCCGCCGCCGAACGGCGCCCAGGTGGTGATGGTCGGCATCTATCCGACCGTGGTCGACGACCTGAACATCGCCGCCAGCACCTATGACTCCGTCTTTTATGTCTGGATGAAGTGGAAAGGCCCGATCGACCCGACCATCGGCCTGGAGTTCACCAACAACAGCGAGCGGCAGAACTTTACCATCCATAAGCTTCTCGACAAGCCGAAGGTCCTGACGGACGGCAGCAACTACCAGATCATGCAGGTTCACGGCCGCTTCTTTCAGCCCTTCAGCCTGATCGACTTTCCCTTCGATACCCAGACGCTCTCGATCCATCTCGAGGATGAGATCAACGCCCACGGCAATCTGGTCTACGAGCCCGATCTGAAGGACTCCGGCTTCGGCGCGGCGCTCTCGATTCCCGGTTGGCGCATGCTCGGCTGGCATGCAGAGGCGACGGTGCAGGACTACGCTTCGCATTTCGGCAGCAGTGAAGTGGCGACCGGCTCGCGCCACGCCGGCATGACCTTCGCGCTCCTGATCGAGCGCCGCACCAGCTTCTTCCTGTGGAAGCTTTTCCTGCCGCTGCTGATCGTGATGTGCGCCAACTGGCTCGCCTTCCTCATCAAGCCCGACCTGGTCGACGTGCGCACGGCGCTGACAGCCACTGCGCTGCTGACGCTGGTGTTCCTGCAGAAATCCTATTCGGACGAACTGCCGGAGATCGGCACCCTGGTCCTGATGGACAAAATCTACGCCGTCGCCTACCTGCTGGTGATCGCGACCCTGGCGCATGTCGTGGCCGTCGCGACCTGGCAGAAGCGCACGGGCGCCACCGACGAGCGGGTTGTCCGCATCGACTGGTCGAGCCTGGCGATCCACGTCCTGTTCTTCGCGGTTGCCGTCTCGGTGATCGTGATGAGCGCGGGAACCTAGATCGTTAAGCGCGTTAACTTCTGGCTATCCGGCCATTTTCGTCCCAATCCAATGTTAACCGCATCCGCCTAGCATCGCGATGGCCGCTTTCCGGCCACCGGGTGAATGCGTGCAGTCGATCATCGAAGCCTTGAGCCGCGCGGGTATCGCCGCGGCAACGATCGAGGAAAACCGCCGGTTGGTGGCAGCGAACCCACGCCTGCGCGAGCTCCTTGGCCTTCAACCGGACGAAATGATCGGGACCGACATCGGTGCGGTTCTGGCGAGCAAGGCGGTCGAAGTCGCCATGGTCGGCATGTCTGCCGTCTACCGCTTCGAGGACACCGCCGGGGCATCCTGGCACCGCCTGGATCTTCGCACCGTGGAGAACAGCCACATCGGCGTGCTCACGGACGTTGGTCACCAGTATGAGGCGCGCACCGAAGTCCACGAATACAACCAGACACGCGACCGCCTTCTGCTCGACGGCAAGATCGGCACCTGGCGCTACGATCCCGATGCCGAACTCTATTATTTCTCGTCCGAGTTGAACCTCGGCCATCCAGGCGCCGGTTCGGCGGTGCCCGTGGCGTTGCTTCAGCTCCTCCAACATCCCGACGACAAGGACCATGACACCGAAATCCGCGAACGGATCACGCGCGAGGGCGGCACCGCCAACGCCGAGATGCGCTATCGCGAGGCCGACGGACGTTGGACGTATCTCAATGTGCACTATCGCGCCGGCCGGCAGCGTTCCTCAGGCCGCTACGAGATGTTCGGCATCAGCCAGGACGTCACCGCCATCGCGCTGGCGCGCAATGAGGCCAACCACCTGTCCGCGCAGCTCACCGACGCCCTGCGCCAGGCCGATTACGCCAACCGCACCAAGACCGAGTTCCTGGCGAATATGAGCCACGAGCTGCGCACGCCGCTGAACGCCATCCTCGGCTTCTCCGAGATGATCGAGGGCGCGATGTTGGGCCCGGTGCCGCAGCGCTATGCCGATTACGCGCACGACATCCATCGCAGCGGCCAGCATCTGCTGGAGTTGGTCAACGACGTGCTCGACCTCGCCAAGCTCGAAGCCGGCAAGCTCGAACTGCATGAAAGCGAGATTTCCCTCGCCGCGACGGCCGACGATTGCCTGACGCTGGTGCGTGGCCGCGCCGATGCCGGCAAGGTGCGCCTCTCGCGTTCCATCGCGGCGGATGCGGTCGTCGTGCGCGGTGATGCGCGTGCGATCAAGCAGATACTGCTGAACTTCCTCTCCAACGCCGTGAAGTTCACGCCGGAAGGCGGCACGGTCTGCGTGGGCACCACGCTCGATGCCGACGGCGGTCTTTCGCTGACGGTCAAGGACAGCGGCATCGGCATGAAGCCGTCTGATATTGCGATCGCACTGTCCCCCTTTGGCCAGATCGACTCGCACCTTGCGCGCAAGCATCAGGGCACGGGCCTCGGCCTTCCCATCTGCAAATCGCTGATGGAGCTGCACGGCGGCAGCATCGCGATCGAGAGCGAGCCTAACGTCGGCACCACGCTCACCGCCCGTTTCCCGGCCGAGCGCGTGGTCCACCTCGCGGCACGCGCCGTCGCGTCCTAACCGTCCTATCGGTTCGCGTGATCCTCCAGCACGCTCGCGATGCAGGCGGTGACCTTCTTCGCCGTCGGGATGTGCAGGAATTCGTTGGGTCCGTGCGCGTTGGAGTGTGGGCCCAGCACGCCCGTCACCACGAACTGGGTCTTGGGGAATTTCTCGCCCAGCATGCCCATGAACGGGATCGAGCCGCCTTCGCCCATGAACGCCACCGGCTTGCCGAACGCGCCCTCGCTCGCCTTGTTCAGCGCGGTCTCCAGCCACGGCGCCAGGCTTGGTGCGTTCCAGCCCGACTGGCCGTCCTCGGCGTCAAACTCGACGTCGGCGTCGTAAGGCGCCTTCTCTTCGAGCGCGGTCTTGATCGCCATCGTCGCCTTCATCGCGTCGCAGGTCGGCGGCAGGCGCATCGACAGTTTCGCGGTGGTGTAGGGCAGCAGCACGTTGCCGCCGTTCTCAGGTAGCGGGTACCCGTCGAACGCCGTCACCGCGAGCTGCGGCCGCCAGGTGCGGTTCAGGATCAGCTCCGTCACGTCGCCGGCCATCGGCTTGGTCCCTCCGGCCAGCGGCATCTTGGTGTAGACCTCGTCGCCCAGGATCTTCGCCGCGGCGCGTGCCTGCTCCATGCGGTCCGGCGGCACCTGCACGAACAGCTCGTCGAGCTTCACCTGTCCGGTTGCCTCGTCCTCGATGCGCGAGATCAGGCCGCGCGCGATGCGGAACGACGACGGCACCACGCCGCTGGCATCGCCCGAATGCACGCCCTCGGTCAGCACGCGCACCTTCAGCTGCCCCATCGCGATGCCGCGCAGCGAGGTCGTCAGCCACAGCTGGTCGTAATTCCCGCAGCCGGAATCCAGGCACACCACCAGGTCGGGCGTGCCGATCCGCGGCGCCAGGTGATCGATATAGTAGGGCAGGTCGTACGAACCGGATTCCTCGCACGCCTCGATGCAGATCACACAGCGCGCGTGCTTCTTCTTCTCCTCGCGCAGGCTCAGGATTGCCGCCAGCGAGGCGAACATCGCATAGCCGTCATCCGCGCCGCCGCGCCCGAACAGCTTGTTATCCTTGACCACCGGCACCCACGGTCCGGTGCCTTCGGCCCAGCCCACCATCTCCGGCTGCTTGTCGAGATGGCCGTAGAGCAGCACCGTGCCCTTCGCCTCGCCGGGAATCTCGATGAAGATCAGCGGCGTGCGCTTGGGCAGCCGAACCACTTCGATGGTTGCGCCCTCGATCCCGCTGATGCGCCTCTTGGCCCAGCCCTCGAACAACGCCACCGCCTTGTCCATATGCCCATGCGCTTCCCACGCCGGATCGAAATGCGGCGACTTGTTCGGGATGCGGATGTAGTCGGTGAGCGTGGGAAGAATATCGTTCTCCCACATGGTCTCGATGAAGCTGGAAACGGCCATGGCAACCTGCGCGATGAAAGCGTGCGCATCCTATCGGCCCACGCGGCGGTCGTTAAAGCCCGTCGCGTTTCATTTTCGCTTCCGCCCGCGCAGCATTGCGTCGGTCAGAGCGCCGCGATCACCGCCGCGTTATAGATTTCGCTCATCTTGGCGCCCAGGGGCGCGATCTGGACGGACTTCTCCAGCCCAACCAGCAACGGACCCATCATCGTCACGCCGCCCAGCTGCGACAGCAGCCGGGTCGAGATCGCCGCCGAATGGATCGCCGGCATGATCAGGACATTGGCCGTGTCGGTCAGGCGGCAGAACGGATAGGTCAGCATCCGCTCGCGGTCCAGCGCCACGTCGACCGCGATCTCGCCGTCATATTCGAAGTCGACCCGCCGCGTATCCAGGATATGCACCGCCTCCACGATGCGCTCCGACCGCTCCGAGCGCGGGAAACCGAAGGTCGACGACGCCAGCATCGCCACGCGCGGCGTAAAGCCGAAGCGCCTTGCCACGCTCGCCGCCTGCACCGCGATGTCGGCCAGCTCTTCGCTCGTCGGCATCTCGTGCACCGAGGTATCGGCCACGAACACGATGCGGCCCTTGGCGAACACCACCACCACGCCGATCGGCCGCTCGCCCTTCGGCGGATCGAGCACCAGCCGTATATCGTTCAGCGCCGCGGCATAGTTGCGGGTCACGCCGGTCACCATTGCGTCGGCATCGCCCTTCGCCAGCATCGAAGCGGCATAGACGTTGCGGTCGTTCGTCACCATGCGCACCGCGTCGCGATGCAGCGTGCCGCGCCGCTGCAGGCGCTTGTAGAGATACTCGATATAGGACTGCGCTTCCTGCGCCGAATGCGGCACGCGGATTTCCATCGTGTGTTCCTCGACACCGGCGCGGCGGATGCCCGTCTTGATGATCTCCTCGCGGCCCACCAGGATCGCCTTGCCCAGGCCCGAGTTCTGGAACGCCGCCGCGGCGCGGATCACCGACTCCTCTTCGCCTTCCGCGAACACCACGCGCTTGGGATTGGCGCGCACTGTCGAAGTAATACGCTGGAACAGCGCCGCCGACGGGTCCAATCGTGCCGACAGCTGGAACGAATAGGCGTCCAGGTCGGCGATCTCGCGCCGCGCCACGCCGGTCTTCATCGCCGCTTCCGCCACCGCGCGCGACACGCGGCTGATCAGACGCGGATCGAACGGCACCGGGATGATGTATTCCGAGCCGTATTCCGGCCGCGCCCCGCGATAGGCGGCTGCGACTTCGTCCGGCACGTCCTCGCGCGCCAGCTCGGCCAGCGCGTTGGCCGCCGCGATCTTCATCGCCTCGTTGATGGTCTTGGCCCGCACGTCCAGTGCGCCGCGGAAGATGTAGGGGAAGCCCAGGACATTGTTGACCTGGTTGGGATAGTCGCTGCGTCCGGTCGCGACGATCGCATCGGGCCGCACTGCCTTCACGTCCTCCGGCGTGATCTCCGGATCGGGATTGGCCATCGCGAAGATGATCGGCGCCTTGCGCATCGACTTGACCATGCCCTGCGTCACCGCGCCCTTGACCGACAGGCCCAGGAATACGTCGCTGTCCTTCATGGCGTCTTCCAGCGTGCGCTTGTCGGTTTCGATGGCGTGTGCGCTCTTCCACTGGTTCATGCCGTTGGTGCGGCCGCGGTAGATCACGCCCTTGGTGTCGCACAGGATGGCGTTCGCGGACGGCAGGCCCATCGACTTGAGAAGCTCCAGGCAGGCGATGCCCGCGGCGCCCGCGCCGTTCACCACCACCCTGGTGTCGGCCAGCGTGCGCCCGGTCAGGTGCAGTGCATTGATCACGCCGGCGGCGGAGATGATCGCGGTGCCGTGCTGGTCGTCGTGGAACACCGGAATGTCCATCATCTCGCGCAGCCGCTCTTCGATCACGAAACAGTCGGGCGCCTTGATGTCTTCCAGGTTGATGCCGCCGAAGCTGGGCCCCAGATACCGCACCGCGCCGATGAACTGCTCGACGTCGGTGGTGTCGACCTCCAGGTCGATCGAGTCCACGTCGGCAAAGCGCTTGAACAGCACCGCCTTGCCTTCCATCACCGGCTTGGAGGCCAGCGCGCCCAGATCGCCCAGTCCCAGGATCGCCGTGCCGTTGGAGATCACCGCCACCAAATTGCCCTTGGACGTGTACTCGTAGGCGAGGTCCGGGTTCTCCGCGATGGCCAGCACCGGCACCGCGACGCCGGGCGAATAGGCCAGCGCCAGGTCGCGCTGGGTCGCCATCGGCTTGGTCGGCGTGATTTCCAGCTTCCCAGGCTTGGGATGCGAATGGAACGTCAACGCTTCGTCGTTCGTGAAGGAAGGTCGTCTGGGGCCTGACATGTGCTTACCGTTGAAACCAATCCACAGAATATCCCCTTTTGCTGCCTAGCTTTTCAACCTCCCAGGCACGCAAAGACTGCGGCATGTTAAAGTCAGCCGCATGAACGAGCAGGCTCCGGACCCGTCTTTGGACGCGCGCAATGGCGCGCCTGATGGCACGACGCCCATGATGGCGCAGTACCTGGAGACCAAGGCGGCCCATTCCGACTACCTGCTGTTCTACCGCATGGGCGACTTCTATGAGCTGTTCTTCGACGATGCCGTCCGCGCGTCGGAGGCGCTGGACATCGCCCTCACCAAGCGCGGCAAGCACCAGGGCGCCGATATCCAGATGTGCGGCGTCCCCGTTCACGCGGCGGAAGCCTATCTGGAGAAGCTGATCCGCAAGGGCTTCCGCGTCGCCGTCTGCGAGCAGATGGAAGACCCGGCCGAGGCCAAGAAGCGCGGCGCCAAATCGGTCGTGAAGCGCGACGTCGTCCGTCTGGTGACCCCGGGTACTTTGACCGAAGACTCGCTGCTGGAAGCGCGTGCCTCCAACACGCTCGCCGCGTTGGGCCGCGCCGGCAGCAGCTTCGCGATTTCCGCGTGTGACATATCGACCGGCGCTTTCACCGTCGCGCCGGTGGACGAGGCCGAGATTGCGACCGAACTTGCGCGCATCGCGCCACGCGAATTGCTGGTGCCCGATGTGTTGCTCGCCAACGACGTGCTGGCGCCGACCCTGAAAGCGCTCGGTCCCGCATTGTCGCCGCTGCCGTCGATCAAGTTCGACTCCGGCACGGGCGAGCGCGCGCTCAAGACGCACTACAAGGTGCAAAGCCTCGACGGTTTCGGCAGCTTCGGCCGCGCCGAACTGTCCGCAGCCGGTGCGCTGGTTGCCTATCTGGAGCTGACGCAGAAGGGCAAGATCCCGGCCCTGCTCGCGCTGCGCAAGGAATCGCCGCGCGCCTTCATGGGCATTGACGGCGCGACGCGGCGCAATCTCGAACTGACCCAGACGCTGTCCGGCGACCGCCGCGGCTCTCTCCTCTCGGTGATCGACCGCACCGTCACCGCCGCGGGCGCGCGCGAGCTTGCCGCCCGCATCGCCGCGCCGCTGACCGACGTAAAGGCCATCGCCGAACGGCACGACGCCGTCGCTTTCTTCGCCGCCGATTCCGAACTGCGGCGCACGCTGCGCGACGACCTGAAACAGGCGCCCGACATCGCCCGCGCGCTTGCCCGCATCAGCGTGGCGCGCGGCGGCCCGCGCGATCTCGCAAATTTGCGCGACGGCATCCGATGCGCGCGTCATTTGCGCGGCAAGCTCAAGCTCGACGATCCCCTGAAGCCCGCGCCCGGTGAACTGCGCGCCGCCTGCCGCGATCTGGTCGAAGGCATTGCCGACGTCTCGCGCCTGGCCGACCGTCTCGAAACCCTGCTGGTGGCCGAGCCGCCCTTTCTCGCCCGCGACGGCGGCTTCATCGCCGCCGGCGTGCATGCGCCGCTGGACGAGGTGCGCAAGCTGCGCGACGAATCCCGCCGCGTGATTGCGTCGCTGGAAGCGAAGTACCGCACCGACTCCGGCGTTGGCCAATTGCGCATCAAGCACAACGGCGTGCTCGGCTATTTCATCGAAGTGACGCCCCAGCACGGCGACAAGCTGCAGGAAGGCGCCAACCGCACGCTCTTCCGCCATCGCCAGACCATCGGCAGCGCGGTGCGCTTCACGACGGACGAACTGGCGACGCTCGCGACCCGCATCTCCCAGGCGGCCGACCAGGCGCTGGCCCTGGAGAAAGAACTGTTCGACCAGATGTGCGGCCTCGCCATCGAATGTGCCGCCGCGCTCAACTGCATCGCGACGGCACTTGCGATCATCGACGTCACCACCGCGCTCGGCGAACTCGCTATCGCAGCACGCCACACGCGCCCGATCATAGACGACAGCGCGTCGTTCAGGATCGAACGCGGTCGTCATCCCGTGGTCGAGGCCGCGCTCGCCGGCGACCACGCCCATCCCTTCGTCCCCAATGACTGCGATCTGTCGCCCGGCGGTATCGGCCGCCTGTGGCTCGTCACCGGCCCCAACATGGCCGGCAAATCGACCTTCCTGCGCCAGAACGCGCTGATCGCGATCCTCGCCCAGGCCGGCGCTTTTGTGCCTGCCGATGCCGCGCAGATCGGCATCGTCGACCGCCTGTTCTCCCGCGTCGGCGCGGGCGACGACCTTGCCGCCGGCCGCTCCACCTTCATGGTCGAGATGGTGGAGGCTGCGGCCATCCTCAACCAGGCGACGCCGAAGAGCCTCGTGATCCTGGACGAGATCGGCCGCGGCACCGCCACCTTCGACGGCCTCGCCATCGCCTGGGCGACCGCGGAACACCTGCATGAGAAGAACAAGTCCCGTGCCCTGTTCGCGACGCACTATCACGAGATGACCGCGCTGTCGGAGCGTCTCAAATCGCTCGCCTGCGTGACCATGCGCGTGCGCGAATGGAACGACAGCATCGTCTTCCTGCACGAAGTCGCCCCCGGCGCCGCCGACCGCTCTTATGGAATCCACGTCGCCAAGCTCGCCGGCCTGCCGCCCGCCGTGGTGAGCCGCGCCGAAGACGTGCTGAAAGCCCTCGAAGAAGGCCGCGAAGGCCACAAACCCCTCGCCCGCATCGACGATCTGCCCTTGTTCGCCGCTAACACGCCGGCACCTGCCGCCGCAAAGAAGAACGAACTCGAAGACGCCGTGAAAGCCATCGAACCCGACACGCTGACCCCCAAGCAGGCGCTGGAGCTGATCTATCAGCTGAAGGCGATAAAGCCGTGAGCTACGACTTGATGGTGTTCGAGCCTTCTGCGCCGCCGACAGATCGCGCCGGCTTTCTGGCGTGGTACGACAAGCAGACCAGGTGGGCCGAAGCGCGCGACTACAATGAGCCGGCCGGCACGACCGATTCGCTTCGCGACTGGTTCATGGACATGATCAAACAGTTTCCCGCGCTAAACGGGTCGTTTGCGGGAAATGACTACGATAACCACAAGACGACAGATTATTGTATTGGCAGCGTCGTGATTTACGCCGCGTTCGCTTGGAGCGAGTTGCAGAACGCCTATCGTGCGACGTTCGAAATGGTGCACAAGCATCGCGTGGGGTTCTTCGATGTCAGCGCGAACGATGGCCAAGTGTGGATGCCGGACGGCGGCACAGGCTATCGTATCGTTCACGGGAAGGGCTGTTCATTGGACTGGCCCGGCAAGAGCCCGCTGTGAGGATTGAGACGCCTCGCCTGATCCTTCGTCCCTGGCGCGAGGAAGATCGCGACGATCTCGCGGCGATGGTCGCCGACCCGAACACCATGGTGGACTACCCCGCGCCGCAATCGCGTGCGGAAAGCGACGTCCGCTTCGGACGCTACTCCCGCACGTTCGAGTGCGTCGGCTATGTCCGCTGGTGTCTGCGCCTACGCGATACCGATGAATTCGTCGGCTATTGCGGCATCCAGCCGCTCGATCCCGGTCATGCCGTCGGCGATGGCCCCGAGATCGGCTGGCGCGTCCGCCGCATCCACTGGAACAAGGGTTATGCCACCGAAGCCGCGCGCGCTTCGCTTGAGGACGGTTTCGGCCGCTGCGGCATGACGCATGTTTACAGCTACACGACGGACGTCAACGCGCGTTCAGAAGCCGTCATGCGCCGCATCGGCCTCGAACGCCTTGCCGACCGCGACTTCACGCATGAGAACGGCGACCGCTACATCGTCTACATCGCGCGGCGCTAGTGCGGGACTGCCATCCTTCGACAGGCTCAGGATGAGGTCCTTAAAGAAATCCCACCCTGAGTGCTGAGCCCGCCGAAGCATCGAAGGGCGGGGGCAGCACCGCCCTCACGCCATCGTCAGCACGACCGCGCCGCGCCTGGTCGCCACCAGCGTATGCTCGTACTGCACCGTCGCGTGCCCGCCGTCGGCGAACAGCGTCCACGCGTCACCGCCCTCGATCGCGAGGTGCGATCCGGTCGACAGGAACGGCTCGATCGTGAACACCAGCCCGTCATGGATGCGCCGCTTGTCGTTCGCCTCGTACCAGGTCGGAATGTGCCCCGGCTCCTCGTGCAGCGCGCCGCCCACGCCATGGCTCGCCAGGTTGCGGATCAGTGTGTAGCGGTTCTTGTCTGCGAAGCTCTGGATCGCGCGTCCGATCGCGTTCAGTCGCTCACCGCTCTTCACTGCGTTGATGCCTGTCCACATTGCACGCTTCCCATCGCGGCACAGCCGTTCGATCTTCTCCGTCACCGGCGGCAGCGCAAAGCTCCCACCGGTGTCGGCATAGTAGCCGTCGATATCCGCCGACACGTCGATGTTCACCAGGTCGCCCGCCTTCAGAACCTGCTCGCCGGGAATTCCGTGCGCCACTGCGGGCGACACCGAGATGCAGGTCGCGCCCGGAAAGCCATAGGTCGATTCCGGCGCCGGCCGCGCGCCGTCCTTCTCCAGCAGCGCGCGCCCGATGCCGTCCAGCTCGCGCGTCGTCATGCCCGGCTCCATGGCCTTCGCCATCGCCTGCATGGTCGCGGCGACCACGCGCCCCGCGTACCGCAATTTCTCGAGCTGCTCTTCGCGTTCGATGGTCATGGCACCGCACCCTTGCCGCTACGCCCGCCATGGTGTCAGCATCCGCCGCCATGAGCGAGACCACCCTCGACCGCCCGCGCAAGTTCCTGGTCGTCGTCGACAAGTCGCCGGAGTGCAAGGTCGCCGTCCGCTTCGCCGCGCGCCGCGCCCAGCATACCGGCGGCCGCGTTTCGCTGCTCTGCGCCGCCCAACCGGCCAGCTTCCAGCAGTGGCGCGGCGTCGAAGAAATCATGCAGGACGAGGCGCGTCAGGAGGCCGAAAGCCTGATCTATGCCGCCGCCAAGACCGTCAATGAGCTCGCCGGCATTATCCCGGAACTGGTCATCACCATGGGCCGCCCGACCGAAGCGCTCCTGGAGCTGATCAAGGCCGACACGGACATGTCGATCCTGGTCCTTGCTGCGGGCACTTCGAAGGAGGGTCCGGGGCCGCTCGTGTCGCTGTTCACCACCGGCGTCCAATCCATTCCGGTGACCATCGTGCCCGGCAATTTCACCGACGCGAAGATCGACGAGCTGGCCTGACTGCACGCCTAAGTTGTACCCCGATAGGCGCTTCTCCGGCTGGGCTTGGCGGATCGTCACCGGCCGCGGGTTGGCCGCTAGCTGTCTTTCGCGGCGCCCACCTGCCAGCTATGGCCGAATGGATCGGTGAACATCGCGAAGCGGTCGCCCCAGAACATGTCCTGCGGTTCCTGCGTGACCACCGCGCCCATGCTTTTGGCCTTCGCCGCCAATGCGTCGACGTCCTTCGCCTTGTCCATCCCGACGAACACCGACATCAGCGCCGGCTTGCCGCCCTGGTTCATGAAGTCGTCGCTCAGGAACACCGACCCGCCGCGGAAGTCGAACGAGCAGTGCATCAGCCGCTTGCCGTCCTCCGCCACCATGCGCCGGGTCTCGGCCGCATCGAACAGCCTGATGTAGAAGTCCGCGGCCTCCGCGCCGCGACCGCCTGCTATCGTCAGGTAGGGAACTACGCTCATCGCTAAACTCCTCCATATCCGGTCACACTGTACCACCACCAAGGCTTGCGCGTGACAGCAGCCGGGACGATATAGGGGTCAAAGCCGCAAGGGGTTCTATCCATGTGGGATTTCAGCCTGGGCCGCGCGATCTCGATGATCCTGCAGACGCTGCCCTACATCGTGCTGCGCATCATCGTCTATGTCGGCATCGCGGTCGCTTATGTCCTGACGGTCGGCGTCGGCGGCGCGCTGGGCTGGGGCTTCGGTCATATGGGTAGCGGCGATGGCGGCCCGGCCAGCGGCGCGTTCTGGGGCGGCGCCATCGGCTTCGGCCTGCTCAGCGGCGCGCTTTATTTTGCGCGCGAATACATCCTCTACCTGATGAAGGCGGCGCATATCGCGGTGCTGGTGGAGGTTTACGACAACAAGCCGATCCCCGGCGGCCAAGGCCAGATCGCCTATGGCGCGAATTTCGTGAAGACGCATTTCACCGAGTCCTCGGTTCTTTTCGGCGTCGACCAGCTGATCAAGGGCGTGCTGCGCTCGCTGTTCGGCACCATCAACTTCTTCACCTCGTTCCTGCCGATCCCTGCGCTGCAACAGCTGATCCGCCTCGCCGAGGCGTTCATCCGCATGTCGCTGACCTATGTGGACGAGATCATCCTCGCCTACCTGATCCGCACCCAGACCAAGAACCCGTGGAGCACATCGCGCGACGGCCTGATCCTGTTCGCGCAGAACTACATGCACTTCCTGAAGAACGCCGCGTGGCTCAGCGTGTTCATGTGGGGCCTGACGCTGCTGCTGTTCCTTGTCCTGCTCGCCCCGATCGGCGCGCTCGTCGCGATCTTCCACACTGGCGTGACATTCTGGGGCTTCGCGCTGGCGCTGGTGTTCGCCATCGCGGTCAAGAAGGCGATTATGGAGCCCATCGCCATCGCCTGCCTGATGCAGGTTTATTTCAAGGAGATCGAGGGCCAGGTCCCCAATCCCGAATGGACCGCGCGTCTCGACCAGATCTCGTCCAAATTCCGTGATCTGGCGCAGAAAGCGTCCGGCTGGGTGCCCGGTCCCGCCGCCGTGCCGCCCGCACCCAACCCCGCGCCACCTCCGGCGCAACCGGCATGAGCGGCAAACTCCTCGTCGGTATCGCGGTCGTCGTCGTCTTCTCGATCCTGTGCGCCGGGCTCTACACCCTGTGGAAGGGCGGCGATGTCTCCGCCACCTGGTCCAACCGCCTGATGCGCTACCGCATCGCCGCCCAATTCGTGGCGATCATCATCATCATGCTGGTCCTCTTCATCGCGCGCGGGTGAGTCATGACCGCACCCTGGGACTCGATCGTCTGGTGGGAAGTCCGCCGCATCGTTTTCAACGGCGTGCTGCTGGTGGCCGGCCTGGTCACGCTGGCGATCCTGTTCGCGGTCGCCAAAGCAGCAACGCAAGTTGGCGAATCCGATCCTCCACCTCTCCTCTATTTCGCTGTTCCCGCCTATGCGATCGGCGCGAATATGTTTTACACGCTGGGTTGGTTGACTGAGCTCTTGTGGAGCGGCGGCGACACCTTGAAAACAGCGCCCTACCGCAATCGCATCTTCTGGCTCGGCCTTATTTGCTCAGCACTGCTCACGCTGGCGCCTGGGGCGGTATTCGCCCTGTTCTGGCTCATAGGCCGCGTCGCTTGAGCAACTTTACGCCACTGCGACATGGTATGCGCGAAATGCTCTTGCGAGCAGGGGCGCCGGTATGCTGTTAGAAACCCGCGATGACCGGCAAAACGCTCTACGACAAGATCTGGGATGCCCATCTGGTGCACGAGGCACCGGGCGAGTCCTCCGTCCTTTATGTGGACCGCCACCTCGTCCATGAGGTGACCAGCCCGCAGGCGTTCGAAGGCCTGCGCACAGCCGGCCGCAAGGCCCGCCGCCCCGATCTCGCGCTCGCCGTTGCCGACCACAACGTCCCGACCAAGGACCGCGACAAGGGCATCGCCGACCCGGAATCGCGCGAGCAGATCGCCACGCTCGAACGCAACGCGAAAGACTTCGGCATCGACTACCTGGCGATGGACGACATCCGCCAGGGCATCGTGCACATCGTCGGGCCGGAGCAGGGCTTCACGCTCCCCGGTACCACCGTCGTCTGCGGCGACAGCCACACCTCGACCCATGGCGCGTTCGGTGCGCTCGCCTTCGGCATCGGCACCTCGGACGTCGAGCACGTGCTCGCGACGCAGACACTGCTCATGCCCAAATCGCACAACATGCGCGTCAGCGTGAACGGAACGCTGCCCATCGGCGTCACCGCGAAAGACATCGCGCTCGCGATCATCGCCCGCATCGGCACCGCAGGTGGCACCGGCTATGTCATCGAATATGCGGGCGACGCGGTCACTGGCCTTTCAATGGAAGGCCGCATGACCCTCTGCAACATGACGATCGAGGCGGGCGCCCGCGCCGGCTTGATCGCGCCCGACGAAAAGACGTTCGCCTACGTTGCCGGCAAACCCCGTTCGCCCAAGGCCGCGCAGTTCGAGCATGCCGTGATGTACTGGAAGACGCTGAAGTCCGATCCTGACGCGACGTTCGACACTGAGATCGTGCTCAACGCCGCCGACATCGTGCCGATGGTGACCTGGGGCACCTCGCCCGAGCAGGCGCTGCCCGTCACCGCCAACGTCCCCGACCCCGCCGCGATCCACGATCCGAGCCACCGCGCCAGCGTCGAACGCGCGCTGCATTACATGGGCCTGACGCCCGGCGTCGCGCTCAAGGACGTGAAGGTCGATCGCGTCTTCATCGGCTCCTGCACCAACGGCCGCATCGAAGACCTGCGCGCGGCGGCCGCTATCGCCAAGGGCAAGCACGTCGCCGCGCACGTCAACGCAATGGTCGTCCCCGGCTCCGGCCTCGTGAAGGCGCAGGCCGAAGAAGAAGGTCTCGACGAAATATTCCTCGCCGCCGGTTTCGAGTGGCGCGATCCGGGCTGCTCGATGTGCCTCGCCATGAACGCCGACAAGCTCGAGCCCGGCGAACGCTGCGCCTCGACCTCGAACCGCAATTTCGAGGGCCGCCAGGGCCGCGGCGGCCGCACGCATCTCGTCTCCCCCGCCATGGCCGCCGCCGCCGCCATCGCCGGCCACCTCGCCGACGTGCGCGACTACCAGTGAGAAGCGGGCCGGTCGCGAAAAGCGTCGACGCCTATCTCAAGGCCGCGCCCGCCGCTGTGCGTCCGAAACTTGAACAGATGCGCGCGCTGTTCAAAGCCGCCGCGCCCAAGGCGGAAGAGGGCATCAGCTACGGCATGCCGTATTACAAGCAGGACGGCGCGCTGGGCGGCTTCGCCTTGTTCAAGAGCCACATCGGCTTCTTCCCCGGCGCCATCGTCAAGGACTTCGCCGATGACCTCACTGCTTACAAAACCTCAAAGGGCACGATCCAGCTCCCGCTCGACAAGCCGCTGCCTGTCGCTCTGATCAAGAAAATCCTGAAGGCCGGCCTCGTCCGCAACGCGTCCAAGAAAGCGAAGAAGAAAGCTATTTGAACTCCGCGGCCCAGCGCGGCGTCGGGTATTTGCGGAACACGCTCGCCGGCACGGCCAGCTTCACGTCGCCCAGCACATGCGCCCACGCCTCGCCCGCACCGTAGAGCAGCACGATGCCGTTCGCCTTTGCCACGCCCTTGTCGTGCGTCAGCGCATAGTGCCCCAGATGCGCCGAGTCCTTGCCGATGCCTTCATCCGCCATGGTGGGATCGATCGGCTGGTCGCCCTGCTTGTTCGCCCAGGCGATGAATGTCGCCCGCGCCGATGCCGCGATGGCCGCAATCGCCGCCGGCCCCTGGCCCTTCACGAACAGATCGTCCAGCGCAACCGCGCGGCCCGCGGTCTTGTCCCAGACGATGCTGTCGAACCCGGCGTTGGGATGCGCGCCGCCTTGGTCGATGAAGCTGTAGCCGGACACGCTCAGGACATCCGCGCTCTCGAACGTCACGCGCCATTGGGTGTCGAGCGCGTAGCCGTGGAAATATTCCGGCACGTTCTTCTTGTCCTCGATCGCCAGGCTGGTCAGGTCGCCCGAGTCTTTCTTCCAGCGCCTGAAGATTTCCGCCTTCAGCGGCGCCACCGCCATCGCCGCCGCCGGCACCCGCAGCCGGATCTCATAGGTGTCGTTCTTGGTCGTCTTGTCGTAATCGCCCGCCGCGAATGCCGGCAGCGCAACAAGAAAGAGCACAGCAGCCATCGCAAAGCGCGTCATGGAAAAAGCCCCCTAGAAGAAACTGACCGGATCGACGTCCACTGCGATACGCACCTTGTTGGACAATTTCACGGCAGCCAGCCATTCGCGCAGGAACGCCTGCACGTCGATGCCGCGCTCCGCCTGCACCAGCAGCCGTTCGCGCGTCATCC
>Ga0070666_10000630_pt1 | contig 21198 bp, 22 predicted proteins | sample KBSS23metaG_FD_64677 | JGI IMG/M metagenome (GOLD analysis project Ga0070666, IMG submission 64677) | Switchgrass rhizosphere microbial communities from Kellogg Biological Station, Michigan, USA - KBS S2-3 metaG | ecosystem: Host-associated > Plants > Roots > Rhizosphere > Soil ... | reverse complement strand
CCCCCCCATCCGTGACGATTTGCTCGACCACTCGAAGCCGCTCTTCGATCTCGCGGCTGTGTGACGCATATTGCGCCGCTTTTTCTGCGGCATTCATCGCTTCGATTTCCAGCTTCTTCTCGCGAAGGCGGAAAAACCGATTTGCGATGTAAACGACCAGCAAGGCGGGAACGACGACGACGCTGATGAACGCAATAAACTCACCGGGATTCATTAACTTACCTCCGACTGTTTTATCGTGATAACACAGTCGCGAGACTACACCAAGCAGGACCTGCGATGCGCGGAGCTTGTGAGCACTCCACCCAAAGCTGACCCTAGCCCAGAACCTTCCGGACGATCCGCTCGTAAATTCTCGAAAGCGCGCGGATGTCCTCGACAGCCGCGCATTCGCCGACCTTGTGCATGGTCGCGTTCGGCAGTCCGAAATCGACAACCGGGCACAGCTGGATAAGGAAGCGGCCGTCCGACGTTCCGCCACTGGTCGATAGCTCCGGCTTCGAACCGGTTTCTTCCTCGATCGCGTCGACGACGACCTCGAAAAGCTGCCCTGGCGGCGTCAGGAAAGCCTCGCCCGAAATTCGCGCTCTGACTATCGATCCAGGCGCCTCGCGGTCTGCGACTTCCTCGACCATCTTCACCAGGTCCTCGCCGCGCTGAAGATTGTTGAAGCGGATATTGAGTTGCGCCGTCGCCGAGCCCGGAATGACGTTGCTGGCATTCGTCGGTGTCGAGATCGCGGTGAACTCAAGGTTGGAGGGAGGGAACTGATCGGTTCCCTCGTCGAGATTGACCTGGCTCAGCGCGCTGATCACGCGCGAAAGCGGAGGGACCGGATTGGTCGCGCGGTGGGGGTAGGCGACATGGCCCTGAGCGCCCGGGACCTCGATCCACATGTTGACCGATCCGCGGCGACCGATCTTCACCGTATCGCCGAGCCGGTCGACCGATGTGGGTTCCCCGATCAGGATCATGTCGGGCCGGATCTGCCGCTCGTTCAGCCAGTCGATGATGCGTGGAGTGCCGAAAGTCGCATAGCCTTCCTCGTCGCCCGTGATCAGCAGGGAAAGCGTACCGTTCCCGACGTCGAGGCGTGAAACGGCAGCGACATAAGCCGCGATCGCGCTCTTCATGTCATTGGCGCCCCGGCCCACCAGAAGGCCGTCGATGATTCCGGCGCCGAACGGGTCGCCGGACCAGCCTTCGCCCGGCGGGACGACATCGAGATGCCCGGCAAAGCCGAAATGCGGACCGCCATTGCCCCGGATCGCGACCATATTTTCGGTTGGCCCATCCGGTGCTTCGCCCATCACCCAGCGGTGGACCGTGAAGCCGAGAGCCGCTAGCGCGCCGTCGAGCACGTCGAACACTTCACCTCGCGCCGGGGTCACGCTTGGACAGCGGATCAAGTCGCATGCGAGGGAAACGGGGTCGATCGGCTCAGGCATGGGGGAAGCCGTAGCAAGCCAGCCCCCATAGGCAAACATCGCTCATCAAATTGAGACTTGCATTGGCGCTACAAATGTAGCACGCTACAAATGTAGCCTGCGTTGTGCGCTCAAGAGGGAAGATCGTAAAAATGTCCGCGTATCTGTACCGCCTGTCGCTTCTGCTCGGTTCGGCAGCGCTGTTTGCATCACCGGTAGCGGCTCAGACCTCGCCACAAGCGCCGGTCTCAGCGAAGCGCGTCTACACGCCCGCCGACTTTGCCCGTTTCGCCCCCAAGAACGCCTACGACATGCTCATCCAGGTGCCGAGCTTCACGATCCGCAGCGCGGACCAGGAACGTGGCCTCGGGCAGGCTTCAGAGAATGTGCTGATCAACGGACAGCGCATCGCCAATAAGTCGGGTGGCGCAATCGACCAGCTTCAGCGGACCTCAGCCGAGAGCGTAGACCACATCGAGATCGTCGATGCGGCGAGTCTCGGAATCGCGGGCCTGTCCGGTCAGGTCGCCAACGTTATCCTGAAGGAGACCCGTGCGGGATCGGGTCAATTCGAATGGAGACCCGGGTTCCGGGCTCATTATGCGGAGCCCGAATTCGCTGCGGGTCTGATCAGCTATTCCGACAAGGCGGGGCCGGTCGACTACACTTTATCGGTCAAGAACGACAATGGCCGGGGCGCGTTTGGCGGGCCGATCCGTATCTACGACCGAAATCACGTGCTGACCGAGACACGCCACGAGATTTACCATTCGGAATATGACCAGGCGAATCTCCAGGCCAAGCTGGGGATCGATGGACCCGGATCATCGGTGGGCAACCTGACTCTCGGCTATACGCCTTACTGGAACCCCGCGGTCCGCACGGATGAACGGCTTCTTGTGACTGGAGAGCAGCGCAGCCGAAGGAACGAGACAAAGCTCAATGGATATTATGCCGACATCAATGGCGACTATGAATTTGCGCTAGGTTCCGGCCGGCTGAAGCTGATCGGTCTTCGCCACTGGGAGCATGAACCGCGCGTCACCACTCAGGTCCTGACCTTCGATAGCAGTGGTGCCGATTCCACCGGAACGCGGTTCAGCCGCGATACGCATCTCGGCGAGACCGTTCTGCGCGGCGAATATCGTTGGAAAACCGGGAAAAACGACTGGCAGGTTTCGCTCGAGCGGGCATTCAACTCGCTCGACCAGAAGGGCCGGCTCTTCCAACTCAGTCCGGATGAGCAGTTTGTCGAAGTTCCATTCCCCGAGGGCACCGGCAAAGTCACGGAAATCAGATACGAAAGCATTGCAACATTCAGCCGGCCGCTATCGCCGAACCTGGACCTGCAGTTTGCCGCCGGAGCCGAAATCTCGCAGCTCGACCGCGTCGACGATCGTGAGCCGGCCCGCAAGTTCTTCAGGCCGAAGGGCAGCCTCACATTAGGCTGGCGTCCGTCCAAAGGGTGGGATGTCAGTCTGAAGCTGCGCCGCAGGGTCGGCCAGATCAGCTTCTACGACTTCCTCGCGCAGCCCCAACTCAGCCAGGACCGGGAAAACGCCGGCAATCCCAATCTTGTCCCACCGCAAAGCTGGGAGATCGAAACGGAGTTCGCCCGAGACCTTGGCCCGTGGGGAAAAACTCGCCTGAACCTCCATTATTACCGAGTTGAGGACATTATCGACGTCATCCCGATCGGCGAGGATGGGGAGGGGATCGGCAACCTTCCTCAGGCCAACAGGATCGGCGCGGAAAGCGTCAGTACCTTCCAGTTCGATCCGATTGGCTGGAAGGGTGCCAAGCTCGACCTGACGATCGGCGGGGAATGGACCTCAGTGCGCGATCCGCTGACGGGCCAGAAGCGCCCGATCAGTGGCGTTCAGGATCTCTGGGGAACGGCGCAGATCCGTCACGACATCCCTGGCACGCCCTTCGCCTGGAGCACCTACCTCCAGTATCGCCACTATGCGAAAAATTACTTCCTGACGGAGGTCTATCGAGGACTCGATCTGCCGTGGATCGCCGGCTTCTATATCGAGCACAAGAATCTGCTTGGTCTGAACGTTCGCTTCACCGTCGACAACGTCCTCAACGGCCGGCACCTGCTCGACCGGACGGTCTATACGGGTTTCCGCGATACTCATCCGATCAGCTTCATCGAAAAGCACAATCAGCTTGTCGGCCCGATCTTCGAGCTCTCGATCAAAGGCACCTTCTAGCTGGCGCCGGCGCTCTGCTAAGGCAGGGACATCCGACAGGAGAGCTCATGCCCAGGATCGACCTTGAAGCCATCGAGCAGGTGAACCGGACCGGCTATCCGCCGCCTTTCAACGAACAGGTGCAGGGACGCTGGTACCGGCGTCTGGCCCCTGCCGCAGGCCTGACCGATTTCGGTGTGAGCCATGTCGTCCTGAAGCCCGGCGCGTGGTCGTCGCAGCGTCATTGGCACAATGGCGAGGACGAATTTCTGGTCATGCTGGAAGGGGAGGCGGTGCTTGTCGAGGACGCGGGCCGAACGATCCTTCGTGCGGGGGACTGTGCGGCCTGGCCCAAGGGAAGCACCAATGGCCATCATCTTTGCAACGAAAGCGACGAGGATTGCACGTTCGTCGTCATGAGCGGCGGCACGAACACCGGCGGTGGCTATTCCGACATCGACCTCGCGTTCACTGCCGAAGGCACATTCGTTCACCGGGACGGAACACCTTACCCGAAGACCGAGCGGCCAGCCTGAAACAAATGAATCAGCAGGCGACCCGCAAGCCGCCTGCCGTTTCGGTCTCCTCCAGGTGTCTTAAGCGTGTTCGCGTTCGCGTTCTTCGACCATCGCCTCCGGAAGTCCGGCGCTTGGATCTACCGGCTCCGCGAGCCCCGCGGCTGCCTCCCGCTCACGCTTGTCGAAGAAGGCTGCACGGCCCAGTCGATTGCGCAGCGATACCGACGGGTTGTTCGGCGTCGGACCGCGATAGGCACGTTCGACCCAGGTCTCGCCAGGACGACGATCGTCTCCATCGACCGTTGGCCTTGTCGCCAGCGCTTCTTCCCGGGCCTGCGATCCATTGCCCCAGGCGAATGCCGACGGCGTAACGATCGCCGGCTGCTCCTGATGGACCATGGGGGCGGGTTCAGGGGCTTCGGCCGTCTCGAACGGCTCGAACGCCATCGCCTGCTCATCTGCCTCTTCCTGGTACCGGCGCCGACGGCGTCGGCTTGCGAGGGCAGCAGCCCCGCCTCCCAGGACGAGCAATGCCAGCGCGCCACCTGCCGCCATTTCAAGCGTGGTGTCGTCAACCTGGTTTGTGGACTCGGTGGCCGGTGCGGGCGCCGGCTTCGGCTGCGAGTTGAGATCGACAACCGGAGACACTGACGATTGCTTGGTCGGCGTCGTTGGTGGTGCCGGCACTGGCGCCGGCGCGGCAGCCGCCGATGCCGAGTGGGTTTGTGCTGTGCGCGTCACTGTGTGCGTTGCGACCGGCGCGGGCTTTGCCGCCGCTGGATGCGTAGCCCGAGCGGTCCGCTTGGCTGTCGAGGTCGCAGTGGCCTCTGCCGGTGCCGGCGCTTCAGCCGGAGCGGCTGAATCCGGCGTTGAAGCCGTCGCATCAGGGGCTGGCTCGTCCGGCGTTGTAGCCGCCGGCGGCGGGTCGCTCGGAACGGGCTGAGCCTCCTGTGCAATGATCGGGGTTGAAGAAAGCGCCAGTACCGCGGCAATCGCTGGCAGGGCGCAGGTTCGGGCAAAATGCTTGCGTGGTGTAGTCATCATGAAAGGCCAACCACCTGCAGCGCCATTGGACGCATGGTTATCGGCTGTTTGAGCCGTTTCGCAGACGAATCGGCCCGTGATTCACAACGGGCTAACCACGTGAAATCGCTGAGCTAGGCGGCTTTACCCACCTCATATTGGTCGATCACCCAAGGCTCGTCCTGGGCCTTGTCGATCCATTCCGCGACGTCCGGGTGCGACAGCACGGCCTTCATGTAGATCGCCGCAAAGCTTGGAACCGCAACGCCATAGGTGATCAATCGAGTGACCACCGGCGCGTACATTATGTCCGCTGCGCACCAGTCGCCGAACAGGAATTCCCCCATTCCCCCGAACCGCGCCCGTGCCTGCGCCCACAATTGCAGGATGCGGTCGACCTCCTCGCGCACCGGGTCGCTCAGCTCTTTGGAAGGAAAGCTCTTGCGAACGTTCATCGGCAGTTCCCGGCGAAGGTTCGAAAAGCCGGAGTGCATTTCGGCCGACATCGAACGGGCCATGGCGCGCGCGCCTTCGTCCTCAGGCCAAAAGAGCGCCGTGCCGTAACGGTCAGCAAGGAATTCGATGATCGCCAGGCTGTCCCAGACTACGATCTCACCATCCCACAGGATCGGAACCTTGCCGAGCGAAGGGGCAAATTCGTCACCTTCGCGTCGTTTTTCCCAATCGGCATCGAACATCGGAACGACGAGTTCTTCGAATTCCTCGCCCGATTGCCGGCAGGCGAGCCAGCCGCGCATCGACCAGCTCGAATAGGCACGGTTGCCGATGATCAGCTTGAACAAGCCATTCTCCTCAGGAGGTTGCCGCTTCCAGGATAGCAGTTCGTAACTCGGCAATGCCGCTGCCGGTTTCGCTCGATGTCCTGAAGATGGATGGATGCGCGGCAGGATGCTTGGCGGCTTCGAGAGCGGTGGTTTCGTACAGCGCTCCGAGTGCCGTCGGCTTCACCTTGTCGCCCTTGGTGAGGACAATGTGATAGCTGACCGCCGCCTCGTCGAGCATGCGCATCATCTCACGATCGACCTCCTTGAGGCCGTGGCGGGAATCCACGAGCACCAGTGCGCGCTTCAGCACGGGCCGGCCGCGCAGATAATCATTCACCAGGTGTCGCCAGCGCCTGACGAGGTCCTTGGGCGCTTCGGCAAAGCCGTAGCCGGGCATGTCGACGAGCCTAAGCTGCATCGGCTGGCCGACATCGAAGAAGTTCAATTCCTGGGTGCGTCCAGGCGTGTTCGACGTGCGAGCCAGACCGTTGCGGTTGGTGATCGCATTGAGAAGCGAGCTCTTGCCGACATTCGATCGCCCGGCGAACGCAATTTCCGGCGCTTCAGGGTCGGGAAGGAATTCGAGTCCCGGCGCAGACTTCAGGAACTCGATCGGCCCGGCGAAGAGCTTCCGTGCCTGTTCGGCAATCTCTTCATCAGGCTTGTCGATCATGTGTGGACCGGGTGAGTGTCGCTGAAGTGCAGCCCATATTTGCGATACAGGAACCACTGCTGCGCCATCGTCAGCAAATTGTTGGTGATCCAGTAGAGCTGAAGGCCCGCCGCAAAGGGCGCCATCACGAACACCAGGAACCACGGCATGATCGCAAACACCTGGGCTTGTGCCGGGTCCATGGGCTGAGGGTTCAATTTCATCGATGCCCACTGCGTCGCACCGACCAGAATGGGCAGCACGCCGATCGCGAGGAATGCCGGCGGGGTGAAGTGGAGCAGCCCGAACAGGTTCACCGGCGTCAGGGGATCGGCTGCCGAAAGGTCCTTGATCCACAAGGCAAAAGGCTGGTGCCGCATTTCGACACTGACCAGCAGCACCTTGTACAGCGCATAAAAGACCGGAATCTGCAGCAAGATCGGAAGACAGCCCGCAGCCGGATTAATCTTCTCGGCCTGGTATAGCTTCAGGATCTCTTGCTGCTGGCGCTGCTTGTCGTCCTTGAAGCGCTCCTGAATTGCCTTCATTTTCGGCTGGACCTTGCGCATCGCGGCCATCGACTGGAACTGCTTCTGCGCAACCGGGAACATGATTCCGCGAACGATCAGGGTCAGGCAGATGATTGCGACCCCGAAATTGCCGATATGTTCGAACAGGAAGACGAGCACGTCATAGATGACGAGCATGAACCATCGGAACCAGCCCCAGTCGATTGCCCGGGTAAGACCATCGATGCCGTTCGCTTCATACTTCTTCAGGAGCTCATATTCCTTGGCGCCCGCAAACAGGCGCGTCTCGGCCGTCGCGGTTTGGCCAGGGGCAACGGACGCCGGCGCGAGCGCATAATCGGCCTGATATCCACCGGTTGGGGATCGGCGGAATTCTGCGTTCATGGAGGCTTGGGGCACAAGTGCGGCGAGCCAATATTTGTCCGTGAAGCCAAGCCAGCCCGCGGCATTGTCGAAGGCCTGCGGACCCTTCTCGTCCAGCGTCTTGTAGTCGACGCTGTAATTTGCCTGGCCGCCAAAAAGGCCGATCGGTCCGACATGGTTGGTCCAGCTGTCGAGATCGTGCGATTTTTCTGCGCGGCTGACGAGTCCGATCGGACGCACGTTCAATGGCTGCGCTGACGCATTCGTCACGCTCTGCTGCATGGTGAAAAGATAACCATCGTCGACGGCGATCTTGATCTGATAGCGCGATCCGTCCGCAGTTTGCGTGGACAAGGTCACCGGCCGGCCGGGCTCGAGCAGCTGGCTGTCGGCCGTCCATTGGGCGTCGAGGGCAGGGGCCTGGCCGCCCTGCGCTGCCCAACCGAACTGGGCGACATAGGCTCCAGGAGTTCCGAGCGGCGAAAGGAGACGCACCGGCGGCGAATTCTTGGCGATCGTCTGCCGCTGGTTGACCAGGAGCAGGTCGTCGATCTGGGCGCCCCTTAGGTTGATCGAACCCGACAGTGAAGGCGTGCGGATGATGACGCGCGGACCAGCTCCAAGAGCGGCGGTGACGCTTTGCATCTCCCTGGGAGTCGCGGGACCGGCGGGTTGGGCACTAGGCTGCGGAAGCGGCTGCTGCTTGCCAGCTTCGACCTTCGTGCTCTGCGGGCTCGCAGTCGGGAAAAATTTGTTCGCCGCCCAGCTCCATCCAATGAGGATAAGGGCGCTGAGCGCTACGGCGAGGATCAGGTTCTTGCTTTCGTTCACGTCTCTTGAATCCTAATCCTTACGGTACAGGGTCGTAGCCTTGGCCACCCCAGGGATGGCAACGGCAAATTCGCTTTAGGGCCATCCACCCACCGCGAGCGGCTCCATAGCGTTCGATTGCGGTGATCGCATAGGCCGAGCAGCTTGGCTGGTAACGGCAGCTCGGCGGCAGGATCTGGGAAGGGCCCTTTTGCCAGCCCTTCGCGATCAGGATCATCGCCCGCCCGATCATGCCTTGCGCAGCCTGTCGAGAGCGCTCGAAAGTTCGGAGCGAAGAAGTCCGAAGTCGCGCTCGATGCCCTTCGCTCGGCCGATCATGACATGATCCGCTCCGGCAAAGCCTCGGGCCGCAACGATCTCCTGCGCAAGCGCACGAAAGCGCCGCTTCATCCGGTTGCGGACGACGGCGCCTCCAATCTTCTTGGTGACGGTGAAGCCGACGCGCATCGCCGGATCCGAATCCTTGCGATCCCGAACGAGCAGGATGAAACCGGGGGTCGAAGCGCGCATCCCGCCGTTTGCAGCGAGAAAGTCGACGCGCTTCCGGATCGTGCTTAGGCGCTGAGCTTCTTGCGGCCGCGGGCGCGGCGAGCGTTCAGAACCTTGCGGCCCCCGACGGTTGCCATGCGGGAGCGGAACCCGTGACGCCGCTTGCGGACGAGATTGCTCGGCTGGAAGGTGCGCTTCATCGCTCATGCCTTTAAGTTCGAATTCAAAGAAAAAGGGCTGCCCCGAAGGCAGCCGCTGTTGTGCGCGCCGATAGTGCAGGGTGCGCGCCAAGTCAATTGCCGCCGCCCGATTCCTGCGCCTTGCGGATCGCTTCCCGCCGCTGAGCGCTGGGCCGCCGCAGCGCCCAGTCCATCCAGCGGCCCGCTTTGGGCTGCCAGCGCTTCACGCGGACATAGTGGCGCTTCGCCCACATGCTGGTCTTGAGGATCAGGGCTACGCCCGGCGCGATGAGGAAGATTCCGCCGGGTCCCGGAAGCGGAGCGATCACCACGCCGGCCACGACCAGCAGGATTCCGGCCGCGAACATCGACCACTCGACAACGGGTGTGTCGAGGAACTTACGCCACTTATCCCGCCGTCCCATTCCGGTCATTTGGTCATGCGATGACCATCGTGCAAGCCGCTTGCAGGGATGGGTGTCGACCGTCTAGCTTCCCCTCGCCGAGCTAGGGGGATTTCTGAACATCGCTGGATGTCCGGGGGACGGGGCCTGATGGGGGCCACCGTCGCAACCGTCGCATATCTCGGCCTCGAAGCGCGATCGATCGAAGTGCAGGTCCAGCTCTCATCGGGGCTGCCGGCTTTCATCATTGTCGGCTTGCCGGACAAAGCGGTTGCCGAGAGCCGCGAACGCGTCCGTGCGGCGCTCGCAGCCATCGGACTGGCGCTTCCGCCCAAGCGAATCACGGTGAACCTGTCGCCGGCCGACCTCCCCAAGGAGGGCTCGCATTACGATCTTCCGATCGCCCTTGGCCTCCTTGCCGCGATCGGCGCGACGGACGCCGAGGCGCTTTCGCATTATGTTGCGGTCGGGGAGCTCAGCCTCGATGGCCGGATCGCGTCGTCGCCAGGCGTCTTGCTCGCCGCGATTCACGCCTCGTCCCTAGACAGGGGGCTGATCTGTCCGGTGGCCCAGGGAAGCGAGGCAAGCTGGGCGGGGCAACTCGACGTGATCGCGGCGCCGGATTTGCTTGCGCTGCTTGCCCATCTCAAAGGGACATCGCTGGTCCCGGCGCCTCCGGCGGCTGAAGCGGAACCATCCGAGGGTGGACCAGACCTTGTCCAGGTCAAAGGGCAGGAGGTTGCGAAGCGAGCGCTGGAGATTGCTGCTGCCGGTGGACACAATCTGCTGATGAGCGGGCCTCCCGGCGCTGGAAAGTCGCTGCTTGCGGCCTGCCTGCCGGGCATCCTTCCTCCGCTCCAGCCGAGCGAAGCGCTGGAAGTGTCGATGGTTGCGTCGGTCGCCGGAGAGCTTGGAGGCGGAAGGATCCGTCGAAAGCGGCCGTTCCGAGCCCCGCACCACAGCGCGTCGATGCCCGCGCTGGTCGGCGGCGGGCTGCGCGTTCGACCAGGGGAGATCAGCCTAGCGGACCTTGGCGTACTGTTCCTCGATGAGCTTCCGGAGTTCCAGCGTCCGGTGCTCGACTCCCTTCGGCAGCCGCTCGAGACCGGGAGCGTCAGCGTGGCTCGCGCCAACACGCACGTAACCTTTCCGGCTCGGGTGCAGCTGGTTGCGGCAATGAATCCATGCCGCTGCGGCCACCTCGGCGATCCTGCGCTCGCCTGCAGCAGGGCTCCGCGCTGCGCAGCCGATTACCAGGCGCGCGTGTCAGGGCCGCTGCTGGACCGCATCGATCTTCACGTGGAGGTGCAGGGCGTTACAGCGGCGGACCTCACCTTGCCGCCGCCGGCAGAGGGCAGCGCCGAAGTCGGGCGTCGCGTTGCGGCGGCTCGGGCCGTGCAGTTGGAACGTTACCGGGACAGAGGCGTCCGCACCAATGCCGAAGCCGACGGCGAATTGCTCGATCGGGTGGCGACACCCGACGACCCGGGACGCAAGCTCCTGGCCGACGCGGCAGCGGCGATGCGGCTCTCGGCCCGCGGTTTCCACCGGGTGCTTCGGGTGGCTCGGACCATCGCCGATCTTGCCGGCACCGAGCAGGTCGGCAGGATTCACGTAGCCGAAGCGCTCAGCTACCGACGCCAGGCTCCTCGTAATTAGTTCCTTCTCTCGCTTGTGAAGGATCGCACCACTTGCCGCGCAGTGTGTGTCCGCAGAGCGCGATCAACGCGAAACGGCAATCGATGCTCCGTGAACCGTTTGCAACCTCGGCGGGCCGCCGCTAGCAACGCTTTCGCGTGCCCCTGTGGCGGAATGGTAGACGCGCTCGACTCAAAATCGAGTTCCTTCACCGGAGTGTCCGTTCGAGTCGGACCAGGGGCACCATTCTGGCAGGCTAATTCTTTGCCTTGGCTTTTTTCGGCGGAGCCCGGCTTGCGCCGGGGGATTTCTTCTCGCTTTTCTCGCCCCCACCTTTGAGGCCGAGGCGATAAAAGAGCCATGCGATGAATGCCCCGATCAGACCGGTGACCGCAGCCTGGATCACGATGTTGCTCGTGAGGTTCGGCAAGAGCGGCCAGTAATAGATCTCGCCATTTTCGTTGGTGAAGGCTGGGCCCGAGAGGACGACCTTTGAAAGGGTGCCCTGGTCAGCTAGCCGGAAGCCCTCCAGGTGAAGCGTGTTCAAGCAATTTCTGTCGGACAGGCCGCCGAACAATCCAGGCCAGCGAAGCTGACCGAACCGCTGCGCGCCGCAAGCCAGCCACTCGGTCGGACCTGTTTCCCCGCCAATTGCGAGGGAGCTGACGCTCAGCCCACCACGCGACAGATGGTCCGATCGATTTCCCAGCTGGAATAGAAGGTTCGAGGCGGCGGTGCCGCCGATATAGACCATTTTTTGCGATGGAACGGACAGGACAACCCGGTCCAGCAGCAGAGAGTGATCGTCGGTCTTGCCCAGGAGATAGGCTCCGTCACCCTCAGCGGCTGGGGGCCGCGAGGTCCAATCCCCGCTGACCGCGAGTGGCGTGCCGGGACTTTGCAGGGTGATTCCGTGATCGTCCTGACGGACCAGCGGACGGACTTCGATGATTGTCCCCTCTCCGGCGGTCGACGGTGTCGCCACCGATATGGCTGTGAGGCCGTTCTGCCCGTTTTGGAAGCGAACGTCGATCGGATCGCTCTCGGTGCGTGCCTTGAATTCAGCATCTTCGCCTTCGAGCTTCCCGAGCGTCCCGGCAGTGGGCACTGCGATGCTCGATCCCGGATCCGCGGTGATGCTCGCGATTCCGGAGCCGCGCACGTCCAGCAAGATCATGTCTCCGGGGGTTGGGTCATTGAGGCGAAGCGTCTCGCTTTCCTTGATCGGCCATTCATCGTTGATCGATCGCGACTGAGGAACGTGCGTGATGAGGAACATGCCATAGGCTGCTGCGGCAAAGGCGAGCAGCGCTTTCGAGGCCAGCGGCCAGTTCATCGTGCGCGCCCCGGAAGGTTCACTGAACCCACACCGGGCCGGCGGATCCGATCACCCAGTCGAGCTCGTTACCGCACTGATCGTAGGCGTTCGGATCGATCAGTGCGCCGCAAGTATGCCACGCGCGCACGGACAAATGATATCTGCCTCTCTTCGTGTCTCTCTTTACCGGCCATTGCCACACCTGCTGCCCCTGCATGGCAGGGCGGTACGGGCGGCGTGGGTGGGACCATTCGCAGAAAAGCTTCTTACAGTCGCGCCAGAGATCCTCCGAGACGCGATCCCAGTTGTTCTTCAGGAAATAGGTGTAAGTGAGAATGAGTTGCTCATTTCCCTGTGGCCGGGTGACTGACGGCGGATCATATTTGATGTCCTCAATTGCGACGGACCCTACTGCTCGCGGTCCCGCGCCGAATCCGAGGATTGCGACGGGAGCCTGATTTCCTGACGGATCCCGCGCGGTGATCGTAAAATCGGCGATACCCACTCTTTCTCCCGATCCGCCGATATCCGCGACGAACTTGTAATATTGAGGTGAATTGTCGGGAGAGGGCGGGAGCTGGATGACCTGAGGGTAACCCGTGCCATACTTCGGATTGATGCTGAGGGTCGCAACAGAGGCGGGCGGGACCTGGTAGGAAACGACGATCGGCCAGCCGCTCTGAATGAACCCGCTGACCGCAAAATATTGGGGATTCGGATAGCCTCCCGTGCTTGGCCCAGCGGCGACGAGGGATTGAGCCTCGTTCACGTCCGGACGGCGAGGGACGGGTGGGGGTGGCGGCGGTCGCGGAGGACGTTCCTCCGGACGATCCGACTCGTTTGAACCTGTGCCTTCGGTGGGCTGGGTGGATTCGCCTGTCGGAGTCTGTGTGCCGGAATCCGATTGCGGCGGCCGGATACCGTACTCGCGGCAAATCGGCTCCCATTTTTGGCGGCAGCTCTCGATGATTCGCCGACGCCTCTCCGCCTCAATGATTTGCGGTGAGGGCGTCGTTATGACCGCTTGCGGTACTTGCGCATCTGCTGCGCCGCCCCAGGAGAAAAAGAGTGGCAGGGCCAATGCCCATCGCGAATGTGTCATCGCGGTCCCCCCGGCGGAAAATCCGCCCGGATGCGATTCGGCAACATCAGCGTGTAACATGGATGAGCGTGGTCGAACCACGCCTGCCAATCGGCCCCTGATTTACACCGTGACGGCGTGCGTCCCGGCGGATATTCTCCCCACATGGACGCTCGAACCCGAAAGCATGGCCATGTCGAGGACGACGACGGCGTCCAAGAGGCCCGAATGCTCGCGGAGACGATTTCCGCCAAGCGGGATCGCCTCCTGGCCTCACTGACCCTGATCGCAGGCATCGGCCTTATCATCGGCATCCCCTTCGCGCTTCGCACCGGCGCTGAATTCTTCATGCCGGTCACAGCGGCGCTCGTGGTCGCGATTGCGCTGGTGCCATTGCTCGAATGGTTCGAGCGACGCGGAATTCCGTCCAAGCCCGCCGCCGGACTCTGCGTGATCCTTTTCCTGCTCGTGGCGATTTTTGCGATCGGCTCTATCGTCGTTCCCGCGACCGACTGGGTGGCGCAGGTCCCGACGAAGATCACCAAGGTCCGATCGGCGCTTGAGCCGGTATTTGATCTCTACAAGAATCTCGACCGCTTCATCGACAAGACGGTCTCGCAGATCGAAGTTGCCGGCGCCCAGTCATCGCAGACCCGGGCGGTCCGCATCGAGACTCCAAACTCGATGTTGGGCCTCCTGACCAGTTCGGCTCCGCACCTCGTGATCCAGCTCTTTTTCTCGCTCCTCGTGATTTTCTTCTTCCTCGCCGGCTGGACCGCCATGCGGAAGAAAACCATCGTCAGCCGGGGCAGCTTCGAAGGTGCGCTTACAACGGCCCGAGTGATCCAGCAGGTTGTCGATGCAACCTCGACCTATCTCGGCACGATCACGCTCATCAACATCGGCCTTGGAGCCCTGACGGCGACCGCACTGTGGTGGCTCGGCATGCCCTCGCCGGTCATGTGGGGCGGCATCGTCGCGGTGGCGAATTACATTCCCTATCTGGGTCCGATCGTCTGCGCGATGCTGCTGTTTTTCGGCGGGCTGATGACCTATCCGGATATCTGGGGAGCGCTACTGCCCCCCGCAGCCTTCATCGGCTTCCACCTGATCGAGGCGAACTTCTTCACTCCCATGGTCGTCGGCCATCGCCTGACCATCAGCCCGCTTTCCATCCTGATTTCGCTGTCCTTCTGGGCCTGGGTGTGGGGAACGACGGGCGCACTATTGGCGGTTCCGCTCCTCATCATCATGAAGACGATCTTCTCCGCCGCCGGCACTCCGGACATCGCCGGATTCCTGTTCGAACATGGCACTTTGACCCACGTCGGCGACCCGAACGAGGAAGAAGAAGACGAACGGCAGGAAATGCAGCCGGCAATGGTTGACACTCCCAAACGCCCCTCCTAGGTGCGCGGCCACGCCAAAAACGCGGGTGTAGCTCAGTCGGTTAGAGCGCCGGCCTGTCACGCCGGAGGTCGCGGGTTCGAGCCCCGTCACTCGCGCCACTTTTCACATGGGTTGAGAGTGGATTAGATCGGTCGCGAATGGCCGCTGATGCATCCGCTTATGCTACGCTTGGGCTTGAGCCCGGCGCGGACCCTGTGGCCATAGAGCAGGCTTACAAAAGACTGATCAAGGAACATCACCCGGATCGCGCTGGTGGTGATTCCGGTCGAGCGGCCGAGATCAATCGCGCTTATCGTGAGATTCGGGCACACCAGGCCTCCCGGAATCCGCTTGATCTTCATGACTGGCCATTGGCTCCGCGAACCGAGCGGGCATGGTTGGCCATCGCGATCCTGCTTCTGCTCTCGGGAATCGGGTTCCTGGTGACGGGCGGTCCGTTGATGCCGGATACGGAAACCCGGGCCTCGATCGCCAAATCACACCCGCAGAAAGCATCGCCGGATCTGATGGACCGCGCACTTGATTTCGCTGTGATCGATGAAACTGTCGAAAATGCGCTGCGGATCGCGCGGAGCCGGGACGAAATGGCGCTGGCGAGTGCCAGTCGCGACTGCCACCATTTGCTCCGAACCAGTCCAAACCTGTCTCAGCTCGACCGCTGTGCCGCGTTCGACGATGCCGTTGTGGAACTGCAGGATCGCGATCCGCTTCGCGATCAGGGACCCTTCAGCGAGATTGCCGTGACGGGGCGGGTGTGGGCTGGCGCAACGGCGCTGTCGGACGATTCCGTTGCGATCGACGGCCGCCTCGACCGGATCCGGCTCCGCGTTCAGATGAAGCTTGCGGGAATGGCACAGCCGGCTGGTTCGCCAGTCGTCCCACGAAACCGTTAGTGCTGCGCGGAAGCGCCGGTCGCTTCTGCCGCCTGTGGCGATGCCGCCGCCTTGCCCAGGGGCTGCTCATTGGTCGCGACCGTATCGCCTGACAGCGACCATTTGAGGTTTTCCGAAGCCTCGAACTTCTTTGAATAATCCTCATGCTTCACTTCATCCGAGGCCTTGCGCGCCGTGAGGTTGAAGCGAACCGCCACGCGCTTGTCCCCGCGAAGGGACGGAGCCAGCTTTAGCGTCTCGGCGCCCGGAATGTCCTTGATCGCTTCTTCGACGCCGCCTGCAGGTCGCGAAATCACGTGGACGACGGAAAGCGCCGCGAGCCTTAGTGCATCGGCGCTGGGCTCGTGGCCGCCATAGGATTTGTTGAAAACCGCCGGCTGTCCCCAGCCTCCGGCCCAATGATAGAAGAGATGGTCGCCGACCACCGCGCTCTTGGCCATGCTCGATGCCCAGTAAGGCACCACATAATTGGCGTGATAATGGGTCGCCCAACCTACCGGCGCATAAACGTAGCCGTTGAGCGCCGCTTCCGCGATCTCGGTCGCGCGGCTCCAGGCATCCGCGGCCGGGCGGCGGTTCAGCGATCCATCGCAAGTGAAGGTGAACTGGCAGCCGGTCGCGCGCGTCGAGCCTTCGTAAACGACGCCGCAGACGCTGCCCGGGAAGGCGGGATGCCGGACGCGATTGAGGACGACCTGCGCAACCGCACGCTCGCCGTCTGCATCCTGGTTGCCGGCTTCGTAATAAGTCGCGCTCGCAAGACAGTTGAGTGCTTGCGCCCGCGCAGTTGCATTCCCCTTGAAGACAAATGGCGAGGCTGCGGGGTTGGGACCGCCCGTAAGCGGGATCTCCGCATTGATCTTCACAGCCTGATCGGGCGCCACCTGGCGCATGATCAGCGGGGGAGGGGCCGGAGGCGCTGCGCCGGCCGAGTCGATCCCGGCCGAACCGGTCAGTGCACTCGTTCCAATTGCTGCTGCCGCAACAATGCTGAACAGCCCAATCCCTATCGTACCGCGCGGATGGGCGCGCCACAGCTCAATCGCGCGACCGAGCGCGAAGGATGCCTTGCGGCGTAGCCCGTCGAAGGGGCGGGAGAGGGCCAGCGTTTGAGTCATTCTTTAGTGATATAGTCGACTAATACACGTGTTTCAATGCTTTGGCGACCGCGCCTTGAAAGAGCCGGTCTGAATCCATCGGATCAACGGTTTCAATGGGATGATCCAGATTATTCCCATGAACAGATAGAATGGAGCCTGAACGAGAATAGGCCATCCGCCGACGACCCGCGCCATGCTTGCGACGAACGTCGCCCAGGCGACGATAAGCAGCAGAATCAGCGCGATTCCGGCAAGTTTTCGAGGCGACGGTTCGGCCATGACGCGCGCCCCATAGCAATGTGCGCCCGCCGAGTCTGTAAAGCGAAACAGGCTTATTGGCAGATGGTGGGTGCAGACGGACCCTGGGCCGACGCGTAGCAGTTGCCAGCGGCCGCATCGGCTCGGTTTTCTTTCCTCAACGTCACGAACAGCATGACGCTGAGGCCGAGGATCACTGCGAACGCTATCGCTCTGAATTGCATTGCGTTGCCCCTGATCACTACGGAAAATCCGCCGCGATGCTATCGCAGCTAACATTTAAGTGTCGGTAAAAGAAAGAGAGTTTGCGGCGGGTCGATTGATGAAACCGCAGATTTCGTCCGATGTGTTGTTCAGGTCACGCGGGTTTCTACTCAGTGCCGAAACAGCTCCAGTCCGTCGGGCGAGGCGAATGCGTCGAGGGGAATATCCCACTCATCGGTGGGGATTGTCTCCACCAGCCGCTGCAATGGCCAGCCAACACCGATCAGCCGGGCCCCACTCTTTTTCAGCCTTGTGAGCGATCGATCGTAATGGCCTTTGCCTCGGCCGAGCCTCGTTCCGTTCCCGTCGATTGCGATCAAGGGCACGAGGATGAGATCCGGCTCGACGAGTGGGGATCGGCGCCTCGGCTGCATCATTCCAAAGGGACCGGCCTCGAGTGGGTCGCCGGCTCGGAATCGGAACGGTTTTGCTGGATTGTCGAAGGCGGGAAATGCGACGATTCGGCCGACCGCGCGCGCTTCTTCCACTGCCAGCATCGGACTGATTTCCGATCCGATTGGAGCATAGCCTCCGACAACCTTCGCTTCCACGCAAAATGAAGTCAGGTGCTGCGCCAGACGCTGCTCGAGGAGCGCCCTGTCGGCATCGGATAGCGTCTCGACAAACGCCTTGCGTGCATCAAGCGCGGCGCGCCGGAGCGATTGCTTCGACAGCGGCTCCACTTCAGGCCCCATGCGTTGCCGCGGACCGGGGAAGAAGGGAGGTGACGGGACCACCATGGCCGTTTGCCCTAAAATCCTCTGACGCCAAAACGTCAGGTGGGCGCCGTGTGATCCTGATCCAGTGGAAATCCCACGTAATCAGGGCAGGGACAGCTCCCGGTTGGATCGATATCGCCTCAGGGATTTTCCGAAGGCGCGCACCTGGCAGTGCCCGTCAAATCCCATTTAGGAGGGTGATCCTTCATTCTCAAGCGCCGTTGCGAGGGACTCGAGTCGGTCGGCAAGGCGCTCTGCCTGAAGAATCATTTCTGGGTCAGGTCCTGCCGGCACGGAGAGCGCGGCAGCTGCCTCCGGACGATTGTCGACAAGCTGGTCCGCCAACAGCAGCGAGGCAAACAGGAACTGGCGTGCCTCGCTCAGCGTGCCGAGACCGGCGAGCGCTTCCCGGCTCTTGCCGTCGACGAGTCGCGCGGCGGCACGGAGATTGTCCTCTTCGCCCTCGCGGCAGGCGACCTGATAGGTCCTGCCCGCAATCGTGAGATCCACCATGATCGACATCAGGCAGCGGCCTCGCGGATCAGTTCATCCAGTTCGTCGACGACTTCGCGGACCTTCTGGCGAAGCTCGTCATCCCGAGCCTGCGCCGGCTTCCGGCTGGAAAGCGCGTGCTCAATGCGCTGAAGCGCTCGATCTGCCCGGTTCAGTGCTGAGGAAAGCTCGCCGTCGTCCATCCGCAATGGACTACGCAAGTTGACAATCGCGAGCAAGCATCGGTCGACGATTTGACGCAGCGGGCAGGGCGGCTAATGGGGCCGCATTCAACGGCCCGGATTCCCGGGCGAATCCCGACCGACGGAGCCTATGCAGCCGACCGACCGCCGCCTTGCCAACGCCATTCGCGCCCTCGCGATGGACGCGGTCGAGGCCGCCAACAGCGGGCATCCCGGAATGCCGATGGGCATGGCCGATGCAGCGACGGCCTTGTTTCGCCGGCACCTGAAGTTCGACGCTTCCGATCCCCACTGGCCCGATCGCGATCGGTTCATCCTTTCGGCCGGCCACGGCTCGATGCTGATTTACGCGCTCCTGTACCTGACCGGGTACGAGCGGCCGAACCTCGATGACATCGAGCACTTCCGGCAGCTCGGCTATCCGACGGCCGGTCACCCCGAGAATTTCGAGCTGCCCGGAGTCGAGGTCACGACCGGACCGCTTGGCCAAGGCCTTGCGATGGCGGTCGGCATGGCAATCGCCGAGCGGCACCTCAACGCCGTTTACGGGGACGAGCTGGTCGACCACCGCACATGGGTGGTCGCCGGCGACGGCTGCCTGATGGAAGGCGTCAATCATGAAGCTGTCGGGTTGGCCGGGCATTTGAAGCTCGGGCGCCTGATCGTCCTTTGGGATGACAATCACATTACCATCGACGGTTCGACCGAATTGTCGCGTAACGAGGATGTGGTTGCCCGCCACAAGGCCGCGCAATGGCACACTTGCGAATGCGACGGCCTGGACGCCGACGACGTCGACCGCGCGATCAAGGAAGCGCTTGCGGATCCGCGGCCGAGCCTCATCCGATGCCGTACGGTTATCGGTTACGGGGCTCCGAACAAGCAGGGCACTGCCGCTACCCACGGCGCCGCGCTAGGGCACGACGAGGTCGAAGCGGCGCGCAAGGAGCTCGGGCTCGAGGACAAGGACTTCTTCGTTCCCGGCGACGTTCTCGCGGCCTGGCGCGAGGTCGGCAAGAAGGGCGCGTCCGCCCATTCGGAATGGACGCAGCGGCTCGAGTCGAGCGCGAGCAAAGACGAATTCCTCGCTCGGATGGCTGACAAGGTCGATGATTCCTGGCTCAAGCCCTACATCGACAAGCTCCTTTCGGACCTGAAGCCAGTTGCTACGCGCAAGGCATCTGAAATGGCCCTGGAAGCAATCAATGTCGCGATCCCGGCAACGATCGGCGGCTCGGCCGATCTCACGGGTTCGAACAACACGAAAACCAAGGCATTAGAGCCGCTTACGGCCGACAATTACGGTGGCCGCTACATTTATTACGGCATTCGAGAGTTCGGCATGTCGGCAGCGATGAACGGCATGGCGCTGCACGGCGGCGTGATCCCCTACGGCGGCACGTTCCTGGTCTTCACCGATTATGCCCGGCCGGCGATCCGTCTCTCGGCACTGCAGAATGCGCGCGTGATCTATGTGATGACGCACGATTCGATCGGGCTTGGCGAGGACGGTCCGACCCACCAGCCAATCGAGCATCTTCAGTCACTTCGCGCGATGCCCCAGCTCGACGTCTATCGGCCCGCCGACGCCGTCGAGACCGCTGAATGCTGGGCGCTTGCGCTTCAAAGCGACGGGCCGAGCATCCTCGCGCTAACGCGGCAAAATCTTCAGCCGGTTCGAACCGAGGCGTCTGGCGAAAACCGCTGCGCACGCGGCGCCTACCGGCTCAAGGCGGCCGGAAACGCGCGCAAGGTGATCATCCTTGCCACCGGTTCAGAGGTCGAGATTGCGCTCGCCGCCGCTGAAAAGCTTGAAGCGCAGGGCGTCGGAACCGACGTGGTGTCCATGCCCTGTACCGAGCGCTTCGACGCGCAGCCTGCCGCGTATCGCGAGGACATCCTTCCCGACGTCAGCAACCGGGAGATCCTTCGGGTGTCGATCGAGGCTGGGACGACCTTCGGCTGGGAACGCTACACCGGCCTTCACGGTCTCCGGATTGGCATCGACCGCTTTGGCGTCTCCGCTCCCGCGAAGGATGCCTACGGCTATTTCGGACTGACCACTGAAAAGATCTCCGCCCGCATCACCGAATTCATGAAGACAAGAGGAATCCAATGACGAAAGTTGCAATCAACGGCTTTGGCCGCATCGGCCGCCTGGTCGCCCGCGCGATCCTCGAGCGGCCCGACTGCGGGCTGGAGTTGGTCAGCGTCAATGACCTTGCAGATGCGAAGTCCAATGCCTGGTTGTTCAAGCACGACAGCGTGCACGGCAAGTTTCCGGGCGATGTGACCACGGACGGCAGCGACATTGTCGTCAATGGCAAGCGTATCCACGTTACCGCCGAGAAGGATCCGGCAAATCTCCCGCACTCCGCCAACGGCGTGGATATCGCGCTCGAGTGCACCGGATTCTTCACCGA
>Ga0070666_10000624_pt1 | contig 21251 bp, 25 predicted proteins | sample KBSS23metaG_FD_64677 | JGI IMG/M metagenome (GOLD analysis project Ga0070666, IMG submission 64677) | Switchgrass rhizosphere microbial communities from Kellogg Biological Station, Michigan, USA - KBS S2-3 metaG | ecosystem: Host-associated > Plants > Roots > Rhizosphere > Soil ... | reverse complement strand
GGTTAGAGCTGACCGCTCATAACGGTTAGGTCGCAGGTTCGAGTCCTGCCGGGCCCACCAGATATTCCGCGCTTCTCTGCAAAAGTCTGACCGCGCTGGCACGCTGTTGGCACGCGTAAGTTGGGTATCGTCCTAAAATGATTTCTCATAACCCTTGTCAGGGCCGCTGTGGCAGCCGGTAAGTAGCGACCTTAGCCTTTTAGGCGATGTCCGCTTTGGGTCAGGAGCGGCTATTCCGGCCCGGCCAGCCCAATGTCCGCTTTGCGCCAAAAGCCGTCATTCGTTTAGGCCACCTGGCCGGCCTATTCCGGCAAATAGGATGCGCGGTTTTGTGTTGCGGTTCACCTGACCCCAGCTGGCGTCATCCGGAAAGGGCGGCGTCTCGCCAAGTCCGGTAAAAACAGTCCGGACTGACTTCGTATCTGTGTTTTTCTTCTATTAGCAAGGCGCGGACGCGCACGATAGATAGGCCATACTGCTCACCAAGGCTCTCGACGGTCTGCCCGGCCTTGAAGCGGGCAAATATCTCGCGATTTCTGTCCGTCGTCTTTCTAAGCCCCATGCGCTCTCCCGGCAAACCGCCGCCAATATCGTCAGATCGGCAAAGCTTTTTGGTTGCCGTGACTGCGGGACGGATCGTTCAGCTAATACCTTTCAGCGGAGGTGACCATCCACACGCACGTGCGATTGCAAGAGGACTCCTACAACACGATTGCGGGGTCAAACCCAAGCTCACAGACAAACCCCAAGGGGTGCCAATCGAACCGCGAAGTGCCGTTGAGTTCGCCATTGATAATCTGCCGAACCACACGAGTACCGAAGCCTTGATGCAAAGGCGCACTGACGCGCGGACCAAGGCACTCAGTCCATACGATGACAAGCCTTCCGTCCGTCGCGAGCGACCATTCCACCCGCACGCGTCCCACTATCACTGACAAAGCCCCGTACTTTACAGCATTGGTCGTCAATTCGTGTAGGGCGACAGCAAGTGACTGGGCCGATCGCGGTTTCAGAAGCAAGTCAGGGCCGATAACCTCGACACGCATTTGCCCATCCAACGTGTAGGGCGCAAGCTCTCCCATGACCAAACTGCGCATGTCTGCCCCAGCCCATTGTGTTTCTGCCAACATGATGTGGAGATTGCCGAGCGCTCTGATGCGCCCTTCAATGGCCGTCTTAAGCGCTTCGGTGTTATCGGCATTCGCGAGACGGACAACTGCCAGCACGAGCGCCAGCAGATTCTTGGATCGGTGGTCTACCTCGCGCGCAAGAAGTTCGATTCGTTCCTCTTTTTGCTTCAGTTCCGAAATATCGCGGTCGATTTCCGAGGCGCCGATAATTTTTCCGTCGACATCCCTCACCGGTGAGCTCGCCAATGAAATCGGAACCAGTACCCCATCATTGCGCCTGCGGACTGTATTATGATGTTCGATACGTTCGCCGAGCTTGATCCGCCGAAAAATTGCGAACTCCTCATCTCGGCGTTCAGGCGCAAAGAGAATGGAGACAGGCTTGCCGACTATCTCTTCAACGGTGTAGCCAAAAAGTCGCGCTGCCCCTCGATTCCACGTAGTGATCTCGCCGTCCAGGTTGGTGCTAACAATCGCGTCATCACAAGAATCAACAATGGATGCAATTCGCTGCGTGACGTTCATAGCAAGCAAGTTTTGATAGGCCGCAGCGGCGAAGGTAGCCAAATTCGTCATTACACGTAGGTCTTCCGAATCGAAACTGTGACCTTGGTTGTGTGCGATCACCCAAATTGTGCCGACAGCCTTATTACTCACGTAAAACGGAATCAACAGCGCCTCTTCCACACTAGGCTGAACCTCGCTGAAGTAAGGGAAGTCGCGTTCGGGATGTGAAAAAATCAGAGCGGTGTTGCGATCAAGGACGGTGCCACAGGGACCAAAGTCGCGCGGGGTGCCGCTCCCTACGTGAGAAGCCCATTGCCCAGCAATGGCGGGCCAATGAAAGCTCTTTTGGTCGTCTGCCAACAGGCTGATACCCGCCGATTGCGCGCGGCACAGAGAGAGGGCGGCCTCGACAAGCTTTTGTAAAATCTCCTGTGGCGATACCGTCATATCCTTCGCCAAGGCAATTAGTGCGCGGTTTTCAGCTGCATAGTCGGGTACGCGCGAAAACCGCCGGCTCAATACAGCAGTGGTGAGAACTGATTTTAAGTCTGACGGCACGCCTTTTGTGGTCGACACGGTTGACAGCCCTCCCTGGCTCATAGGGATTTTTGCTAGAACGCGGTCGCATCCTTGCCCTGCCCCACTCGTTATCCACGAGCGCACAACGACAAATCCACAACCAAGCGGCACCTTATCGAGTGCTCAAAATGGAGGATGGTCAAAATTGATCGCACCGGTCGCAAGGTGCCCCTAGAACCGATGCGACCGACGAAGGCTAGACCTATCTAGGGGCAGTTTTAGATAGCTTGATGCTTTGGGTAACGAAGCGAAGAACTGCGCTGCGCTCGTCTTTGTCAAATATACCCTGCGCAATCCTTCGAATTTCAGCGGCTTGGCCGCACAGGGTAGGAGAGCCTTCCTTGGCCTTCATAGAGCGTTTCCCATCTTGTGATTCGCCTAGCCTACTGCTAGTGCTCGATTAGCGATGTGCAATAAAGAACAGTCATCGATAACGGCATAGCCGAGCGGCCTGACGCGACCGGCAGGTGATAATGGGAACTTTTTCGGCTATCGGGCGTTACCCCCATGCCGACGATTTGTCGTCCCCCTTCATTCGCATGAAATTACGATTTCTGGGGCCCAGATTGTCGTGCGGTCTTGGCGGCTGCCAGATCGCTCACCGATAAAATCAGGCATTTTGACAGGCAAGGCGCGCTTCCGTTCGGGATGCGCACCGTACTCTGTTGTGCGGTACTTAAGGCAAGGACGAAATGGCAATTAAGAAGAAAACCCCGGCCTCCAATGCCGCAACCCTTCCAGCAAAAGACGGTAAGGGCAGGAGTACACGCAAGTATATCAAAAATCAGGTCATTTACTCCCAGGGCGACGCGGCTGACGCGGTATTCTATATTCAAAAGGGAAAGCTCAAGGTCACTGTCGTATCAGACCAGGGAAAAGAGGCAGTCGCAGCCATATTGGGACCGGACGAGTTTTTCGGTGAGGCCTGCATGGCTGGCCAGTTGTTGCGCCTGGGGACGGTGTCAACCTTGACCGAAGCGGTCATAGAGCGATTCACGACGCCCACGATAATCCGCCTAATCCAGGAAGAGCGCGCCTTTTCGCGGATGTTCATCACTCATATCTTGAACCGGACCATACGGGTCGAGGCCGACTTGGTCGACCAGCTGTTCAATTCCAGCGAACGGCGGCTTGCGCGGCTTCTCCTGCTGCTGGCCAACTATGGCAAAGAGGGCCAGCCGGAACCGATCATCGCCAACATCAGCCAAGAGACCCTTGCTGAAATGATCGGGACCACTCGTTCGCGCGTCAGTTTTTTTATGAACCGCTTCAGAAAGCTAGGACTCATCAGCTATAACGGGCACATTGAGGTTCACCGGTCGTTGCTGAACCTCGTCCTGCACGAAGGACCACAGATTAAGACTTGAACGTGCGCGACGCGCGTGAGGCAAATCATGTGGACCAGTGCAATCATAGAAATGGGGGCGTTATGACCAATGACAATCTGAAGGGATCACGTAGCCTTGACGAGATATACGCCCTGATTGACAAAAGCAGGTCCGATGCCGCAAAGGCTGCCCGGGCCAAATTTCACAATGACATAGAAGGAGCGATTGCGACCATTGCAGGAATTGGCGCTATCGCTAGTGCCCGCGTTCAGGCCGATAGTCGGGTTGCTTCCGCGAAAGTGCTGATCAACGCCGAGTTGGTCGCCACACGCTTGCTCGCAGAAGCCGAACTTCACGCATCCAGATGCGCCAACGAAGCCTTATCCAAGCCAAGAGAGGTCGTGGAATCTGCACTCTTGGAGATAGGAAAAAATACAAGTTTGCAACTTATTGCAATCGCCAAGGATGCTGTAGAAAAAATACAGCAGGACGCTGCGACATCAATCAAGGTTTTGCAGGAAACGGGAAGCATTGCGATCCGCGAGGTTCAGACCCTGGCCGCTGACGTGGCGGAGCAGACAAAACGCAATGCCGAACAAGCGGCCGAAAAGCTCAAAGATTATCGCAGAAGCGCGCGCACGGCGGAGGAAACCGTTTCCGAAGGAGAGGATATGGCCCGAATAATCTTGACGGCGGCTCAAGAGGCGTCAGCCGTACTTCAGGAGACCATTAAGAGAACTTTGGCTGAGATCACAAACATCACGGATAGCGCATGTTCGGCGGTACACGAAGCGGCGCTTGCCGCCGAGCAGAAAGTCCTTGACGGTCACGAGCGGGCCTTGAAGCGATTGAAAGAAACCCTACAGCTCTATCTTTGATACGTCGCTGCGAGTTGGCGTTGTCAGTTGCCTTATGCAGGTTGGCGGGATGCCGATGCAAAATCTTCAATTTGCGTATTAGCTGTGGAACTGCGTTCGACCTTGTCCGACGCAAGGATGTCCCGATATAGGAACGCTCCACGACGCTAACGGGTTGTCGGGTCGATCCAAAAGCGGCCAATCTGGAATGTCCGCTTTGGGTCAGGAGCGGTCATTCGCCCCCGGGCCGGCTTAATGTCCGCTTTCCACCAAAAGCGGACATTGGGATATGCGCCAACGGACGTTGGAATTGGACCTTGATCTACTGGACCGGCGGCTTCCGGATGCAACAATTCCTCGCGATCAGGCCAGAACAGCAGGGTGTATTCTTAATGTGCTTGGTGCATTACTGCACTAGGCCGCAGGATATCGATTGAGCCCGAGAATGTCCCTTATTTACTCTCACTTGAAGATGGCTTGCCTTTTCTGGCCACTGCTTGATCTGATAGTGGCGGCGTTACCCGCTGCCGCACAAAGTCCGACGCCTGTCGGCGTGTGGCTTCACGCAAACCAGCGCATCCAGATCGAGATTGCTCCTTGTGACGATAAGTTGTGCGCAAAGATCATCTGGTTCAAGTGGCCGAACGATGCACAGGGCCTCCCGCTCGTCGATCTGAAGAACAGCAATCCGGCTCTTCGCAATCGTCCGCTGCTTGGGCTGGAGGTCCTACAAGGTCTTCGCCGAGCCGGCGAAGACAGCTGGAAAGACGGCAGGGTCTATAATCCCGATGATGGTGAAAACTACCAGGCCGACATGTCGATCGCAGGCGATGGGACATTGCGTATACGCGCCTTTGTGCTCACGCCGCTGTTCGGAAAAACCCTTGTATGGACCCATGTGCGCTGATCGAGCGCGCAATCGAGATCAGAGCTTGCCGAGCACAACCGGATCTCGTGACGACGCGCTCCTCTGTGTGCATGTCCGCTTTGCGCCAAAAGCGGTCTTCAGTTCTCAGGCATAAGCGCATCCGCCATAACGGAGGCGATGTCATTGCGCTGGAACAACACGCGCCTCTCGGCGGTCATTTTATAGAGACCTTGGAGATAGGCGAGGTCGAAGGGTGTCAAGCCATCTGCTGGTTTGTCGCAGTCGGCGACCAATAGGTTCGCGATGCTGCTCAACTGCTGGCAAGTATCCGGTGCCTTGATCTGGGTCAGTGACAGCATGGAGATGTAATCAGCCAAGGGCACGATCTCCCGTCCCGCCAGTTTGGTGGTATCAACCACGATCAGGACGTGGTTGAAGCCGCTTATGATGTTGTCATTGATGCGCCCGGCGCCGGGTGAAACATAGGTGGGGGGCTCGAACATGCGTGCGCTGCCGCCGACATTGGCTATGATGTTGGTGTCCATGTGATGAACACCATTCGCGTCCCCGGTCTCGGTGGTGTACCAAGCCTGGACGGAGCGGGTGACCGCCGTCAGTTCGTCTAGCTGGGCGACGGTCTCGGCATAGCCCAGCCAAAATACATCATGCTGGCGCACATTATCCATGAGCGCTTGCGGTGTGGTGGTGAAGATAACCTCAATATTGGGCTTGCAGGACGCTTCAGTATTGACATGCGCGCCGGCAGCGAGCGCGACATACTTGATACGTTGCGCAATGAAGGCGTTGAAATGAGGATCTTGGCCCACGACGAGGGGACATATGCGGCGCTGCCAGCGTGGGATTTTACCGTTGCGTTGAGTCGGAGCGACAAAACTCCTGATGAATTTGTGAAACTCTTCGCGCAGTTTGGTCGCTGTGACGGTGACGCTTTCGGTTTCAGCGGGCGGCGCCGTCGCTGCCTGTACGGCGCCTGCCATGGCCTTGGGTGACACTTGCTCGATGGGCGGCAGCGTCGGAATCTCGAGGCGCGAGAGACTGTCGGCCGACGGGCTAACCTGCGCGATTGCAAAGGATGAAAAGGTCAATATGAAGAAGACAGTCGCTCCGCTGAGCTTGTTCTTCATGGACTGACCTCCAGGGCTACGACCGACATTTTTTAGTAACCTTCGTTTCAGGTCAGGGGTCGAAAGCCGCGCCCAACCACTTTGCCATCGGGAGTCAACGGTGCGATGTACCAAAGGACCCTGGCATGCTCAAAGTCGGCTTGGTAGACGTCCATGCCGTTTTCGTTGACGGATTTGAACGTAAGCGTCTTCAGTTCTCCCGCCTGCCGCACAAAAGATAAAATCCCCGGCAGTTGGCTGCGAACCGCGGCGGCCAGCCTCGGATCCATTTCGCCGTAGTTCGGTTCTCCTTTCTCCAGGGAGGCGATATAGCGGCGCAATGACGCTTCAGTGCCTGCGCTGGGCTGATTGCGCTGAAGTCGTGCGAGAAGCGCGGCCTCAATCGCCCTTGCGGCATCGGAGCTGATCCGGGGCGCATGCTGCTCCAAACCATTTTGATGCAGAACCAGTTCATTAACTCTGCCTTCCGCATCGCTCCCGAAGCTGATCTGCGCTTGCACTATGGTGGCAAAGAATTTGGTCCGGCTTTCGGGAAAGACCTCCACATTGTTTTGGCCGGTCAAACGGGTCAGGTAATGACTGCCTTCGCGGGTGACCGTCATCAAGACAGCAGGGCCGAACTGGTACTTGCCGACAAACCTGTCAAAATCCTTGGGGTCGAAGGCCACGATATTGCGGGGCGCGGCCTGCTCCATGCGCAATTGTGCGATGCGTTCAGGCGAGGACGCAGGTCGTGCCTGCTGAACCTGTGTCTGTGCCACGACCGCCAGCGGCGCCATCACCAGGCCCGCCGATAGTGGCACAATCAGCGACACCGTCGCCAGTCCGGCGAGCAACAGTTTGCGCGCGGCGCCCAGCGGCAGCACCACGCTGCTCATCACGATGTGTTCGATACGCTCCTTCAAGCCCGCACCCGATACACCGGCCACGCAGGCCAGCGGGGACTGCACATATAGCTTGCACACCTTCAGGATGCTTTCGGCGTAGACATCGGCTTCCTGTCCCGCCGCCAGCACCGCTTCGTCACAGGCGCGCTCGCGCTCGTGGTTGAGCCGTGCCCCCAGCCACCAGACCAGTGGGTGAAACCAGAACATCGCCTCCACCAGCATATGGACGACGATCAACAAATTGTCCCGATGGTCCTTGTGACAGGCTTCATGCACCAAAACAGCCTCCAGCTCGGCGGGAGATAGCTTGGTGTCAATGTCTTGCGGCAACAGGACCACCGGGCGGAAGACGCCAAACAGCCCCGGCTCCAGCGCGGCAGGGGCGCGGCGCACCGACAACCCGTTGATGAAAGAAACCGCTCCTGCACCGGTCAACATGGTGCGTAACTTCATCCAGTGCGACAGCCAGCGCAGCGCAACCGCCAGCGTGCCCAGCGCCCAGACAGCGACCAAGACGTTCGTCCAGTCAAGCGCAGCCGCCGGAGTTGCAGGGGCGACCAAGGATCTCCCATTGGCCAGGGGAACAACATAGGGCTCTACGGCTGGAGCCAAATCGGCAAACATTGGCAACGGCGCCGCATGGGATGGTAACAACATCGCGCCCAGCGCGGCGATCCCGGCAAACGGTACGAGGAATTTCACCGACGCCGCGAACCACACGAAAAACCGTACCCGCGCCGCATTGCCCTTGAGCAGTAAGGTCACCAATCCCGCGCCGGCGGCGAAAAAAGTGGACTGCCACAGATGATCCAGAAGGGTGGTGATCACGGCCCCTTCTCCTTCCTTTTCTTCTGTAGTTCGCGCAAATGCTTTTCTGCGTCCTGCACGTCGTCCAAGGTCAGCCGTCCGCTTTCGATCAGATGGGTCATAATCGGCTGGGGCTCGCCACCGAATACTGCCAGGAAATCGTCTATCAGCCGGCGCCGCGCCGCGTCCCGGGGAATGGCCGCCTCAAAGATGAAGGCGGTAGCGATTTTCTTGGAGCGGCGCACCGCCCTCTTGGCTTCCAGGCGGGATACCATGGTCTGTACCGTTGTGTAGGCCGGGCGTTTCTTTGCCGGGAAGCGCTCCTGAATCTCGCGGACCGAAGAGGCGCCGTGCTCCCAAAGCGATTCCAGAATCTGCATTTCCAGATTGCTCAACCGAGGAAGCACCATAGCAAATTCCTTTACAAGTTAGGCAAAACTACTACGATGTAGTTGTCGGATCAAGCCGGCCGCCATCCTAGCGCCGGGACGGACTGATACGGGCCACAAGGAAGCGCAACATCGTATCACTTGGACGAAGGCAGACATGAAGCTCACACTGACCATCGGTACGCTGGTCCTGCTCGCCTGTCCCGCCTCCGCACTGGCCCAGGACGGCACGCCAGCCACTGCGGCGAACGGCCCACCGGTCGCATTTCCGCAGGTGACCACGATCCCCACGCCCCTGCAGAGCACCAGCGGCCGCTTCAGCTCGCTCAATCCGTCGAACCGGTCAAACTGCGGCTATAGCGGCAAGATGATCGGCCGCGTTGTCTCGGCACGTTTGATGATGGTGGATGTGACGGGCGGGTTCTGTCACGTGTCGGAAGTCGCCAACGCGCTGGTGAATGTCGAACTCAGCAATCCCGCCGATGCCGTCCAGATGGTGCCGGGACGGCGTGTGGTCATAACGGCGACGTTCAGACAGGCGCAGGAATCTCGCACCTCACGCTTTAATGCCCAATATCTGATCGCGGAGAAGGCCGCGCTGGTGGCGGGCGATCCGCGCGGGGCGCCAGCGCCGGCCTTCATGAGCTACATGCTGTGCCAGGCGCCGGAGCTGGACGCGTTGGCCGCAAAGCTGGGCAAGGATCTGTGTGTGCAGAGCACGATCGTGGCAAATCTCGCGGCAACGAGCACAGGCCTGGAGGCCGCCGCCCGCACGCCTGTGGAGGTGGGGCCGGGGGATTCCGTTCCAGGCGATGCCGACGCGATCACCTGCCGGCCGGACGCAAGGGTTTCAGATCGTCAGCTGCCGGCCGTCGCCTGTGCCCGGGGCCGCTATTGGGCCTGGTACAATGCCAAGTGGCACGATCCCTTCTTACCCCAGGCGGCCCCACCATGACGCAAGACGACAAGGTGGCACTTTCGACCGCTGCGCTGTTGCTGTGCGCCCTGCTCATGCAGTTCTTGCAGCCTGCCGATGCCGTGGCGCAAGAGAGCGCGCCTTCTGCCCCAACGACCGACCAACGTGCTCATTTCCCCTCGCTGGGGCAGCAACTCCCGGCGCTGCTGAGCGGTAGCGGCAGATTCAGTGCGATAGATCCTGCAAACCAGGTGACTTGTGGCGCGACCAGTGTGGCCGGCCGGGTAATCTCCAGAAGCCTGATCTATATGAGGGAGAATTTTGACTGCGGAGGTTTTCGAGGGCACGGCATGCTGGTCAATGTCGAACTTGCCGATCCGGCCGATGCCGCAAAGATGATTCCTGGAAGCGCCGTCATCGCCCAGGGAACGATCAAAGACGCGCACGAGAACCACAACGGCTACACGGTTTATTTTATTTTTGTGGAGAAGGCCCGGGTTACATCCTTCGGCAGCGACATCGACCCGCAGTATGCCAACTTCACCTATATGAACTGCCAGCCACCGGAGCTGGACGCGCTGGCCAAGCTGCTCGGTCGCGAGCTGTGTGTGCAGAACACGCTGGTGACAAACCTTGTGGCAACAGGCCAGGAATTGGAGGCGGCCGCCCACGCGCCGATGAAAATCTCGCCGGGGGATCTCGTGTCCGGCGATCCGGCCGCGATAACTTGCCGTCTGGACCCTGAGCGCTCGGATGCCGAACTATCGGCCATAACCTGTGCCCGCAACAACTATTGGGTCTGGTGGCGGGCGAAGTGGTTCAACCCCAGCGGAATCTCGACCACTGGCCCGCCATGAATCAGATATCGCGGTTTCCATGAGCGCTGCTCCGCTGTCGGAATACTTCCGGCCTCGCAGCCCGACCGGGGCGGATAATCGCAGCCGCATCGCGGCAGGCGCGCTGACCGGGATTCTGTATGCTCTTTTTGCACTGCTGGCTTGGTGGTCGTCGGCACACACAGTCGTGCCTCCTGCAACGGCTGAAATCACCGCCACCATTTTGCCGGATAGGCCAGCCAAACGCGCCGTCGTGCCGCTGCCGCCCTTCCTGGCCCATCTGATCCGACCCCGTGCCGAAAAGCCCGCGCTGCCGGTCTTCACGATTGCCTCGGGCGCGCCGCCGCAAGCGCCCGCTCCACTTCCGGCATCGGCGGCACAATCCTCGCCCATAGTGGGTGGCACGTCCGGCAACGGCCCGATGGGCCAGGCGGCTTCCGGCAATGGCACCGGCGGCAATGGTGGCGCGTTAGCAGGCTGCCTTGATCCGGTCTGGATGCGCGCTGTCACCGACCGCGTGCGCCAGTTCTTTTATTATCCGGCGGACGCGCTCAGTGCGCGCGTCTTTGGCGTGGTGATAGTGCATTTCGTCGTGCGCCGGAACGGCCAAATGGACCGATGGGATATCGGCAAGTCGTCCGGCAATACGGGGCTCGATAAGGCCGCCATCGATATCATGCAGAGGGCCCAGCCTTTGCCAGCGATTCCGGATCGGATGCATACCGACCGTGTGGATGGCACGCTGCCGATAAATTTCGGCGTGCGGAATTTCAATGGCAGCGGCACCACGGGCAATTGTCGCGGCTGATTGAGTGGGCAACTATGGGAAACAAATCTGCAAACGTAGAGCTCAGTTAATGACCGCTTTGGGTCAGGACCAGCCATTCCGAACGAATCGGCCCCATGTCCGCTTCCCACCAATAGTGGACATTCAGTATCAATTGGTTTGCGACGCGGCGGCCGCGCGCGTGAATATCAAGGTAACACGCATGCCTTTCCCCGGAGCGGAGGACACCAGCACCTGGGCTTTGGCGTTCTCCCGAAGAGACTTCACGATCAGAGCGCTGAGCTTGCCGCGCTGGGGCCAATCGACTCCTTCCGGCAGTCCCACCCCGTTGTCGGCGACAACGACGCGGCACCCTGTGCCATCGGAGACGCTCTCTAGCGTGATGGTGCCGCCGGGGCGGCCGACAAAGGCATGCTTCAGGGCATTCGTCAGCAATTCATTTACCACCAGACCGGCGGGCATGGCGACGTCGACCGACACGGGATAGGCATCGACTTTGAGTTCGAGCCGAACGCCCTCCACGACATGCGCGTGCAACACCGCCGCCGCGACGTCACTTAAATACACGCCTAGGTCAACTTCACCCGCTTCGCGGTCGGGGGCCAAGAGGGCGTATAAGATCTTGATGGCTTCAATTCGCCCCGCCAATCGCTGGAAGGGCGCCGTATCGATCAAGCCCTGGGCATTGCGCGCCTCTATGCGCATCAACGCGGTAATCATTTGCAGGTTGTTTTTGACCCGATGCTGAACTTCCAGAAGCAGGGCGTCCTTCTCCCTGAGGCGTTTCTCGAGTTCGTCGCGCTCCTCCTGCTTGTGAAGCCCCACCTTTACGAGCGCGGCGAAGCGGTACGCCGGAACGCCGTTCTCGTCCTCGATTACGTTGGAATAGGCGTCGACGCGCTGCTGATCCGCGCCCTCTCCCGCCAGCAGAAATGTACCTAGAAAATCGCTGCCCTGGGAGATGGCGTCACCCAAAACAAGACCTGAATCCGGATCGGCCGATGGGAATTGGAGAACACTCCAAGGCTTTCCCTCAAGGCTTGCTGCGATTTGTCCGGAAACCCGTTCGAACTCCGGATTGACATAGACGATCCGCTCTTTTGATCCCATCTGCGAAACAATGATCGCTATCGGCACCTGGTCGAGGAAGCGCCGGAACTGTTCGCTCTCCAGCGCGTCCGCCAAATCGGGCGTCGCCACAAGGGCCTCGATTTGTCCGGGCTGTTCGGCGCTTCGCTCGTCGTCCACGATGGCGTTGTCCTGACATTGTCGGATTTTGGCGGAGCATAGGGCCTGCTCGCCACATATGCGAGGGCGGCCTGCCACCGGAACAAGGCATCCATCTTCCTGAAACTATGGGACGTTTCGCGATACGGCGGCCGATCACAAAGTTCCCGACTACTTTCCGCAACTTGAAAGGCTCACATATGCAGTCACCGCTCTATGGTCGGTCCGGGCGCCCGTCCGCTTTGGGTGAAAAGCGGTCATTCACCGCTGGTCGGCCCGAAGGCCGCGTTGCGCCAAAAGCGGACGTTCGCGAGCGCTTTCTTGTTAGTTGCCATAAGCCCGCCTTCGAGTGGGCTTTTTGCTGTTGACGGCGTTCACTAGTCCCAGGGGCGTTTCAACGGCGGTGGCGGGTCGCAGGATGGGAACTGATCAGGGTGCCGTGCTCATCGTCGAAGACGACTTCTTTATACGAACCGATACCGTGGAAATGGCGACGCAAGAAGGTTTCATAGTGTTCGAAGCCGCAAATGCTGACGAAGCCATTGCAATTCTGGAAGCGCACCCAGAGATCGGTCTTGTTTTCACAGATATCGAGATGCCCGGCACGATGGATGGATTAAAGCTTGTGGAATACGTCCGTCACCGTTGGCCTCCGATCAAGTTGATCTTAGCGTCCGGCAAGGTGTCGCTTGATAAGGCGGCGCTTCCCGAAGGCGGCCTTTTCTTTTCCAAACCCTATGAGCATTCGCAGGTATGGGCTGCAATGCGTAGAATGCTTGCCGCTTAATAACCCTGCAATCAGGCCACTAGGTACTTGGGCTCGACCTTGAGCCGGCTCAATACGTTCCCATCCTCGTCGGCCACTTCCACAGCATGAGCCGCCAGGCAGCGACACGCATCACCACCGTAACGAATGTCCGCTATGGGTCAAAAGCGGTCATTTGACGCCTACCAGCTGAATGTCCGCTTTACCCCCGAAAGCGGTCATTCGTTCGCGGGCAGTCCAACGTCCGCTTTTGACCCATATCGGCAGCCGCGCTCAAAAGATTGCTGGCGGCGTTGGCGTGATTGCATTAGGCAGGAAGATCGGACGCCAAATTGGCGAAGGGATATGAGTTCATCTCCCGTTAGAGCGATAGTCACAGCCAGGCATCACGAGCCGCGTTTGCTCATCGTCGCGCCAACGCGGCCATTGGTTGTTGGATTAGGCCGCTACTTCGCGGAACGTTTCCGGGCTCACAGCGCTGGTCGGCGCCCCCGGTCTTCGCATAACAGAAGTATCGGTTGCTGAAAGGCTTGCATCAATATCGCGAAGCAGCGTGATGCCCTGGCCGTCAATAAGTACGCGCCCTTCAATCTGCAGCTGCTTGAGGGTTCTATTCACATGGGCGGTGCTGAGGCCCAGAAGATTGCCAAGGACTGCTTGTGATAGCGGACATCCAAAGGTCCAGTTGGACGCCAGTCCCACCGCTTCAAGTCGCTTGTACGTTTCCAGGAAAAAATCTTCTATTCGATCCAATGCGCTAAAATGGCATGTCCGTACGCATTGCCGAACCAAGTGGTGACCCTGATCTATACCCTCTTCAGAGGACTCGCCCGAGATAACGCTAACTGAGGTAAGGGTAACCACTGAGCAGATTCGGTTATCCAAGACTGTTCCGATCCGGTCGCCAGGCAACAGCACGCCGATCAAATTCTGGCCTTTGCAGTCGGGCCGTCCCAGGCCTAACCAGCCGCTCAGAAGTACGTCATCAGGCAGGAGCGTTTTTGTCGTCAATTGCACTCCAGCCGCAAAGGTCCGCACCTCCATATGCGTGTTCACCGGAATTGAAAGTGAAGAGCTGGGTCTGTCTAGATAGCTGCAATTCGCCATTTTTTTGTTTTGTTACTTTGGCTACACACCTTAAACGTCCGCTTGCTCACTGGAGTTCCCTCATTGGGGCGAAATAATGTCCGGTAGCGGACATTCCCGCGCCAATAGTTCTCTGAGCATTTGCCGCTGATCCGGCTCGGTCTTCTGCTTAAGGGTCCTCTTTGAGAGTTGCTCTGGCGATCACCGCTATGGCCGCCATGGCTCGCGCGATCATCACTGCCCACGCCCATAGTTTCAGGAAAGAACCCATTTCATGACTCTAGTCCGCGGCTTATGCCATCAATCCCCATCATAGTTCAAACCGCGCAAATAGTGCCAAAACTAACCCGGCAGCTGCAGGGATCGCCGGGTTAGCTGGATCAAGGGGGCTGAGACCCGGGACGGGGCCCTTAACCGTGAGACTGCAGAATAGGCCAAAAGTCGGGTCGCTGATGGTCAATTCAGCACAGATTTCTCCAGGCGGACCGTAGATTATGTTTTTGTCGGGGCACCTGGCCCCGCTTGAGAGACATGAGAGCCTGTCACGAAGGCCGCGCGCTCCCATCACTATGATGGAGTTGAGCCATGACGCAAAAGACTAAAGAACAGCTATGGGCTGACTGGGTAGCGACCCAGGATATGGGTAACTTTCAGGAAAGGCTGAATGCAGAAACTGAGGACGGAAAATACAAAATTCTCGCTCAATTGCTTTCCAGCGAACTATACAAAATCAAGCTAAAATCGTGAAGTTAGCGGTTCCTTCCAATGACAACCGCGGACATTGAGAAATGGATTTCCACGGAAAACGTCGCCCGGTTTCGCAAGCAATTAGGTATCCGTAGATAATTCGGTGCTGCCAGTGAGGCGTGCATGTCGTTCAAAGAAAGTACCCAACTTCGCGCCGCGTCGAGACGATCTAACAGTTGGTATTCCTGGAACGAGCAAACGCGCGCAATTGCATTGGCTGCAATTCTAATAGCAGCAGGCGTATTAATGGCGCTGACCGGCCAATATTGAATCTCGCATGCGACTTCAGACGGGTCCTACAGCGGCGAGCATGAGAGAGCGGACATCGTGCCGCCGTTTTCGTTTGCGGGTGTCGAGCTCGCGAGGCGTTAACGGACGAATGTCCGCTTTTGACCCAAAGCGACCCACGTTTGGCGGGTGGCTGTGGTGCCTAAATCGTCGGCAGCCCCATATGCCACCAAAGCTCCTCTAATTGAAGCATGTCGATCTTAATCTCAGTCTCGACCTCTTCGACAATCCCCACAGCCTGACCGCTCTTGCGACGGCCATGAGCTCCCTCGACCATTTCCCCAAGAGTGCCCTGTACAGGAAATGCGGAACTGCCGGTGTTGGCACGCCACCCGTCGTCTGCGAGTTTTCGTTTCAAATCTTCAAGAGAGTACGGCATGGTCGCCCTTTCGGTTGGGATAGCATCTCTAAACTGTATTATACCCTCCTCTGAGCCTGAATGTCCGCTATTGGCGCAAAGCGGACATAGGCCAAACGACCGCTTTTGACCCAAAGCGGACCTCCGCAATTCTTGCGCCACGGGTATAGCCGCTCCCGTACCACGCTCTTTGGGGGCAGCTTAATTGACGGGCACGCCCTCCGGCCCCGTCCAGGTCCAGGCGGCGATTTTCCAATCCGACGAAACCTTGGTCAGCACAAAAGTCATCTGGGCAGTCTCGCGCAAGGTCTTGCCTTTTTGCTTGAAGCTGTACGTCGAGGGAACGATGACGTAGGCGCTGTGACCGGACACAACTTCGCGGGTTGGTGCGCTTAAAGCCACTTGGCCCTCAGTCTTTCCCTCAGCGGCTTCCGACTTGGCCAAGTCAGTAAGCCAGCCAGCAAACGCCTTTGGCCCCGTCCACAGGTGAGGCCCAACCTCGTCGATAATGACCGGCTTGGCGACGTGCAACGCTTTCGCAGCCTTAATGTCGCCCTTGTTGAAAGCGTCGCCGAACTGGCGGATCGTCGTATCGACCCCAGTGTCAGCCTGTGCTGCCGAGGCGCACACAAGCGCTGCAAGTGCGATCAGGATTTTCATGTCGGCTTCCCCATAGTTGTCATCTTGCCACCTTAACCCAGCAAAACTCCGAAGCCATGACCAATGTCCGCTATTGGCGCAAAGCGGTCATATTTGGGCGAGCCTGGAACGTCCTGACTATCAACGGCGCCATATCGAAATATGTTGGCTAGCTCAGACGCTGCCATTGATTGATAAGGAAAAATATTCGTTCGTCCGCCACGGATTCTAACCTTCGGGATTCTGCGATTAGCCGGTTGTAGGTCGCCTATCTCATTCCCCTGGGCTTGGGAGGGTCCAGTTCATCAATGCCTGCCCAGGCGGGGCCTCCGAGGCGCGCACAAATACCCTGGGCGCGTGTTAGGGCTCGGTCATGCCGGGTCTGAAATTGGCTGCTGTATGGGTTAGGCCACCGGCTAGAAGAGAGCCATTGATGAGGGCGGAGCATCATGTGGGCAACTGAAGGCTGATTGCCCGAACGCCCCCTTTCACGACCGCTTGCCCTTCTGTTGACTGCGAGGAGGGACCGCCCATCAAGAGATAAGGGCGACGGCTGGCTGCTGCCATATCGGGTATCTTTATGGTCCCAATCCTTTTCTGAGCGTTGTCACTCTGCAAACTCGCCTCTGGCGGCGAAAAAGAAGCACAAAAGGCCTTTCCACCTAAGCAAAGACACAAGATTGATGCCAAGTCCTTACTTGCGTGACGATATGACCGGCCGCATCAAGTCCCAGGATGGAGTGTCGTTGCAGATAAGGACCAAACGGTGGAAGGCACACTTCAAGCGCTCTCGATGTCACGTGAGAAGCTCGGAAGCGACAAGCGCCCCGGCGGCTCGATAAAGCCGCAACCGGAATCCCGTTGGAGGTGCGCCAAATCCAAAGTCTATGCCGGTATCTCGGCCTGCCAGGCTGAAGGCTGCGTGAATGGGACCTGTTGTCCCCTATAGGAGAACCCTGAATGCCTTATTATTCTCGCCGCGGCGCCCACAAAGGCCACCTGCTTTCTAACGAGGAGGTCGCCGCTCTTCGGAATGTGTTCAGCCGCAAGGAGGTTACATCATCCAACTCTCGGTATCTGAAAAAATGTGGTCTTATAGAGCAACGCCTAGGCAGCTGGATCCTTACGCAGCAGGGCCATATTCACTTATTATTCTGCAGCGCCCGTTGAACGTATGTAAGCGATGACGGAACAAAAGTTCCCCGCACGCGTTGCTGCAGAGACGCTTTGAGAGGTCTCCATGTCGGCATTCAGCCTTTACGTCTTCGGCTTCTTTGTGCTGCTGGGCGGATTGGGATATGGGGCCTATCTTCTCCACGTCCCCAGTACCTGGATCATCGTCGGTGCCTTGATCGCAATCGGGTTGGGGGTCATGTCCGCCGTGTCGCATACCAAGCGCCGCGATCCGCCGGCAGATGCGCCCGGGCCTTGACGGCTGAAATTCAGGCGGCGCAATCAAGGCAGAGGTATGTTCTGGAAAGCGGCGCGAGTGCCCGCGTTTCAATACTCCGGACGCCAAGGGTCCGCCATTTGAGCTGGACACGGCAAATAGATCGGCCTGGAAGCTGGTTCAGTGCGAACGATAGCAAAGTCCGTACCTGCTTTGCGACCATCTACCAAAGCCACGTGTAGGAAGGTTCGCGCATGCTGAAGGGAATCGAAAAGATGGAGCGGTCGGCGCGCTACATCGTCAGGCTGCAGAAGAACGGTCAGTACACCGTCGTGATGTCACGGCCGGAATGGGCCAACAGGGAAATTCCCGGTTTTGCGACCGAAGTAGAAGCCAATGCCTGGATCGCGCGCCGGCGCGAGCAATCGAAGTTGTAAACTTCGGTGGGCCATTTCAACTATCGCCCTGCGTTCCAGCCGAAATGCAGATCGCGCTATTCCGCGGTCAGAGCTTTCCCAGCACGACCAGAATCAGAACCACCACCAGTACCAGGCCGAGCCCGCCGCCGCCATAATAGCCCGTGCCATAAAAGGGGCCGCCGCCTATGCCGCTGAATCCGCCCAGAAGAGCGATGACAAGCACGATGAGCAATATGGTTCCGAGGGACATGAATATCTCCTGTACTAAGTGGGTGCCTAGCTCACGATGGTCCAACTACCGTCTGGCTGGCGGCAGGCCACACCATTGGCTCTGTACGCCCGCCCCCGAATATACGTGACCTGGTTGAAGCGGGCGCAGCGAAAGCCATAAGGGTCGTTGTAGTAACCGCCTATGCGGAATTCACCGCGATTGTCGTTGCGGGGATTGCGCCACTGATAGCTGCCGGGCCGGCCCGAATTGAAGCCGTTGTAATAGGCCTTGTAGGCATAGCTGCGGTCCTCGCAGCCCATGTTCCTGGTCAGCGCCGCGCCCACGGCGCCGCCCACGATCACGCCGGCGATAGTGGCGCCGGTGCGATTGCCGCCACGGCCGATGCTGTTGCCCAACAGGCCCCCGATCAATCCGCCGGCAAGAATGCCCGCGGGATCCGGTGAACGGCGGCACTCCCGATAATAGACGTCGTCGTTATAGCTGTAATAGTTCGAATAACGCTGGCGCCAGCGGTCGTCGCGGTCGGAACGATAGACGGCGTCGGCGATGACGCCGGTAGCGATCAGTGAAAGATAGAAATCATTGCTGTCATCACGAACCCAACGATAGCCGCCGGGCGGCTGCCTGAGGCCATGCTGCTGCCAGTCGTTCACGTAATACCGGTCTTGCCGGTACTGATCGGGCAGCCGGTCGCCACGCGACCAGCGATCGCCCGCGCGGTTATCCCCAGCGCCAGTGGCCGGGTTGCCTGTTTGAGACTGCTGCGTCCGATATTGCGGGGCCTGGTATTGCCGGTTTTGATATTGAGGAGCTGGAGCGGGCTGTTGTGTCTGCATGCGGTCAGCCTGTCTGCGCGTATCCTGATATTGAGGAGCTGGCGCAGGCTGCTGTGCCTGCATGGGGTCGGTCTGTCTGCGCATATCCTGAGGTTGGGGTGTTGGCGCAGACTGCTGTGCCTGCATGCGACTAGGCTGTCCGCGCGTGTAGGGGGAAGCGTCGCGCACCGCCGGGCTTGGCGCCGCGGTGGGTGCAGGCGCGGGTTGGCTCATCCGCATGTCCGGCCCATTGCGATCGCCCCGACTTTGCTGGTCCGAATAGCGGGGAGCGTCTCGCGCGGCCTGGATTGGCGCAACAGGTACTGTAGCGACGGGGGCGGCCTGGTTGACCTGTGCGCTGGAGGCGTTGCGGTCACCGCGTCTTTGCTCACCGGAATTCGGCGATGCGTCTCGCGCGGCCTGGGTTGGCGCGACAGGTGTGGTGGCGACGGGCGAGGGTAGGTTGACCTGCGCGCCGGCCGGATTGCGGCCCAGTTCTTGCGGGCGCGAATCCGCGGCGCGCTCGGAAGGCCCAAGCGCCCTCGGAGCGCCAGCGGCCTGGTCTGGTTCCCGTTTCTCTTTCTTGTCCTCAGCCTTTGCTTCGGCTTTCTGCGCCTTGCGATCAGTCTGCTCGCCACGGCGATCCCCATTCTTGTCGCCGGGCTGCGCCATTGCCGCGGTGCCGGCCAAAAGCGAAGCCGCCAATGCGGCCGTGAAAATAAAGTTCATCCTATTTCTCCTATGGCCTGAACCGACCCTGAGACCCACTCGCAATAGAGCGGTCATCCCTGCGAAACGGGGACGGCCTGACAGTCATTCTCGGTGTGAAAAACTCGTAGCGACTCGCCCGATCCGAGCATTAACGCGCGAGAGACGAAAAGGGCTCAATTCCGGCATCCGATCGGGCTCCGGCAGTCATTTCAAGGCCGGCCCGTTGTTTTGCCGCCCAGCAAGCGATCGAACTCCCGTTTGGATATCCCATAACACTCGCAGGCGCGGCGCTCCAAGCCGCGGCGATTGCGGATCGTGACGTTGCCGCGGCGGTAATTGATGAGTTCTGCCCGCTGCAGAGCACCCGCCGCCGCTGTCACTCCGGTCCGCTGCACGCCCAGCATCATCGCCAAGAATTCCTGCGTTAGAAGAAACTCGTTCGACCCCATCCGGTCATGGGTCATCAGGAGCCAGCGGCAGCAGCGCTGCTCCAGGGAATGAAACTGGTTGCAGGCCGCCGATTGCGCCACCTGGTTGAAGAAGGCATGGCTGTAGCGGAGCATCACTCTCCGCATCGAGGCGCTTCGTGCCAGTTCACTCTGAAATAATGAAGCTGTCATGCGCAGGCCTGAGCCAGGCACCTGGACATATACGCTGGTCGGCGACCGTTCGTCCTGCAGAATAAGCGGCAGTCCCACGACGCCTTCATTTCCGATGGTGCCGACTTCGGCCGCATCGCCATTCGCCATGGTGTTCACCAGCGAGCCGACGCCCGTCTCGATGAAATAGACAAAGCCGATGGGTTTGTTGGCCCGGTATAGCGATTGGCGGTATTTCAGGGCCATAGGCTCAAGATGGGGACGAAGCCGCGCATGATCGGCCGGCGCCAGCAGGGCGAGCAGCCGGTTGAAGCTGGCCGCGGCTTTGGACTGGCGCACCTCGCCACCGTCCACCCTGATCATGTCGCTGTTTTTTCGGTCGACACTGCCAGGGCGGGTGGCTTGTTCATCCGGGATCTTGCAGGTTTGCCGGCAATCCCGCGGAGTCCCGCCAGCCTCTTCATTTCGCGCGTCAGCAATTCTTCCAGTTGCTTGCGCTGAAAACTGTCGGTGGAGGATACCAAGAGCTCGCGAAACCGGGCGATATTCGCCGTGGCCAGCCATCGTGCGTGATCGATTCTCGCCATGCTCGCCTCCGTTAGAAGGGAGCGCGCAACCACTTCGGAGGGCCGCTTGTCTCTCAGCCGGCCCAATTGGCCGATCCGTCGACCCTGATCCCATCTTGGCTGGGTGTCAATTAAGGCACGCCGACTGTATTACCGCCCACCAGCATGGACTTGATGACTTAACAGGGTCAATGTCCGGTACCAGACGTAGTTGGCCCGCATCAAGGGCAGCGCCATCCGACGATGTGATACTGCCTTGGCGTTCAATAAGGACGCGGCAATGGACGAAATCCACTACAAAAGATGGCGCATCGAAGTGCTGCGGGGCGAACCGCGCTGGAAGACGTTGGTTTATTATCCCGAATCGCCCTT